>Ga0302185_10000486_pt1 | contig 30647 bp, 19 predicted proteins | sample II_Bog_E1_1_FD_200231 | JGI IMG/M metagenome (GOLD analysis project Ga0302185, IMG submission 200231) | Peat permafrost microbial communities from Stordalen Mire near Abisko, Sweden - II_Bog_E1_2 | ecosystem: Environmental > Terrestrial > Soil > Wetlands > Peat | place: Sweden: Abisko... | reverse complement strand
TATTTTTTGAATTTGTTGAGATTCACTGTATTTTCCTCCTACCACTCGCTCTCCTCAAAGATTCGTTTGGTCCTGTTGATCTTTTCGTAGATGTTTTACTTGATTTCCCATTCGGATCGACATTCCTTTAGAATATCTCGGCTTGGGAAGTAAACCACCACTCCGTCTGGCACCAACTCGCAAATGTCATGGATCAACACCCCGTATGATCGGATGATTTGACTGTATAGTTACTTATCCTCCTTTTTGTCCTCCATTTACTTGCTTAAATCTTCCTGCTTCTCGCTAGCTATGTGTAAATCTTCCTGAATTGAATTGAATAATTACCTGCATAAACACAAACGTACCTCGTTCGGAGTGGATGTCACGATCAATCCATTGAGAGTGTATCTGCAGTGTTCACTCATGATTCGAGGGCAGCGGTAGACATACTCCAGCTTTAGTTTTTGGGGGTTGATGAAGATGTGCTGAAAATAGTCGAAACTGTAGGCTAAATTCTGGAAGATGCAGATTGATTTCATATTTTAGGTCAGCAAATCGAAGAACAACTTCTGGTCAAATGTGGTCAGCTTCAGGTTGCTGTCCTTGTTCATCTTCTGGCGAAATACTATTAATCCTAACTTAGGAGAGAAATACTGTTTGCAGTGGCTAAACTATCGCCTCCGTTGGCAATATCGGGGTTGGAATGGGCTAAGTTGTCCTTGTTGGCTGGTCTACTAAAAATCTAGTGCCATACGACCAATTTCTAAAAGAAATTGAGCACCTCTTCGATGTAGACAAATGACAGTTCCATCCCCTGTAATTTTGGCGGGTTCTTCTTGATAAAGGCTTGGAAGGTGCGTTTAAGTTTTCGAAGAACGATAGACGAAAGCAGTGTCTTTGAATAAATGTAATTGATGAAATTCTGAGAGTTTTCGCAGTTTTAATGAAACTTTTAGTTGGCCCACTCGCAGAGCAAATAACTGATGAGGTAACCGATAGTTTGCAGGTTCATGAGGTAGTAGCACTCCATGTAGTCCTGCACCAGTCTTTCATTATTACTGTAGCCACCAGTTCTGGTGTTCTGCAGCATGGATTTCTTCTGTATGTAGAGTTAGTTGAACTTTCGATCGAGTTAGGTGATGCTCCACGGTTTTTGATTCTTTTCGTCTTGTCGTTTGGACTATTCGTTGAGTTCAACTGATTCATCCATCTTTTATTACTGCATCTTATTATTGTTGACTTCGCCGTAATCGGGCTACTATAGTTTGCGTTATCCATCCTTATCAATTTTTTGTCTATCCAATCTGTCAAGAATCTGTCTTTAGTCCTTTTTATTTGCGTCTGCCTCCCCCTTTTTTGCTTTGTCTTTCCTGTAGTCGTTCGCAGCCTCTTTTTGCATTTCTATCTCCCTCCTAGAGGCAATCTTAAGATTACTTCCAAAATTATTCTTGCCCTTCTTGACTTCCTCCTGCCGATAATTATAGTATTTATCCAACTTGCGGTACTCAATATTAGCACGGTGAAGATGCACTTCAAATAGATTAACTGTCATAAAATCCTGCACGATGCCCTCGAGGTCATTAGTTTAGATCAATAGCATGTCCACCTTCTTTATGATAAAATTATAGTGGTCCTTGACATCAGTCTCGAAACCATACTCATAACACTTTTTCCAAAAGGTCTCCTACTTCTTCTTAAGTTTGCACTCCATGAATTTGCGTATCGGCATGATGTACAGTCGTTTCAGCACTATGCCTTTACTGCTCTTGATTAGCTCTTCAAAATCTTTCTCCTCCTCGCTCCGCCCTTCCCAAATTTTAAGCATCACCTTTGTCTCCGATAGAGAATCACTCTCCAGCTAGAATTCGTGTCGAGCTCGCTCCCGCACCAACGCTTGACTCACGAATTCATAGACTCGCTCTGCAATTCTAAACAGCTACCGCTTGCGTTGCTCGCCCTTGCACAAATAGACTACCTTCATCACATAGCTCTTACCACCTTCGGAGTGTCGTCATCATGTTTGCTATCCAAATTATCAACCATCTGTCGCTAATTTGTGGAGAAGAAGTTTTGCGTGTCGATTAGGCAAGTAATAAGGTAGCTGAAGAGGATTGTCATTTGCCGATCTGACAATTTGGACTATCCGATGAGGTACTTACCATCCCTGCGACAGCTGCTGATCTTGTCAATCAGTTGTTGTTCGGAGAAGGTGATGCTCTTGAAAGGGATCGGAAATCTCACCCACTATAACTCTATAAACATTTATAAGTGACTCTTCGACTGCTAATGCTTCAACTTCTGTAGATGGAGATAACCTGACCGATACCGACAGATCTATCGTAAAACTTATTTAAAAATCAGTGATGGCTGTGCAGAAACTCATGATCCACCAGTTTGGACATTGGCAGTCGCTCCTTTGGGTTCTTATGCAGGCATTGCAGGATGAAATCCTTGGCCGCGGTGGTGATGGGCACACTTTTGGGGAAATAAATCTCCTAGTCGACCACCTTCGCAAGGTCATCCTCGGTTCGAATTTCAAAGGGAACACGTCCGTAAATGAGTTCGTAAGTAAATATCCCTGCCTTAGAGCAGAAGTACCAATGTTCCAAACGTCGATCTTGTTGTCATACTGTTGTTTTTGAACCACCTATGGTGAGGAGTATAGTGGTGTTCCGCAACGAGTATCCCGCAGAAGAGGGGAATGGATTGACCATCCGAAATCGCATACTTTGAAAATGTTCTGACTAGTTGCAAGGCTACCTCGTGCATGAGGATGTTTTCTGGTTTTATATCTCTGTGAATGATGTCACTGTCGTGCATAAACTCAATGGCATGACTGACCTGCTTGAGTATGCCTCTAGCCTTCTCCTCTGGGAATCGACCCTCCTTTTGTAAATAGCCGTAGATATTACCTCCACAGCATACCTCCAGAATTAGATAGAGGTGATCCTCATCAGCAAAGAACGAGTACAGTTGCACGATATTCGGATGATCCAGAAAACTTTGAATCTTTATCTATCGAATGAGTTGATTGATGAACTTCTCCTAACCTTCGAAGATACGCTTGGGGATCTTCTTCAGGGCACATACAAAATTCGTGGGCTTGTGCCTGGATATAGTAAAGGGTACCTCACCAGATAGACAGCTCCAAACTGTCCCTCCTCCAAGAATTTAATAACATCGAAATCTTTGACTCCTAAACAGTGCTGACGAGTGCTCTTGCTGCTGTTGCGCTGACTACTATTACTTCCATTGCTGGTCCTATTACTCATCCTTTTGATTTTATCGATGGTCTTGAACAAGGCTGCTGAAGATCCGGTGGTAGATGCAGTCTTTTTGAGATGGTCATGCATACTATCTGATCTGCAGGGACTGTTAATTTATTCTGGGGGTGGTTCAGGTTTAACTTCGTCTCGAGGATGGGTCAGATTGTAGATGAGTTTGCGCTGTATTTAGGTCTACTTCTATTTGGGGGTGGGGAAGTACTGCGATTTCGAAGCATTCAGGAAGTTTTTCTTGTTTTAGAGATAGTGTTGCAGAATTATTGAACAATTATGCTCTCGATCACGTTATGGAGACATTTCAATTGAAGTATTAAACTCCTTGCTCGAGTGCAGGACTCTTTATGCCATGGGTTTAGATGTCAGTGGTGAATTTTTAAGGGAATTAGTTTCCGTCGGTAAGATAGGCTTGTCGATGAGACTGGTGATTTTATCAGACTACTGTAGTAGTTTTTGCTATAGACTTTCGAAGTAGGTGAAGTGCTCTTGTTTATGTCCACCTTATTTGGAGGAATTCGCGTGGCGGATAAGGCTCAACCCGGTTTTTCCCTTTTTCATGAGCTGATAAATAATCGAGTGGCTATTATTTTCAACCAATCAATGGCTCGGCTGTCGATTTGATACCAAATTATTTATCGAAAATTGACTCATAAAAATATAGATGAAAGCACATCATAGTTGGCCTTTAAGTCAACAACACCCTTTCGGCTTATGTCGACTGCCGCCGGGTATGATGAAGCTCTCCTTATTGACTTGTTTTTTCATGTATTTAAAGGCTTATTAGATCAGTTGCTCGTAGGCTTACTTTATATTCACCCCTGTCTTGGCACTCACTTTAAACATTGTGCAGTTTTCCTCTTCCTTGAATTTTCTAATTAGCTTTTTGGCTTAAAGGGAGGGTTATTCTTTTATATCGCACTTGTTGGCCAACAGTATGCGTGGCACATCCGGATCCAAGTTATCCTTCAGCTGCTCCATCCAAAACTACAGTCCTTTTAACGAGTTATCATCAGAAAGCGAAAACACTACGAACACGCCATCCGAATTACGAAAGAAGTTTTTAGCAACAGATCGGTATTTGTCTTGCCCTGATGTATCCCACAGCTAAACTCCAACCTATTAACCTTGTATCTTCTTGGTCTGAAACTTGTAGTCAATTCCAACAGTACTAGCCACTTCGAGTTTAAAGCTGTTCTCAATGATTCTGGTGAGGATGCTGGTCTTGCCGACTGAGGTATCTCCGATGATGCAGGTTTTGATTTTTTTACCCATTGATTATAATCCTCCGCTGAAGTCAAAATCAAATATCAGATTTCCAATAAAACACGCTTATATCATCACAATTTCTAAAAAGTTAAAAATAATTGAGAAACAACCTTCACGCAAGCATTGTTCACTTGCTGCTGCTGTTCTTTTTCAAAATGAAATTGGGCAGTTCTATCCGGCAAGTTGACAGTTTGCGATTCATAAATGTATATATAGCTATGTCCATAAATGTTTAAGAAAATATTAACTTTATATATTGACAATGCTAAAATTAGCTAATTTGACCCACCCCTAAGATGAGGATTATCTACTCAAAAGAAATCGCAGTGCAGTGGAAATCAGGAAGGGAAACAGGGATCACATCTTCCAGAAGACCAGAAATACTCTCAATCACGCATTTAATAAAAATGTAAAAACATAGAGGAAACTACTCATCGTCGACGTCAGCCTAGAGGCAGAAATTGCAGGGTACTTCGATTATAAGTTAGGTTACTAAAAGTTGACTTTGCAATTGATGAGCTTGACCATCTTATTGAATAACTTAGATCAGAGGACATCCTAGCAAAACATCATGGCATCATTGGTCTGAGGAAGATTTTGGCAATTCCTTTGGAGTATGCTGATTTTCCAGAGAACAAATTCATCAAAATCCGACTAGTGCAAACTCTTCTTTCCCTTGCTTAGCAAACAGAGTATCCACAGTTGCAGTTGGAGTCTATCTGGACTTTGACAAACATGGCGGCAAGTTCGAGTATCCTATGTTCATAAATTGTGCAATTTGACGGGGTCACTATTTTAGTAGATTTACTCAACTGTAAAATTGACGGTATAATCTAACAGGTGACTTGGGCTTTAGGTAATATTGGCAGTGATAATATTAGATATAGAGACTAAATTATTGACAAAGGAGCCATCACTCAACTAATCAAAATTATAACTATGCAGATTGGAAAGGAAGGATGGGAATAGGGCTGTTGGACTCTGTCGAACCTCTGTAAAGGACAGCCACTGCCTGAGTATTTCAAGGTGGAAAAGGCTCTATCTTTTTTGTGTCGTGTTTTGGCAAAGGGTCTAATTCAGAGTATATAGTTGTTCACCAATTACTGCTTGACTATTTCCTATCACTGCCAAGGCATAAATCAACGAGAAAAACCAGTAATGGAATCATAATTATTGGATAAGCTAATACCCTTAATGATGTAAACAATGGATTCTAATTTGATCATTTCTTGCATTCGAGTGGTTGGAAACATTGCTGCAGGCAACACAGATTGTACTAAGTATCTTTTTGATCGTAAGATCATACCCTGCATGCAACAACTTCTCTATAGCAGCAATAAGTTGATTCGCCATGAAGCATGCTGGACTCTCTCTAATTTGGCAGCTAGTGATGCTGAGCAAGTACGATAAATACACAATAACATTGAATTAATCAATAAATTGGCTGAAATGTTAGCTTCGGACGGAGAAGATGTGAGGAAAGAGATTTGTTATTTCTTTAGTAACTTAGCGAGAGCAGGTCATGAAATGTAGTTGCCACTCGATGAACAGTACCTAAAACTTGGAATTCTTCACAGTTTAGTCTAAATATTAAGGAATCATAAGGACAGAAGCACGAGTGCAGCAATTGAGTGCTTGATTCATATAATTCGGATGAGTGAGGTAAGAAAGGGCAGTGAAGATGCGGGCTGTGTTGTTCGCTATCTACAGCAAGATTGGATTGGACAGATATTCTAGAAATTACAGATGTCAGATGATTTGAAGGTATATTAGCTGTCGCATTGCCTGCTCGAATGCTGTTTCGAAGTGAATGAGACATCTCCGCTCAGACTATGACTGAGGTGATCTTGCAATAAATTATACTTATGCATATGATTCTTATTATTGATTGTTGAAGAATAGCATAGTGTTAAGTGCTAGTTTATTGAAGTAGCATTTGCCAAGTATGCGTATCTAATTGCCATTTATATATTTGCTGCTATTATTCATAATTATTTATAACCATAAATGGCAAATCCATACGCTGCCTTCAATGTCAGTGATGATGAGGAGGAAGGGAAGGTCAACGTAGTCAAGACGGAAGACAAACCGAAGAGAAGTAGACTTTCATCTATCCAGCTCACCAGTAGAAGAAAAACTACAAAAAACAGCAAGAGTAAGCCGTGAAAAATACAACAGTCACTTTCGCACCCGTCGCAGCAGATACAGCTATAGAAGCACACAACCTCAAGACACCCTACCATCATACTGAACGAGAAAAGAAGATTTGGATTCATAAAGAATTGACTGATGAGCACTTCCACGATAGGAGGAGTGGAACTGGCAGAGAGTATCTTTTATCTTATCAAGAGATCGCCCCAGAAAAGCAGGAGGAGGATATGGCAATGTCGGCAACACGAAGGACGAAATCAACCATGATAAATACGAGGGAAAGGAAAATTAAGAGGTTAAGAAAGAAGGGGAAAATGCAGTTAACGAAGTACCTGCTGAAACCAAACCCGTATCACCTCCAAAACTTACTCTTGACGAATACTATAAGAGCAAGGGCATTGATTTGACTTACAATGTTGAGGCCAAGGCTCCAGTCAAGAAGGGGGAAATCAATGCTGACTGGCTTAAGAAAGAAAAACTAACCCTCCTCGAGACTAAAGAGGACAAAAAGCAGCAGGAGAAGAGAAGCGGTGAGCAATTAATCAAGCATACTGCCGTTAAGGGATTGGATGTGGCTGAAGACCAGCGAAATATTCTCGGTTTTGGAAGCAAGCCTACTCACAGTAAACAAGAAGAGCACAGAGGTGATAAGAGAGATCACAAAGGCGGCAAGAATGCGAAACCTCATTTCGCAGCTGACGACTTCCCCACCCTATGATTGAAGAACTGATTCATCACTAAAGTACAAAGAATGAAATTGGATGAGTATTTATAAAATATTGAATGATAAGCCATAATGATAGTGATAATCATGATTGACTTTCAATGTGAAAAGTTGCAGGATGATTGAGCAATAATAATTGCTGAGAGTATAAAACGAATATGAGATTATTATCGTTTGGCAAACAAACTTGATTTTGATATAGCAATAATTAATAATCGTTGCAACTGGCCAAAAGTTAAAATATGAAAGGAACCCGATAATGTGATTCTTTGAGCAAGTATAGATCTAAAATTATAAATTGGACTTTGTAAGATAAGTATTTTTAAAAATACCATCATTTGCTAATATCAAATCTTTTAGAGAATCCTCGAATTCATATGAATAGAACTTTTAAGACATATTGAATATATAATGGTATATTTATCCAAATCATTTGTGCTATCATCAAAGGCAATTACATATTAATCTATCACTTTTTAACCACTAATCTTATGAATTTCTAACGTAGCTTTTACAAGGTTTACTCAGGGCGGAAGTTATCTTCACTTTGTCTCTTCTATCCCTTGCATCTGTCCAGTTCAACGTACTCACATTGCTCGTTTCTTAAGGTTTAGCTTTTTATATACTCTAGGGAGCCAATCTCAAGTTGTCTCGTACTTTATATCCCAATCTCACAGTCTGTGGGTGTTTACAGAAATAGGCAGTAAGTGCCATGGAGTCGAAATTAGAAATAGAGGTTGCCATTTTGGTTCTACTTCTCGTCAATTTTGCCCAGATATCGCAGCACCTTCGATTAGAGTTATTTATAGAGAAGCAAGCTAGAAGGAGCCTGAGAAGGGTAGAAGAGAGTTATAGAGCCATGAGCTGGAACTGAGCTCGATACAGTGAGAACAGCTTTGTGAGAAGGAAGGCATTTGAGTTCGCGAGTAGTCCAAAAATGAGACTGCCTCGTGCATATCAACAGAAAATGCTCAAATATTTATTTAAACTTTTACTATTTAACCCACACTCTCTCGTTATTCTCTCTAATTTGTAGAACATTCTCGCCCTGCTTGGTTACCTCTACTTTTACTACCTCAAATAGTCTTCCTCCCCACTTGCTTCCCTTGGAAGTGGCAGCTCTAAGCACGTGTCCTTTTTTCATGCTATACTCCAACTCATTAAAAACTTTCTTCTTATTGCTCCTTAGTTTCATGACTCTCACTCCACTCAACATCCGTAATATTTTTTATAGTTCCCTTCCGCAATTCAATGAGTCGATTGCCTTCTCAATTGCATTGGCGAGAACAGTCCGAAAGTTAACTGCTGTATTCTCAATAAAAATTTTCCATATTCCATGACAATAGAGCCACACTCCTATTTTCCCTTTCTCATCGTAGTAGGGCTCAAAAATACGTTCCAAAATCCAAGGGTCAATGGACAGTAGAATATTGATAGCCTGATTTATAAGGGGTTCTCCAACTTCAGGAGTTTCTTTTAACTGATTCAAAAAGGCAAGCCTAAGATTGGAAGACTTAAATTTTTATCGACATTGTGCTGTTTATTGGGACATTTCGTAGAGAAAGGAAAGAACGGGTGCTCGACTGTAGTGACTGGTATCTCTGTCGAAGTTTTCATATTTGGTGAGGTTGAAAGTTTGATTGAACGTTTAGTTGCATTTTGACATTTCGGGAATGTTGTATTGAAAGAAATCATCCGAACGATTGCCTACATTTTTGCTGAGGTTTTTAAGATCTTCAGCTTCAAGCATTGGAGCTGGCTCATTGAACTCGCATTCTTTGGTTTATTTCCCTTATATTTGTTAAGTGAATTTGTCCCCAAGTTTATCGGCTGATTTTGTTTCTGATTGTTTGCTGTTTAGTTTAATTAAATCAGAATTTGATTCGCCCTCTGATTTTTTGAGGTATTTAACTTAGGTTGTTTAAATGAATTTGTCTTGGTGTGTTTAGGTTGACATTGCTGGTTATTTTTGGTTATTTAATTGAATCAGATTACCATTTAATTGATTTGTCTCGATTTGTTAAGGTGAATTCATAAAAGTAAATTTAGGGTTTTATTGGCGAACAGGGTTAAATTCCTCAATATCTTAGGATTAGACTATTTTTTGGAAGGGAGCAGATTTCTCTTCTTTAAGCTATTGAGAATTAGGGAGTGGTGCATAATCTTACTTATAGTTGGCCAGTGCTTCACTTTCTGGACCAGTGTGTGAATGTTCAAAAGGTTCAGCCAATTATGCCATAGTTTGATCTTTTGGTTTGATTGTAAAGGAGCCGATATGCTGTTCGGAGTTGTCTTCGTTAGCAGCCTACAGCAAAGTTTAAAGATCTTCTCGATGATAAACATCATCGATTCTTTGACGAGATTAATGAATTTATAGGGCATTATCCATTTTATTTGGTGAATTTTCGTTGATCTAAAAAGGTATTTCTGGTTATAACTATTGACATCTACTACTTCCAATGCGACTGATGCGATCCAACGAAGGATGAGTCTGCAGCATTTCCCCTCCATTGTTGTTTTCCTATTTTATTATTGAAGTGTCTAATTAATGCTATTCTAACTGCTGTTGTCCACTATGCCTCCTATTCTCACTCTATTATTGATTCAAATGTTCCTACTCATTATCTTACTCACTCATATTATGACTTCCAACTGATTATTCTTTTTCCAAGTCAATATCTTCTTCTTTTAATTTACTGTCGTTAAGCTTCGCGTTTGGAGACTCCATACTCTCTCTTTATTCTTCGTTCCTATACACGCCATTCTCTGACTACTCAATAATCTATGAACATAATTCATCATTATTTTCTTATCCATTAGCGTGGTTTTATTTTTTGGTTTGTTTATTTCTTTTCCTTTCCTTGCCATCCTTTACAGATTTCTTCTTTGTAAACAACCCAAATCTATCTTCGTCCTTAGCATCCAAATCGATTTGCTTCTGTTTTCTTTCCTTCTTGTCCTTGAACTCAGATTTTTGCTTGGCAATGTTATCATGTTGACTTTTTGTCTTAGAATCACTCCTTACCTTCAAAGAACGATTCTATTGTTGAGCCTTCATAATTTCAGCCTCCTTCCAGTTTTTGAAATTTTTCTATCGACCTTTCGCTATCCTCGCAGTTGTTTCCCTGTTAGGAGATCCCTTAAAAGGTTGAGTTGCAGGGACCATTTTGTGAATACTTTGCTTTTGATTCAGATTATCGGCAGATGTCGAATACTTCAGTTTGCCACCCTACGCTTTCCCATCCTGAGATTGCCGTAATAATCTCGATTGAGGATTTTGGCTATCTTATTTATTACCCAAGACAGTCGTAGGCTTACTTCCAATCTTATAATTAGAATTATTATTGTGATTGCCTGTATTTTAGCCAGGTTTTGATTTTGTCACTCCCTGATTCATACTTAAATTAGGCTGATTATTTCTGGAAGTAGCTTTAATAATGCTTTCCGGGATCTTAAACCCTTTAATTTGATGATTTTGGGTGATATCTTCCACTTCCTGGCTGTCATTACTACCATTTCGCATCTTTCTATTTGTATGGTCAATTGAACTATTGGCTTTATTAAGGTGAGGAGTTGGGTACGCTTATACACCATTTTTGTCTTTATTTTTGATTTTATGAGCTACTAATGAGTTTAGATTTGAACTGGCTATCCTTTTTATCCCTTTGGTTTGATTCGCTTCCTATCTACCATTTTATTGCCCATCAGGGGTCATGATCTGTTTAATCCGACTATTTTTTGCCTCAATTCTTTAGTTGCGCTTAACATTATGATTTGCAGTATTCGGTTTGTAATTTCTTCTCTCCAACAATTGGTCTGTCGAATTGATGTTAATTCCATTCCTAATTTATTTTTTAGAGGCAGTTGCTGAATTATTAACCCGTTTCAACTCCTTTCGAGCCTGACCTCGTTTCTCATGAATTTATTTGGCAAAAAATTGCTCGATGTTTGCCTGAAATGGGAAGATCTAGCGCTACTTGTTGAAAGATGTCTTGAAATTGCCTTTTCTTATCTTGTCACCTTCTTATCTTCGGATCTGCTGCTACAACATACGCATTTGATTCTATTGGATTTATTTTTTGCTTGACATTTTTATGGTTGAGGCTTCGGGTTTAATGATTTTATTGGATACTTTAGATGCGATAGATTATTCACTTTGGTGTTATTCACCAACAGTTTTTAGGCCATTTTCGCCTGATAAATCAACCATGAACTAATTTTGTTTCTTTTTTAGCGTTTTTTCATAATTAATCGTTTCTTCTTATCCTTCTCGGTGTGATACGTCACTCTAGCTTTCTCTTTTTTCCAGATGATGATTACTCGATCCTTCAAATTTTATTTAGTTTCTGATTATTCGATTTTCTGTCTTTTCAGTGTCATTATTGTCATTTTTAGATTCCTCCCCCTCGTGTTCTAACAACCTATTTTCAATGACTCTCATTTTTTCTTTCTTCTCTCCCAGTTTTTGCTGATAGGGACTCAGCATTTTATTCTCACCACCTTCATTATTGCTATTTATATCCTTAGACCAACTATCATGCCTATGTTAGGAAGTTGTCTCCCTATGATGCTATTTCTTTTAAGCGTTTTATACTGCGTTTTGTGCGGCTTATGACAGATTGAAATTAGATTTGTTTTAATTTTGGGATATTTTTGGTGAAACAGGGGCGATGTATCTCTTAGGAATGACCTTTGTTTGATACACCTGAGCAACAGAGTGAGTTTCAGGCCTTAGTTGCTTTCTCTGCTGTCCCCTCGTTAAAATTTTACTTTTTTCCATTTAGAGTGAAGCCAGTGATTTATTTTTGTGTCCAATTTTGCGTGTTTAATCCATCCCGACCCCAATAAGTAGATTATGTGTGAAGTTAATGCTGTTAGCATGCTAAAAATTATAACTGATCACATACTGATCAGGTGGTTTTAGGTTGCGGTAACTTCCTTTGGTTGGGTTTGCCTTGCCATCAGCAAAGGCTGCATTCGATTAAGAAACTTCCATTAATATCGAAATTGTTTATAGAGGCTAATCAGAAATAACAAGTTTATTTAAATATAGAAACAGCTTTAATGATGTTTATGGTTGATCATTGGCTTTCTTTAGTTGCAATATAAAAATTAAATTCATACCATTAAAAGCTGTCTTTGACTCATTGGGCGTTATTCAATTAAAGAATTATGTCATTTCTACCGCAGCTGGTTTCGTTCCATTTCATTACCACTTCCCATATCACAGAAATCTCTTCGAAAACTATAATGTCAAATAATCCTTCAGTTAGAACTCCTATCAACTCCACCTGCTCCTCATGCGACTCCCATGGGGTCTGCGCCTCTGTCTGCGCAAAGATGTTTTCAATCTGCTTGTTGAGATATCCCCTCATTTCAGAATTATCGTCCTCCTCGCTTAAATTGGTGATTGCTTTGCCCAACTATAGTTTGTTCCAATAAAAAATTTTGTTCAGAGCCTGTGCTAGCATGAATTGATACTGCATCTACTCTTCAGAGTTAGATTCCGGTTAATAAACAACAACTTTTTCCATGGCCTTCAAAGCATTGATGGTTGATAGTTGAGTAGAAGTAAAAAGGAAGTAGGTTGGACGTAAGCTATTCAAGGCTTCGTTTATGCAGTCCCCTATCATTTTGATAAAATACTCCTGCAAATTCTCGCCTGTCGTAATATGATCCTGCAGTTTCTAAATAACAGATACCATACAAAAAATTCGCTATTGTAACTATCAATAACGGCTGACTCTACGATCTCTTCATCCAACTCCATTATCTTATACATTGGTAGACGAAAGGAGTTGTCCATCTCAGAGTCTTACGAGCCTTAAGTGATGGGGTTCAGGTTGCGGAGAATTGTTTAAGTCTAGTGACTACGCGGTTTGCGCAGGTAGCCGAGAATATGACTGATGTAGTTACCGTTGTCATATTATCGTAGATAATCAATGAGCGAAATCAGGTACTCTTCGATGAACTGATAGCTCGAGTCGAAGGATGAATATTCGATATTGTCCTTTGGAAGTTATGCTTTTTGAGAATAATAATATTCTCCGAGTTCAGCAGAACGCTCTTCGAATTTAATGTCTTTTGCCTTTTAAAGCTATTTGGCCTTCAGTTTGGGACTACAGCTTTCTTCCAGTAGTTAAGGGAGTTCTAATGGGGCCAGCTACTTTTTGGGTGTGATCATGAGGTTATCTTGATGGAGATTTGGAAGTTATTCCCCTATTGACTCATTTTGTAATACATCGCTACTATGCAGAGGGCTGTCCTCTTTGTAAAGAATGCAAGTTTTCACAATTTCGTTGATACTCTCATTAAATTTTTCAAGTTCGCTCTCCAAGCACTGTTCCACCTCTTTATACTTCTTCTCGTGAGTACGAGGGGATAGTTTGTTTTTTAGAAGCATACTGTTTAACTCTTCCTTTTCACTGTTTGCTTTGCTGTGTAGTCGCTACTTATGAAACCTTTTAATATTTTTTAGGTGTTATATCAATAATTATGATTATTTACGTTCGGGTTCATTCTCCATAATCCTTTACGGGAAATAATTGAGAGGACTATTCATCAGGTGAACCTTTGGACTGCCGAAGCCTAAACTTTTAGGTGACTTGTAGTTGGTAGGCGAGACATAGGCTTGAATATGAGGGTAAAACTCCTTCTTTCTCTTCTCATGTGCTATAAAATTCCTCTCGGATGTAATTTCGTTATTAATGACTTGACTGCTTATACTACTTCGAGCACTATTGGATGGATTGGATCTAAACTCGAAGTCAGCATCAGCAGCATCCTTACGCTGACTTTACAAAAATATTTCTATCTTTTTCTTGATATTGTCATTTATGGTCTCCTCTGAGAGTATCTCTTAAAAAATTGAAGTCCATCGCTCATTGACAGGATTAGTACTCTTGATTTCGCTCTAGCGTGAATTTTACAAAAGATATTCCTCCATATCGAGTATCTTCTGACTTCTTTGTTTTGTAACTTAATCAATTTGGGTCAATGGCTCGCACTATGACTGTTGTATGGCTTTGCTCTGATGCAGCTGGCTTCTTACCCGATACCCTCTCCAAACTCTTTGAATATTCACAGCAGCATTATGCTCAAAACATTAACGAATATACTTTCTGGTGAGGTATCCTCTGAACACTTTCTGAATGGTTATTGCGGCCATATGTTCAATCTCCCTCACCCTTGATTTGCAGTTCTCTATCTCCACTTCTGTCTTATTGTTCTTAATCAGCAAATGCCGCTTATTGCTGCTACTGTTTAGACTTAGTCTCTCCTTCCTTTTAGGCACAATCACCCTATTGAGTTCCTGCTTACTTTTACTCTGTAATTTAGGATCTAGAAACTCCTCTTCCAAACTGGAATTCCAATCCTCGGGAATGTCTCTCTTGACCTTGGAGTGGCCGCTGACTATTACATGTTTCTCCTTGGGTTTCTTATCTTTGCTCATTGTCTTTTTAATCATTCTCGCATTTTACTTTTCTGTATTCTTTCTGTCAAGAGGTTTGCTAATTTTCCTCTTTATTTCCTATGGTTTCTTTGTTTTTTTACTGCTTGGTTTTGACACCTGCGATATCTTCATTTTGCCCTTTGATTTTTCACGCGAAGTCGTCAACTCTGACACCATCTCGCGGTTTGTTTTCGAGTTGTAGTGAGATTTACACTGCCTTACAAACTATTTACATTTTTGCGCTAACCGTATGAAATTGTACTTTTTACTTGTTGATGAGGACTCTCACTCTTTCTTTACTCTTTCTGATGTTTATCGATTTTGGTTTACACTTTATATCGCCCCTCCAGTCGAGTCATTGACTTATTCTTTTTAACCAACTGCTTGAGAGACTTCGACTTGCTTATACCCTTAGATTTAGACTTGGATTTTGAAGCAGATTTATTATGATTGCCTTCATTCTTGTCGTACTTAATTTCATCTCCAGTCCTTTTGATTGGACGGTGCTATAGTTTAATTTGCGATTATTTATTTCTATCCCTTCGACTAAGCAGTTCTGCATACAATACCCTATACCTCTAAAAGTATCATTCTCTGTTTACTCCTTATTGACGGGAGTATCTCCTTTATGTTTTTGTTTGGGAGGTTGTACCTGACAAATTAGCTGATTAATGATGCGTTTGCCTTCCGGATGCCATTTAATGTCTCTGCGTTCTCGTTTTCCCTGCTACTGTGTGTTAGTCTTGCTTTTAGCCTTGTTGATATCTTGTTCAATGAACATGCGTCCAATAACTCGATTTGAAACACAACGAATTTATAATTTAGTAAATATCATTCAATCAAAATCATGATTAAATCTAATATATAATTTTAATAATTTGAGGAGGGATCAATTTCTATCGGAAAAGATTCGGATTAGCGACATGAGAATGTTCCAGAAGTTCAGCACAAATTGGGCAGCCATTCCTACGTGATCAGCTTAGCCTAATTCATACATTTTTATTGAAACGTGAGTGTCGTAAGCAATCAAAGCCGAAAATAGACCCACTGACAAGTATGTTGTTCCTTTGAGCAACATCATAGAGAAAGGGTTTGGACCCATGATAAAGGAAGATGCCAAGCCAACCAACTGAAGGCCGATCAAACCGAATAAACTTCCTGTAAATACCTTGCCCAAACTTAGCATAGAGTCTTTTGGCATTCTGTAGGCCAGTAGTGATGCTCCTCCAAAGATGGCAGTAGTGAGTCCAATTGCAGTAGGTACGATGGTAGGGCTGACTGCAGTAGCGAAGGCCATTAATGGCGCACCACTGAGTCCAAGCCCAATGGTTCCCAATCCAAACATAGCGAGTCTGAGTGGTCCATTTTTTGCTTTAATAATTTCAATTTTTTCTTTAAAGTTAAGCTTTTAATTTTCCACATAGTAGGTAGGTTTCATATAGCCTGTGGCGATAAATCCGACAAGCATTGAGGCAAGTCCTCCCATCGCCAGTGTGGGCATCATCGCAGTTAGTGCTGGAATAGAGAGAACAGCGTAGGAGGTTGAGAGTGCTCCAAGGATTGACAGTCCTGTAGTATTGTACACTCGAGAGAGGAATCTGTTCATTCCAACGTTTCTAGAAATAGCATCATTGGTGCTAAGCTCACTAAGAGGACTCACATTGGTTGTAGGATTTTATTTGTTGTTGCTGAAGAGAAAGATGGAGGTTGGAGAGGCCAATCTTGAAATGACTGATGAGGTGATAAGCTTCGCTGTTCTGTAAATCATTATATTAATTATTATGATCTTAGTTAAATTTTAGTTTTAAGCTTCGAAGCTCTAATGCTTTCTGACTGCTGAAAGACCAAAATTAAAAATCGGCAAATATGCTTCTCTTTTTATCAAGATCATTTTTACTTTTTTTAAAAGAGCTTATCATATGTCCTCCTTCAGAGTAATTCTTGTTCAAAATAAAGTCGATTAAACTTAATAATAATTGTAAAATTAATTAGACTCAATGTAAATTTCATAGATCTTATAAGTAAAATTAGTAGTTTAATAAACAATTAAGTTTAAGGAGAATGAACTATCTCTTCTTGATGTTTTTTTAATTGCCACTGGATTCATTTTATAGATCATATAGGTTATTATATTTCCTTCATCTTTCAATCTAAAAAAGTATGTTTAAAAAATATTTTATTTATATTATTAACAATCTAACGATAAGGTAAGGTTTAATCATTCATTCATGCATTAAGCTTTACGCGATTTCCTTCCCAATAGAGTTCGAAGTACGGAAAAAGCGGCTGCTTTATCATTGTGGACGGAATATTGGCCTGGCCAATTGAGCATTTTCTGGCTTCCCCTCCCATGATGAACCACTCGACTTGTCCCTGCGTCATATCTACCACTGTCCTCAATTTGGTATTGTCTTTGGGTTTAAAATTGACATACTTTTGTTTGTCCTGTTCACAGATAGATCCATCATACCCATTGTAGCAGACACAGTTCATCTTCTTAAAAGAAAATTGTTCATCCTTGTTTTTATCAGTAATAATTCCCACGACAATGTTGTTATTTTTTATTTGCACAATTTTTATATCGAAATAGTATCGGCCTTCCCGATGAATAGCCTCATTATGGAACAGTTGGTAAGTAGGACCATGTAATTTTTATATTTCGTTGCCTGATGCTCGAAATTTGTTATAATGCTTGGCTGTGGCATCTAACTTGAAGATTATCTTGTGGCCATACTCACTCTTTTACTTGGACTTCTTAGGTTTGTTTGGAGTGAACTCCTCAATGAGATTGGATTATTGAATTGCAGGTTCGGTTTTAGCACGTTCGCTCAGTAAATCATCAATGGTGTTTTCTAGATGTCTAACCTTGTTGAGCAGCTTGAGATTTTTGCTTTCCTTTTCCTATATAATAGTGCTTAAAGTTATAATGATTTTCTCTTTTTCCTATAATAAGCTCATCCTTTCTTGAAGAACTAACTCCAAAGAAAGTGATTCTTTTTGTTGTTGTTACAGCTAAGTTGATACTTACACCATTTATTTTCTAAGTCTTTATTCCATTGTTAATTAAAGTCTAACGACACACAAGTGAAAATCCTTATATTTTCCAGCAACAGGAATCGGAATATTGAGTAATTCGTTGTCAATTTTTAGGTTCTAAGTTGATTAAGAAAGGAAAGTATAAAACTCTTTGATGTTTTAGAAGATAACTTTAAATTCTAAAGGCAAGGTCTAGTAGCAATATTCCCCTTTATACCTTTCAAATAGATTCAATTTTTGAATTTCAATGGTGACTGTGTTGTCATCACAATGAAGTTTGACGTTCTGATCTTTTCTCTCCAATGATTCACTCATCAAGTCTAAACAAATAATTATGCAGTAAAACAAAGGCGCTCTTTTAGTAGCGCTTTCAAAATTATAAATTTTTCGATAATTTTACTATAAACGAATTTGGAAAGACTTCTAATAAGTAATCAGATGAGTTTGAGAGACTGAGCAATAGCTGCAATTGAGGTAATAGCTCCAATGAAGCCAATTCTGGTAGCCCCTCCCTCTGTGGGTTGAAGGTAGTAGATAGCCACCAAAATATCGAGGATATTCTTCAAAAACTCGACGCACTTACTCTTGATGTGTTTGGACCCCTTCTCTACATCAATCATTTAACCCTGATATTTTCCTTGCAGGATGATTATTAACATTTCTATTACATTTTTAACTGCTCCGGCAACATTTTGCAGTAGATACATCTTCATACTCAGCGGATAAAACTTACCTTCTTTTGCCTTATCAATCAGGCCGAGTTGACTCAGGAACACCACATGATCAAACAGGTAAAACAATATCAGAAACACCTTTTCAAGGATTCCCCAGATTTTGAGGCTCATTAATTACGGTTTCTTTACATCTTTCACCAATTAAAAGCAGTATTGAATAGTGCCTAAAAATCGGAGAATTTTTCTAGTTCTGCGAACTTGAGTATAAATGTTGTAAGTCGCTCCCTTGGGAGTGTGATCCTCCGAGTGAAGAGTTGCATACTGTACGAGTCGTAGAATCTAGGTGTAAGGGGAAGTACTTTATCTCGACTATCGGTCTTTGAGAGCAGGCTAAGAAAGGTATTGAGGTATTACATCAAACCAAAATGAACTATAAAAAGGATATAGTAAATATTTATAATTGAGATTATAATGATAAACAATGTTAAGACAATCATTTCAAGGCAAGTCTTCGCTTTTAAAGATGAGCAAACTCTTTTTTGCAAGACTCTAACTGAAGTTACAAATGCAAAGGATGGTCAATGTTGGCCTTATTGTTTACCATTTCAGCTAATTCAGCCATTGCTCTTTTGATATATTTTTAAATTTTTGTTTCAAAAGCAAAAGCAATGAATTTGGCAGCAACATCTTTGATTTTATGTTCTACTTTCAAATACGGTTCATTTTGTAGCATCTGACAACAGATAGTTTATTTTGCATGTAAATCCACATTTTCAAATAAGCATATTATTATTTTGCTCAAGTCAGAGTAGCATGAGCTGTTGAAATTAGGTAAACTGATAAATATGGCCTATAAGATGAATGTGTATTTGCAGCCATATATTTCCTTTAGGGTTACACAATGATTAAGAAAACTTAATATTCTTCTATGCAAATTTTTTTAGTTTAGATGTTGCATACTCATTAAAGTTAGGTTAAAAATATCTTCATGCTAAGGTTGTTGGAGATATATGGACTTATCATATAGAATGAGACTTTATTGAATGGACAAACAATGTTTAACGACATCTGGGTCGATACCATTGAAATATTCTTGGTATTCTCTTGTGTATTTTAAAAAGAAGTTGTTTATGCTTGGTAAATATTATCTTAGCCATTGATCTAGGATCAAAATGTGAACATCCCTAAATTTGCTTAAGATTTGATGAAAGATGTCTAAGAGCCCAACATATTCAAGAAAAAATGAAACATCGTTGGATTTAAATATCATTACAACTAAGTTCATCAATGAGAGGTATCCAGAAATGGGGATACACTAGACAATGACATTATCACAGAGTCTTAATGTGCTTTTTATTGTCATTACACTCAATCCCAGTTATGTGGATGTCCATTGCAATTTTTTATTCAAACAATCAAAGATGATCTTATAAATGATTTAAATTGCGTTGATAGACATTTTCATGAAAATTGAAAGGTAAAATTATTTATGTTACAGAGGAAAAGCCTAATAGCTGTCCAGTAGAGTTCTTATTTCATCAAGTAATACATGATTATTCAATGTTCCTAAGTCATTTATTGATTTTATTCTATTGAATATGCGGTTCAAGTAATTTGTGATAATATCTTTATTAGTAAGTTTTACAATTGAATCGAGAATTGTTTGCAGAATTTTATTTAGGATTAGAGGTTGTTCAAGATTTTTAGATTCATAAAACTTTAGTAAATCGTCAATAATAGTTTGATTTTCACAAATATTCACTGTTTTCATAAGTAATTCGAAAGATTCAAAGGCACAGTCACAATAAAGCTCATCTTCTATATACCCAAGACAAAATTCCATACATTTGATCTGCAATTAGTGGTTGTTTTTCATAAAAGCACAGCCTTGCTTGATAAGGCCAATTGCCTCTAAAATCAATCGAGGTGGAATTCTGTTTGCTCTTGACATTTAATTCATCAGGTAGACGATGAAATTTACCACATTGTCTTGATCATAATCATGCTTTATTTACTCAATGACAGATTTTATTGCGTAGATGGCTAACTCAATTCCTCTCCTTTGTTCTGAATCCACTTCAATGTAATCCGATAATTTTTTGAAAAAATTGGCTGAACCTTCTTATTTTTTCTTGTGGGTAAAGTAGGAATAAGAGAATTTGATGATATTCTAAGCTTACTTCCTGTATTATTAAAAGTTAATGGAATTTATATCATCAATAGTGTCTTAATTGGGAGAAGTCTAAAACATCATTGATTAGTTTTATAAAATGGTCTTATGAAGAATGATGTCAAGCAAATTATCCACAATGTGCCAGAAGAAAGAGTTTAGTTCAGAGTTTATCTTGCATTTCATCATTTTTTAGCCCAATTATAGCCAAAACTCAAAGGTGGAATAGCTTATTTTAAGATTACTACAATTCAGTGTTTTATTCATGAGCTCAATAAGTTCATAACCCAAATCCTCCATCAGCAAAAAGCTATAAGATAGCAAAATTTATTTTATGATGGTGAGATAACTTTCAATTCGGTTTATTTATACTGCTTCATTGAGAATTTTAAGAAAGATGGGCTTTGTATCTCGCATATAGTTAATGATCATGGCTAATGAACTAAACTCTTATGGGCCATATCTTTCCCTCTGCAAAGAAAATTCAATTTAATCTAAAGTTTGAAATTTTTATTGAGAACAGTAGTGCAACCCCTCACAAATTACCTTGAAACATTCATCAAGAAATGAGTCAGTTTGAGAAGGAAGTTAAAATTATGAAAGTTCAATCACTTTTTTCAATACTTTTCCTAATTTTAAAAGGGGCAGTCCCATATTCACCCAATGTTAAAGGGCATCCAAACTGAGGAGAGTCATAACATCTTCTTCAAAGGATAAGGCAGAAATAAATATAGAACCTATAAGGTCACTTTAGTCTAATAAATTTTGTCGAATCTTTAGTTTAATTCCATGTTTAATTCTATTTGTGTTTCTGAGTTATTCAGGCAATCTTTCGAGGAAAGCAAGTCCATTTCTAAATTGAAGTGGAGAAGCCTCCATGAATTTGACTATATCCCTGATTAGCAAAGGCCAGTGGTCTAGAAACAGGGAAGAGGCGAGTAAAGCAGCCCCAGAAGCCAATTTTTTCACTATGGGGAGTGAAAGTGTGGCATCTGTCAATTGAATGAAGATGAATTCTCGCAATGATTGGAGCTCTTCTAAGATCAAATGATCAATATTCCTTTCTATCTTTTGATATAATAGCTGCGCTCCGAGCAATTTTTAATCAGCTGATTACGATGTGATGATAATTTCCTATGTGAGAGTCAACAGTACCTGAGCAATAGACCAAATTTAAGTGCATTCTATGGCTCTGATAAGAAATTGGTTGGCTTAATCTCTCAGATATAAGTCGTCATGCGACAGAAGGCGGTAATTGCCTAGGACGGTTTCGAGGGAATACATATAGTTAATATGCTTTAATTAGATATTGATAAGTCACTTCGAGTGGTATTTAATATAGATGTTGATATCATCAGTGATTGAAGGAGATATTCCCATATCTTTAGTTTCACCTAAAAATATTATGTATTTCCATATTTTTATTCATAACTGATTTCCGAGATGAAGAAGACTAATAGCAGCAACAAAAAGAAGGACGATAAAAAAAAACAATCCGCCCTTACTCGACAAAAACTAATTGATTTCTTGATCAGAAGCGCAGAAGTAGAACGCAAACTGGAGATCATCAAAGAAATGCTGGCAGAAGAAGAATAATTTACACCTGCTTCACTCTTCCATCGACTTGACAGTGCTCGAAAGGGATTTATAACCGAAAGAGACCTCGAATCGTTTTTAAAGTAGCAAAATTTGGAATTTAAGGGAAGCGAGATTAAGATGCTGTTCGGTCGAATCAACTCGGCCAAACAGGAGGAAGCTGTACGACTAAGAGAGTAATGATATCATAAAGAAGGTTTCAAAATTTCATTCTGCCAAACCAAAATCCACGATTAAGGTACTTTACAATGAGAAGGCCTGTCATAATTTCAATTCCAAAAGAAAGCTTGACTCAAAAGATATAATGGATAACTGGCAAAATATTTTCTCAAATCGTATCGGAGTACACAAAGTAATCGTTGTAACATATAGACTTTTTGAAACAAATCAAGCTCTGCTCAGTTCATTTGACTTCGATGCTGCAGGCATTTTTAGAATGATAAGCTCAAATGGAGAGTTTGTGACAGGAGAAGACATTCAAGCCTTTATGTCCGAAAATAATCGATAAATTTCGCAAGAAGAAATAGGCTGCCTTTTGAGAATGATCGATAGGAGGGGATAAGGACAACTCTATCTTTAAGATTTTAAATTTTATATGGCTACTCTTGGAGTGAAGAAGGAACATTAGATCTTCGACGAGCTCAGCCCAATACCAGCTCTTAAAGATTTTCAAGCTGCCTAGATCAAGCAATCAGTGAGAGACCGCGATCAAACTTTAAAAGACAGATACAAAGACAACAAATCCTACGCAAAGGGGATGGATGATGAAGGCCACCATATATTAGGTTACAGTAAAAAAAGTGACCACTCCAGAAGTCCCGGATGGCTATCGAACTCTCGCAAAGCCAGAAAATGATGTTGACATATTTTTGACAAAATTATCGATGGACCAACACATTTATAAAATGGATTACATGGCATTGGTGAGTCTCATGATTTCAACATCATTGTATGCCTAAGATAGATTAATATTATGTCAGACATGTTTCTTAAATAAGGGATTGACAATCAGATTATGATATCGTCAGTGGAAGAGTTAGCCATTCCTAGAAGTTGGAAGAGAGTGGAGCCTAAAATGACGAATAAGAAGATGCCGAGAAGCCATGGACCGATCTGTGAGCCTTATTCCTTTTTCTAAATGAATTGAGACTTACAGGGGGGCGAAGTGATTTATCAAGACTGGAGTTATAGTGTTTTTCACTCTTTAATTTCATCTCTTGGTCGTTGGGCATGATTCTGTAATTATAATTATAGAAACGTGTTCAACTCTATTAACATCAATATATCAAAAATAGCATAAATCAGCAGACCTCATCCCTTCCGTAATATCCACTTCACTAGTTTTTTTACTTAAATCCAACGCTAATTCATTGATTTGCTGTGCAACACCACGATTATATAGTCCTTATAGAAGGCGGACAAGCAAGGACCAGCAGTATCTGTTATTCCTGTTTTGATTCCTTAAAAACCATCCTAAAGCAGTTTGTTAGTATTTTAATAGGGGCCATATCGTGTTGTCTTTACGATATTTCTCAAGAATGGATATGTCACAAATTCACCAGATATTCTTGCGAGCTCGTTGCAAGTCGAAATATTTTTTAATTGCTCGTATGCATCATTACCATGACAGTTGAACATTTTAGTGTCCACAGTTCCGATTCTGTTGCATTTTTCATTCATCATACTGATAAAGCAAAAGGCAAAATTTTTGCCGATGTAAGGAACGTACCAATCATTAGTAAGGGGGTTAACCTGACGGTTTCGTCCTTTCAAAAACATTATAAGCCCAATGGCTTAACTCAAGGCTATTGCGGCGTCATTGCCACTCGGAAGCATCATTCCATAGAGCAAGTCTAAAAGAGTGCAAATTTGTCCCTAAAGTAAATTAGCAGTGGTTCCTTGTATCAAAGTGGAAGTTTTGTTAACCATGAAGGAAATCTGATGAGGTTGCCATCCATACTTTTAAAGGAAATCCATGACGGTCATTGCAGTGACCATTTTAGTAAGACTGGCTATTTCTCGAACAGTATGAATTCTTTTGCCATAGTAATACATGTATTTATCATTTTTACGTTTCCAAATGCACCAGCTTTTGGCAGAAATTTATGGAATACTCTCATCGTTACTAAAGAGTTGCAGAAAATAAGTAAAATCCTTTAAGCATTATGGGCAATCTCCACAAGTACATCGCTTATGTTTCATGGAATTGTAATGATTTTTTCCTTTCTTGAGGATAGACGTGGTGAATTATCGATCTCCGCTGAGTCGAGAGTTGGAAGTAGTTATGAAATCTGCATTTTTTGTAATTAGTTGGACGGTGTTTTGTTTTGCTGTCTAATGAGGCAGGTGATTCGACAAAAATAAAGGGTTATGGTTTAGGTTTAGTTTTAGTGCTTTGGGAAAAGCTTATTTGGACTCAACAATGAAGGGGCAAATCTGTTCTTATATTTGTTATGGTTTTTAACTTTTAGTCTTGCACGCCTTATACTTCCGAATCTTATAACGATTGGGCATAGTGACATTGGTTCCGTTCAGGCTGAAAATAGCCCTCTCACTTTGCATTATAATTATTTTACCACAACAAGGACAAAAGAAAATATTGACTATAAGTAATACAAATATTATGATGTATAAAGGATATATCATCATTATTGAACCCTGTTAAAGGGGTCGTTTATCAATTAAACTTAATCTTCGTGAATCCAAATCCGATACAGATGCTCGTTCATGGTCATCCTAAAAGTGATAGGTTTCAGATGATTCTCATAGTCTTGCGGGTTAAAATTAGCTGGTTTTTCAACTACAGATACTCCCACACTTTTTTGTAGGTATTTACAAAGTTCAGTCGATAGCTCCAATTGTATTTCCTCGGGAGCAGAGCAAGCCCTGCCAATTTTAGGCACTAAATTCACTAGATAATTTTTCTGTAAGTTGTTCAGAGGCGGCTCCTCTAAGAAAGTGACCTTGAAGTTCTTGGGTGGGCTGCGTGGGCTTCGATATTTCATTAATCAATTATTATGAACGGTATGCACAGTTTAGTGTTTAAAATGAACGATAAATTTGGATATTTTATCGTAAGCAACTAAAGACATAAATAATCATAGTTTTTCTGTTTCTGCTAGCTAATTGTTGATAAAGTTGTTCATGGTCCTCTGATGTTGTTCTCGAGTGAACACCAAAAATTGAACTCCAGAGATCTCGTCTATTTTAGTTAAAATATACCTGCAGTAATATGGGTTGGCTTACAGTTTTAAGATAAGCGCTATTCATATTTGGACTTGCTTTCATTATTTACAAAAAAGACACAAAATTCAGTCATTTCTCGAGAAGTCCAGAGTAGATTGATTGGTCCATAGTTTTTGGTGAAAAATTACAGCACCTCTGCTTCAGCAACGACTTAATTGTATAGGGATTTGAAGAAAAGAGGATCGCTTCCGTCTTTTATGTATATATCTTCGTCATTTCCCTCAAAATTGAAAGGAACCTTAATACTGCCTTGTGGGATCTTTATAAGTGAGATAATACTCTATTTTTTATAAGTTAATGGTCCTAAGCAAATGCATTTGGATCCGTCAATTTATTGAGGTCGTTATCTTTATAGAAGGAATAATACTTAGGTGAGTAATCCCCTTTAAAAAACTGTATCCTGTCATAAAGGCATCATAACCTGCCTAATGACAAGCTAAACTATCCAGTTTGTATTCTTTAAACTCCTAAGAAAACTAAAATTTGATGGGCTGAGTAGTTTAGTTTGCTGAGTTGTGCTTTCCCGCCTCAGAATTCCTTTCAACTTTTTTTGCATCCATTTCTTTCATGCTGGTAAAGCAATTCTCCAATCCAGTCTGTCTGTTGGGTAGTTGATGACTCAAGTATGGTGAGTTACTGAAAAGATATTTGTTATCGTAAATTGTAGGAAATATACTGTGTACTTTCTATTTGTATTGACACCAATGATCTGGTAAATCTTAGACGAATCTATAGTAGACCTATGTCTCAAAAATTGTACGTGCATTAGATCAAGAAATCCATTGTGAACTATTATAGGCTTCTTCAAAGATATCATTTCCTCGAAAACTTAGTTAAATAGTTTATCAGGTTCAACTGCACAGTTAATTTCAGCGCTGTTGCTTATTTTTTCCTAAACAGTGCACTTTTTGATGGTCAATATTGACCTTTTAATGACTTCTTCGGAATTAAAGGTAAAGATAAAGGACTGCTGCGGGTACTGCTACTATACTTTGTCCTTGAAAGTCATATAGCTTTGGTACTTCACAAATTCAATATTGATTGACAGCTCAAGATCAGCTGTTTGCATCCATTACTAGACCAAGGGCATATTTAACTTCAAAAATGCTTGAGTTTATGGAGATTTCATCTGTTTGAGCCTTCGTAACTCCATTTTTATTTCATCAAGTTTAGCATTCTTGGTGAACTCTTTGACTTTCTGGCGACTTGTGTAGGGTACTCCTTCATAAAATAGTTTGTTGAAATCGAAATTATTTTTGGTTAAAAAGTTCATGGTTCCAGCATGGAATGAAAACTTCATGATTTCCTGTTGTTGAGTCAGGGGAAAGATATAAAAATTAAAGGGTTGCGCCAATATTCTTCATCGTAGAATTTATACTTTCTTTGTTCTGGCAATATCTTGAAAGCTGCAAGTCCGAACTGCAGGGGTATGAATTTGCTCACACTCTGTCGCTGCTTTTCATATCTTTTTTGAATCTGCTAATGGGAGAGATACTGAATCAACAAGTGAAGGACTAGTGAGCTACTCAGTCATGATACCGCTCATCTCGAGATCAAAGGCGAGGTAGTGTGCGGATTGTAACGTCGAGCGGATGAAAGGAAGCGATTACGCGAAATTGAGACGAGTGATGTTCATATATGAGGAATTAAAATTAATTGGGTCAATGTAACAGCCAACAATAGTTAAAATAAAAAATGAAGATATCAGTAGGCTGATCGTTTGTTGGCTGTGGAGAATGTGTTTTTGAATGAACTAGTCTGAAACTCATTGATTTGCGGTGGAGATTGATAGATGCTTCCTTTTTCATTAACTATACGAACATTCGGAGTCTAAAGCATCTTGCTCGCAGTCTATGGAGTTTTGGGTAGGTATTTATTGGTGTGGTATTGTCCGCTTAAAAATTGTTAATGAATTTATCTTTCAATCTATCGTTCTTCCTTTATTCTATTTTTGATGGCCTGGGCTGTTTGAATGTATACTTCATTGTCATTAAGTTTCATCGGAATGTATTCACTTCGACAGCTGGGTTTTCGAAAACTTTCAACCACACTGAGGCAGTTGAGATCAGTTAGATTCGTATAATCCTTTTTAGTGTGTGGGTTTGCATCTAAATAAACTGATTTTCTTTTGGAATACCCCGTTAAAATATCTTAGCCTGCTGTGGGCAAATAGGGATGTTTGCCAGCTGTATAGATGCGGTTGTAATCAAGAGTAGGGCTGATGTGCAGTTGTGTTTCTAATTCCTTCAATCTCTAAGATTCCTGCTGGAGTTCTCTGGCTCTCAGCATAAAAGTGTTAATATCTATGTTCTGAAGGTGTTTGATTGCGGTTTCTTCTCTCTCTTTTGCTCGTCGCAATTATTCTTTTCTTTACTGCTACTTCTTCTTCCGCTCTTTCAAATTGATGATTTGCCTTTAACATTAACTCTTATTCTTTTGTTCGAACTCTAACTGATGTTGTATCAGTTATTGTTCAATTTTCTGCTACTCGTCCTCAGCCAATTTGAACTTCTACATTATGAGTCTATGCTATTTTCTGAGTGGGTGCTATTATTAAGAGTTAGCTTTAACCTCCATTTTTTCTTGTTCTTGGATAATGTTAAATTGATTTTAAATTGTCTATCTTTTTGAATGGTCTTTCTTGTTAGATTTTTTTATTTTATTTAAATACGCTTTATTCTTCGTCTCAAATCCCTCCACAGTCCACCTTAACTGCTCCTAGGTAATCTTTCCATTAAGAGTGGAATTAATAATCTCCACAAGCTTTTCTATTTGCCTCAGATTGACGTCAAATTCATAGTTTTTCATAAATTTAAAGAGATCTTCGCAGCAAACCCACTCGTGACCATCGCAGTCAATAGTTAGCAGCACTCCTCGAATGGTATAGTCACTGGCTTGAGTCAATTATCGGCGCAACTCAATGATCTTCATTTCTCGATTCATAATCTACATTAGCAGTCGACGAAAGATTTCAAACTGCTAAAGGATGGTTTCGTGCTGTGAATTGGATATTTATGGGTTTTATACTCTTTGAGCGACGAGTTAGCGCAGCTGTAGGTTATCTTTTGGCAAGAGAAATGCCGCAAATTCCAATCTGCTGATTTCTCCTACCTTCATGTTGTCAAGCCAGCTGAAAGCATAGCTTAGGAGTTTACGATGCGAGGTCCCCATGACTCTCTGAAAATCTTTCTATCTGAGATATCCCTTTTCTTCGCGATCAAGGAAACGGAAGAGGGCAATACAGTCAAAGTAAGTAATGCTAGCCAATGCTTATCGATAAGTTTATATTGCTTCTGAGAGGAGCACGACTTCACCCAATAAATTGGCGAGAAGGGTGCGTGATTTGATGGAGAGCATGTTCTGCTTATAATATGCCATTGTTGCCTGCTTAAATATAATTTATCTATAACAGTAATAACTTTATTCAGGTATTATACTGCATAGCAATTAGGAATGGCCGTAAGATTGCAACTGGTGAAGGTAGCTGAATCAATTAATTTAAATGTAGACGCAGCACTATGACAAGATTGGTGATGTTTGACACAGGCTTAGTAATTTGCTCACTATTTTGGAGGCAAACTGCAGAGTCGATGATACATGAATTGTCAGTTCATCTGCATCATTTGACAAGCATAAGGCATACCCATGATAAAAAATTAATAACAAGAGACTTATCATTTATATTTTTTATTCTTTTGCACTTTCTTCTTCCTAGTATCTTTTTTGGCTTCTTCCTCACTCTATCTTTTATTTTTGAGCTGTCTTCCCTCCTCCTTCATTTGTACGGCCACCAGCAGGGCTTCTAGTTCAATAACCCTCTCTCTTAACTGTATTATATAAAGTTTACTGCCTAGTTTTACGTAATGGCCTCAGCCAATGCCATTTGCAGAGTATCTAATCTTGCCATGGTTTGACTATATTTCTAGAGTTGAAGATTATTGATCCTTTGGTAATTGGGATGAGTGGTTTTTTTACCCATATGTCTTATTATCGATTGGTATTATTTATAAATATAGCGCCGACTTCGATTTAACCAGCTGGCTTAACTGCTATTTCGAAGTTAAGATTAGTTAACTTGCCTAATACTTTTATGGTGCTATTATGATTTCAAGGAATATGCTGATTGATTACTTAAATTGTGATAAATTAAGCTCTGTCTTTCTTGGCTGGTACTTTGCATCGCATTGAGGTTAGTTAATTACTTGATTTAGAATTCGAAGACAGCAAAGTAAAACGTATGAAAGAAAGATTACCTAAAAGAAATTAAACTAAAAATACAAAAATAATTAAATTTATGATCACCATTAATCTTACAAGCACCTGACTAGAGGTTAAAACCTCCCAATTATAAATCTTTATATCATTGATGTCATTGCACAAGCCGAGCCAAACTCAGGAAGCTCTGAGAGTATTGGATTGAGCCACTTTACATGTAATAGTATATTATACTGATCACCATTAAGCAGCATCCTGCATCTAAAACAAAATAGTTCAGAAGAGGAATCCACGTCCAGCCTAAGATACTCATACTTTATAGATTTTAAATTGCTGTGGAGTACAGTGACATTAATTATAAATCGTGCTGCCACATTAATAATAATTTATTACTCGAAATAAGTGAGTTTTTCTCGCATAGCATCAATTTATTGAAGGATAACTTTTTGAACTTTAAGAATTTTTTTGATGGCTCTGATGATTCTTTTCAAAGAGCAATGGAATTAGTTATGGTCTTCCTTTCGACAATCATTAATTCTACAAATTGTATATATCTGTTTTGATCCATAAGATATTAGCTAATGTTCAGTGAATATAATTGGGGATAAAATATGTTTAGAATAAACCTGCACTACCATTAGTAATATCAATATCAATGGCCGAACTACTTAATGGATTTATTCTTCTTAAATATATTTAAAAATAGATTAAAGTTTGTTTATAAAATAAAACAATAATTTATTAAACTAGGCATCGTCTCAAATTATTAATTATATTCGAATCATAGTTCAAATCATACTCCAAACTTCTTTTGCAGGATCTTCACCTTCACCTTCCGCTCCTCCTTCGCAGG
>Ga0302185_10000485_pt1 | contig 30679 bp, 26 predicted proteins | sample II_Bog_E1_1_FD_200231 | JGI IMG/M metagenome (GOLD analysis project Ga0302185, IMG submission 200231) | Peat permafrost microbial communities from Stordalen Mire near Abisko, Sweden - II_Bog_E1_2 | ecosystem: Environmental > Terrestrial > Soil > Wetlands > Peat | place: Sweden: Abisko... | reverse complement strand
ACAACAATAAATTTGAAATTAGAAAATTAAACTGTCAATCTTGCAACTCAAGTAATCAAACAATAGTATCATATTTGCCTTAATTTTTCTGTATAAGATACAATGATCTAAAGCACAAAGGCATATTTAGGCCCGCCAATACATTCTGGTTTAAGAATTACTATATTGATTCAATAATCCAATACAATATATCAAGCAAGCATTTTAGATGCATAAGAATGCAAGGAGCTAGCAAATGTTTTATCTTGGATGGAAAGGAAACCATTAAGATTGACTCAATTGAGAGAAGAAAATCATAAGTCTAGCACCCTTTATGGGAAAACTATATTATGAGTTTTAAAAAGATTAATGCAACTGAAGATTGTTAATTTCATGGAGTAATACCGAAAAAAATACATAATTTCAATAGAATAGCTATTGGGGGATCTTCAAATTTTAATAATTTAATTCGAATATCTCATTGGAACATTCTAAGCAAATAAGATCTACCAGCTGAAATAAAATGTGACTAAATTTAAGACCATATTTCAACAATACCTAATAAATAATTTCGCAATGAGCTAGTTAGGAATATTTAAAGCAACCCAGATGTCACTAATTTACTTGACCTAATAGATGTAACCAAGTTATCAATGGTGTAACCGATAGTAAGACAAACTAAAAGCGATCAAATTCTGCAACAGGCAAAATACAAATAAATTTCCGAAGTAAAGCAAGAAGGATGGTCAAGGGAATACTTACAAAAATTTAACCAAAGAATAGATTAATACATTGAAAGTAATCAAAAGATTAAAATGTTCAAGTAAGTTAAAAAGTTAACAAACTATGATAAATACTAGAGACGAGACGGAAGCATAATGAACTCAGCAATATCAGAAGATAGAGTTATAACTGGGACCTAATTTTAACAAAAACTCATATAACACTATAAATCAACGCATTTAGCTTACTAATCACCTTTTTAGAATATTATTGAGTTCCCATTCGAGACAGTTCATGAGGAATTGATAATAACAACAGCTTTAAAAATAAAGAAAAAGAAAGCTATGTCCTGGGATTGTATTGATAGCTACATTTTTGATATAGAGAAAAAATGTATGGATCCTCGAATTCGATGTGATAAATGCCAACATAAAATCAATATCATCAAGAATATATGCACCTTATAATACTGGAAGGATTAAAGAAGTCAAATTCATTTTTTATCCAGGATCATACCTTTGAATAAATCCCATCCGAAAAGACCCAAAATAAACGAGTATAGACCTATTATTATCATAAGTTATGTACTCAAATTTCTATAACAATTAATCATGCCTGAATTGCAGCAATATCAGAATAAGATAATGGACCGAAAACAATTTGGGTTTAGATCAGGCATAAGCATAGCAGAATGTAAGAGACTATTATTTAAATAATCAAAATAATCTTTAAAACGGCAGATTAAAAGTTAAAAATTTAGACCTAAGTTAATATTCTACGACATCAAATCGGCATATGATAGTGTAAATTTAAAAATACTCTATTAAAAATTGACAAATGAAAGAGTCCTATCAATTGGAAAAATGAGCTTGCTTAAATTCATTCATAGTAATTTAAAAATTAGATATAACCACACATAATGCCATATATCAAAAGGAGTTCCTCAAGGACTTAGTACTAGCCCTCCCCTTTTCTCAATTTATGTCGATAAAATGGTCAGATAAATAAACAAATTAGGACTTTGCCTATTTTACGCTGATGATATTGCGTGTTTAGTCCAAAGTGATAAATAAATGTAGGAATGTATTCTGGCAACGAAAAGATAGTTAAGCTAACTCTAATTAACATTAAATGTATCGAAATCAGCAATTATGCCTATATTCAAGATCTATAAAAAAATGAAGAGACATAAGACATTCATGGAAATTGAATATAAAGATAAGTACAAGTATTTAGGTTCTTGGTTGTATAATAGTCTTGATCCAAGAAAACATATATCAGAAATAACCTCGCATATTTCTTTCATTGCTGCCAAGTTATCACCAATAAGGAGAAGAGGAGATTTAAAGACAAATATTAATTTATTCAAAGTTTTAATCTTAACTAAAATCAAAATGAACTTTTGTTACTTTGACCTATGTTCTAACAAACAACAACAGGATATAGTCTCAAGTGTCAGAAGAGCATTTAAATTTTTCTGTTGTCTTCCTAAGTCGTGTAGTAATAAGGTTATTGATGAACTTTTCGGGAACATCACTACAGCTTTAAAGAATGAATCGATCCTAACTGAATATAGATTGGTTACATTTACTAATCGTCGGCAACTCATCAAATAAAACTATCAAACTTTTTCAAGTAATTAAACGATATAGGAAAATACCGAGAAATCTTTGGACTTTACTTCGATAAGTGTATTCCGGAAAATGTAAACAACACAATTGCCACATCCATATGACTCATTTAATTGCATAGCACCAAATAAATATTGATTTTACTCAATTAATTGTAAGAATAAGAGATTCACCAACAATGAGAAACATAAGTAAAGACATACACAAAATAATTAAGAAAATTAGTGAAGTAAAACAAAACTGAATTACAAGAAATAAACAGCCGTCAAGGCTGTCTTGATTATTATTATTATTATTATTAAATTAATTTATGCTTAAATCCACACTCCAGTTGCTCTCTCTTTCCAAGCCTTCCATGCTTTTTTTCAGGATTCCTCTCAATACAAATCTCACGAAAGCATTGAGGTACAACATCTCCAAGGAGGATAAACAGGATCCTTCGCAATCTAATTAGAACAGTCACCACGAGCATAGCGAGAACTGCAGTCACAATCAGAAAGAAAAACCAGAGCCGCAGCATGAACCTCATAAGCATGGACCAAACTGTAGTCATCACCATCATCATCACCACTCAAGCTCTCATCCCTCTGCTGATCTGAATGCCAAACTAAGCAAGCTCACTTTCGAACAACTTGTTGAATTAAACACTGAATAGTCGATATTATATGCTTGTGCGATTTATGAGCAAACCTAAAAGAAATCCAAACTTCAAAAAGAATAAAAGGAAGGGTTGCTGAAGAGCATTGAATTCTACTCAAAAGCTGAGATAGAAAGCCTATAGAAATAAAGGATATTGACTGAGCATATGAAAAGCTATCAAGAAGAGGCATAACTGTCTAAACGCAGAGCCGAAAGGTATTTATTTTTAAATTTAGATAAATTGAAGACAGCAAGCAATTTGCAGTCACTAAGATAGCTAAAGAGTTGCTGGAGGTGGCTGATTGCGTGGCTAACTGCAGGAAATTTGCAGAGAGCAGCGAGGTCAAGGGCGATAAATTTTTGGAAATGGTGGTGGAAAGTCATCAGGTCATCAAAGATATGCTAAAAAAGTTTAATATTGAAGAATTCGATCCCACTGGACAGGAGTATAATCCCAATTTGCAGGAAAGTCTTATGAACATTCCCACTCCTCCCAACTTTAAGCCCAATCACGTGGCTATGACGATGCGAACAGGATATACTATCAACGGCAGACTATTGAGAAGTGCAAGGGTTGGAGTCTTTAACTGATTGGTGCCTTATTATTAACTAAAACTACGCAATAAATTTTATATAGATCAATATTTAATGTCCGCACCACTGGATAACTCCATTATTGCTCGCTCAATCTTTTCTAATGATGTAAAACGAGAAGTTTTGTGGAATGTGCTCGAGCCAGGCGATCCCTACGACATTCGTAAGTATCAATCATTTTAAACAGCTCAATGATCGCAAAGCTACCTGGAGACAAGAAAATCTTTATGGGCAGCCATCTTGAGCTGATATGCTTACTGCAGACGGCTGAAATAGAGCGATTAAGCGAGTTTTTAGATAATTACAGGCTGAAGTATTAATGAATTAATGCAAGACTTCGTGATATTGAACGGGGACAGTTGGATAGGCATTCCTATGAGATACAGATCAAGTAGTTGTTGCAGAAATTAGACGAGGAGCAATCATATAAGAGTTAAAATAGCAAACTAAAGGAGTTTATTAACAAGCAAGGGGTAACGGATTAGTCACTTAGAGTTAAATTTAAATTTTGAGGCAGAATACGAGGGACAACCGAGGATTTGATGAGAAATCATTAGAAAGAATCAATCAGCTGATGCATTAAAATATAGATTTAAAGCAATCAAATGATCGATATAAGTTGGAGGCGCTAACTTTTAATGCAAGGGTAGAAGCTTTGGAGCAAGCAAGAATTAAGTAAATTGAAGACTTAAGGCTAAATTATGCAAGATACTCCAAGGAAAGTCATGAAAGCAATCTCAGCGCATATCGAATGCAGAGTGAAGGACAACTTAGACAACTTGAATTTGAATTGAAAAGATTGAAAGAACAAAATGACTCTAAAACAGTCTAAATAAACAAAAAGCATTGCGAAAATGAGATTATGCAAAAACGATTGATAGAGTTAACGGGAAAAGGAGGCAACTACAACCTCATTGAAAGGCAGATAGTCTAATACTAAAATCAAATTCGAGTATTCACCACTGAAAATGATAAGTTGATAATTTCGCTCCGAGACTACACAAATCGGCTGTCATAATCTGAATTCATAAAAAACTAAGTTGAAAAGAAACTCCATTAGTACGAAATCTTATTACGATAAAATGAAAGCAAGCTCCGTCAGAAAGATAATGAACTTATCATAATGAAAGAAAACTTAAAGAAAAATCAACAGCCGCCTATGCAAATTGGGCAAAGCCAATAGTAATTGTTAAAATACGAATCACGGATCAATATCTTGACTAGATAGAATTTATAATTGAATCAAAAGTTAAGATATCAAGTGAGCATTTAGAATCAATTGCGGGAGGAAATATCTGCACTTACCTTCGACAAAAGTAAATTTGGGTTGGTTTATCAGGAAAATATTGATTTGAAAAATGCTAACTTTCAAAGAAATAGCCTGCAAATGAGAAGTGCAGAGCTTGAAAATAGAAATATATTGCTGAGTCAATAAATATAAAGACTGACTAAACTATTAACAAATAGAGAGAGCTAGCTTTTTCAAAGCAAAACTATTTGCTTTGAAAATTAAGCATTAAAAACCAAGATCAGGGAAATATAATATGGCTTTAAGATCAAATACGAAACCGATCTCACTCGACTCAAGGCATAGTACGAACAAAAGATCAATTATAGCAACAAATTAACAGGAAATTAGCTGCAATCGAGGATACAGATATATCAGGGCTAGATGTAGGGATTGAAATAACAACTCAAAACTAAAAACATCACAGAGGATAAATATAAAGCCAGAATCTATGAACTTTAAAGCCAATTAAATCGGAGTAGTTTTTAAAATATGGCAAAATTAAAGCATCTGTAAGCCAATTTAGTCAGTATTTCTAAATAGAATTAAAACCTTTCTGCTAGGACAAGACAGCTTCAGCAAATATAGAATAAATTAATATAATCTCAAAATAGGAGTGCGCAAATTGAACGATAATGCTAAAGATTGAGTCAACTGGTTAGAGCGAGATAGGAGGAGATTTATCGTCTGAAGAATATATTGAATGAAGTAGAAGGAAAGACTCAACACAATGAATACGATCTGAGTCGGCAAGTGACTGTTTATGAAACCAATATGAAGAACTCACGCATATAAAATTAAGAATTGCGAAGGAAAATCAATGAAATCGTTAATGATGCCAATAAAAAGTTCAACTAATCATTGAAGGAAATGGAAAGACTCAATCAGATAATCAGAAAAATGGGAGAATAAAGAAATCAGTTCGCCCAGGAGAATGAATTTGCCAAGCAGAACTTAATGAAATCGTTTCAATAGAACGATGACTTGAGGAGAAGGATGCTGTAAGGTGAGAATAAATCTGCCAATTTAGTGAATGAATATTCTAATAGAATAAAGATAGTGACAATGGATAACGACAACCTGAAGAAACAGTTGAATGAGAAAATATCAATCTTTAATAATTATCAACTATAGATATCACGAAAAACAATCAGCTATGAATAAAATAAGGGTGGAATTGGCAAGGAAAACGAGGAGTTGAGGAAGAGACTGCGCTAATGCTAGCAAAGAAATAGCAGTTCAGCCCAATAAATGGAAGCTATCAATCAAAAGTTTAAAATTAAAAATGATTAGTTTATGATGCTATAGACCAACTATAGAAATCTGGGATTGGAATACGAAAACTTAAAGAAATATGTGAAGGACTACGAAGCGACAATAAAAAATAAATTTGAAGGAGAAGTCTCCATAAAATATTCAGACTACTAGCAGATGATTAAACACCTAAGATACGAAAATGAGGAATTAAGAAAAAGAATGATTGATGAATAAACGTCATTTGGTAGATTGAATGAATAGCTGGACAAAATTCGTAACAACTTTAAAGCCATAGGTCAAGAAAACGAGTCGATCAAAAAGATAATTGCGCAAAAGGAGATACTAACATCTAATATCCAACTAGAGGCCAATACAAAGATAACGAATTACGAAAACAATATTAAAAATCTAACTCGTCTCAATGAATAGCAGTACAAAAAAATAGTAGAGAATGAACTGCTGATTCGCCAAAAGATAGACGAGCTCAATCGACTAGACAACAAACATAAACAATTATAAAACGACCATGAAGGTGCTAAAAGACAACTGCGGGCATTGTAGCAAGCTGCCAATTCAAAATTATAAGTTGATGTTGTTCGCAGATTTTCGGATTATGAGTTCACTATTGCCTAATATACACGAAGGCTAAATGATAGTGAACAGAGATAGATGAATCTCAACCAATAATGCTTAAAGAACGTCTCTAATCTAAATGCTATATCGGCTGAAAATGAAACTTTGAAGACCAAATTGCAACAATTTTAACTATCAATTAGTGCTTTTGAAACAGAAGTTAACAGAAGAACTGTGCTCTATTAATAAAATATTAATCGATTGGAACAATAAAAATAGATTGTTTCAAAACGATTATATGAGGCAGAGCAAGTTAATCAGGCAAAACACTTCCATAATAATGATATAGATATAATTGGGCAAGAGAATGAAGGATACAAAGAAAGATAGAAGCTTTTAAATGAATAGAACGAGGACATAAAAAGGCTGCTATTCTAAAAGGAATCATAAATGACTTCCCTCGATTAAAAGTGCACTGATCTTTTGGAAGAGATTAGGAGAATAACTTCAATTTACTAGCAAGACGTGCTTCAGCTCAAACAATAAAATGAAGATCTTTTGCATAAATGGTAGCAAGTAGAGGAAAGGAATATAAATCAACAATAATTGGAGAATACACCTCTTTCTAATATATATTCTGAAGAAAATGCAAGAATAAGGGAAAATTTGATCATCCTGAGTCAATAAAACGAAGATCTTAAGAGGCAGCTCATCTAACAAAATACTTCAATAAAGATTTTGGAGGAAATGAAAGTTCCAACCCTACCTTAGAGCATTAGGTAGGACAATAATACTAAGTTCACTTAATTCGCATAAAAAATGTAAGTTTTAACCCAATAAATATAGTAATTAAAGTAGACCTTAAAGATATAAGCGGATAAAAACAGTCAGCTTTAGAATGAACTCAAAAGGAACGTAGATACCATAAATTAATATGAGCATCAAATATAGTCTCTTTAAAACATGATGAAAGGCAAAGATTAAAATGAAGAGAAATATAGCATTTATTCGTAATAAATAGAGGCGAAGAAGAGAGAAAATTAATATTTAAAGCATCAAATGGAAGAGCTAGCGAGCGTATCCAATAGATCTGAGATGCAGTTAATGTTTCTAAACCAGTAAATAGTGAGACTCAATGAAAAGCTATCGATAAAGCAAGCAGAGTATGACAAACTCAAGAGTATCAGCTAAAGTCAAGAGAATTAAATCGATTAAATAAAACGACAGTATCGCTAGCTCTAAGCAAGTTCTAGTAAGCAGCAGTTGTAGCCTGAAGTCACTAATAATTATAGCTATTATTAAATAACTATCGATCAGTTGAGAAAATAAAACACAAGACTGAGCGAAATGAATTAAAACGCGTTTAATGACATATAAAAACTAAATCTGAAGTATTAAACCCTACAAAAATATAATGTTGGCTCTGACCAGTAAAATCAAAATGTAATAAAGTCCACAAATGAGTCTGAATAGTTACTTCGAATGTACAATTAACTTGCATTAAAAAACTAGCACATTATTTAAATATGCGAATAAAGCGAAAGAAAATTATTAGAGGCCGATAGCACCATCAATTATTTGAAGCGATAAATGGATAATCTGTAGAAATAAATAAAAATGAAAACAGAGGAAGCCGAAAGCATCCTAAAACAATTCAAATAGTATTAGGAGTCAGTCCATTATAATTTTTAGATTTAAGTCAGCAAGAGATGCCATTCTTTCGAGGATTAGTTGAGCAATCTAATCCGGTAAAATGAAGAACTAAAGAAATAACTGATGCTGAAGATGTGTGAACCTGGAAATTAGCAGTAAAATCAAATCATTAGCTTAAAACAGTAAATAAATCGGTTAAATATGGCCGTCAACACTAAATCAAACTAAAATTAAAATCTGGAAACGAAGAATAAGCATTTGCTGCATGAAGAAGAGATGCTGCGCAGAAGACTATAAGAAAATAGCAATTCGGGATATCAAAACTTATAGTACGAAAGGAAGATAGATTAATATGCCAAAAAGATTGAAGAGCTGTAACTCTCCCTTGAAGATAGGACTGATTAATTGAACAGCACTCAATTCAAGCTCAAATAATTTCAAGAAAAGAAGGAAATTTTAAAACAGGAAATTTGCAGGATGAGTGAAAGATCGAGATAATAAGACGATACAAAGCCAGTATAAAACTACTAGCAGAATTCTATTTCTGCGCTGAGTCTTGAAAGAGATGAGCTTTTAAAGAGAATAGCTGAATTTGAAAAGAAAATAAATTTGATGAACTTACAATACGATAGACTTAATTTATAATACAAATCAGCAATCGAGGAATTATAAAGTTTAAGGAGAAGATCCAAACCAATTGAAGAGTAAGAGAGTCGCGAGTTTACTATTCCTCAATACGCCTACAGTCCCATAAATACTGACTTTGAAGCAGCAAAAAGACATTTAGAAGAGTATGAGCTCAGTATCCGAAAACTTTACAATGAATTTTCGAGACTGCAAAGCATAATCGACGATTTGAGAAGATAAAAAAAGAGTGTAGGCGAAAAGGTACAACCTTTCTTATGTAGAACCGCGCTCTAAGTGCGGAAATAACTCGTTTGAACAAATAAAATAAATAATTGGATGAGGAAGTCAAGAATATTCGGCTGAGATTATCAGATGAAGGTGCGCTTGAAAAGAGAGTTCAAGAACATATGACACTCGTAGTAATTCTTTTTGCTGAGATATAATCACTGAGAAAACGATTGAAATAGAAGGAGAGGCAAGATGCATACAGATCAAGTCTATCACCTCAAATTTTATGATTTTTTCACTGAATTACGGAGAGATTCGTCGCGATTGAATAATAAATTAATTTTTAGGCAAATTTTAATCGATTTAAGTCATTCCATAATACAATCAAAATGTGATCTTTCGCTCGGGGTAATATTTGCCTTCATCTTTTATTTCCTCACATTCTTTGCTAGTTACGACCTGCTTTGCGAATTCTTTTTAGTGAGGCTTAGCCACCACCCATACTTCCAATGCTTTTTTCGTACACTTTTTTAGCAAGTTGATGATATCATGTCGTTTGATTTGACTCAAATAACTTTATAATTTCTGCTTGTCTTTACGATCAAAGCAAAAAGTCTTCTACCCGATTTATTTACAGATAAAACGATAAAAGTCTTTCAAACTGTTGTGAGGCTACAAGACCTTAGTTCGCAGAGAATCCTTCAACTGCTAAAATTTCTCTTCTGTGAGATCGTTTTATATATTAGAGATAAAATCTTGAACAAATTGTTTGATATGCCCGGATATGGCAAAAGGATCTACGTTGCTGGATACAAGTATAAAGCAAAGTGAAATAATTCCATTGGTATTGTCAGAGTAAGCGTGTAGGTAGTAAGCTAGTTGCTTTTAAGTTCTTAATTTATCAAAGAAGGGTTATTTGATGTAGTTCCGCAAAAGACTTAACGTGTAATTCAGTAGTTAGGTGTATTATCTAAATAACAAACTAATTACCCAATTTGATGGTAGACAATGCATCCGGATGTTCCGATTTATTCCGATGAGAGTTCAGTTATATTAATAGCAGATTATTATATCCTGAGACAGTTTAAAGTAGCGTGTCCGCTCTTGTTATCACATCCGATAGAACCTTAAAATTGCCCGATTATTTTCCTGATAGTTTGCTTTTAAAAATTGCCAACGACGATCCAGTCAAGAGTGGCTCCTTTCCAGAAATCATCAATACGTTTACAGAATTAATCATAGTCATATGACTACAATTCTTCAATTGTTTTTTATACTGATACACTTGTATTTCGGAGGAGGATCTATAGCAAATTTTATGTAGTTTAATCGACATCTCCCTCGTAGAAATTTTAATATGTTTATATGAGGTCTTATAAGCTCAGTTTGAATAGCCTTTTACCCTCCTATCCACGATGAACGGAAGTGATAATTGGACCCATTTGCTGTATGAGCTGTTGCACAGTGTGGCTGAATCCGAAAATGCCAATCTCCAGTTGGTCTTGGCAGCCATATTCGACCTCCAACTTTAAACTTTCAGCCTCATACGTCATTTATTTGAGCAAGAGCTACAAATATGTAGAATAAAATTAAGCAAAAGCTTCAGATTATTTACGATGCACTCTCAACTTAATTCCTCCTTTGCACACTTTGAAGTCGTCATGGACAAAGTAAATATTGTCTATCTTCTCAGGAGTATTTACGCCTTGAGCGGGCACTAAAGCTATATCAAGTGGTAAAAATGGATTTTTAATGAGAGAAGAGAAAGCGATATTAGAGTTAATCCTGAGAGGTAGATCTCCGAAAATGAACTTTCCTCCAAGATATTTCTCAGTTATTGGATCAGCAAGTTCTTCAGCATGTGAGTAGACCAATAATAAGTTGAAGGGATTCAGCTGTTGGAGGAAATGATCAATCAACGTTTGATCGTAAGGTGCATAATGGGCGCGGTAGCTAATCACTTACGGAAGGGGAATGCGATGCATGACTTAACTAAGATCGCAAACATAGCTATAATTTTAACTCTTCTATTTGAACTGAAAGCTAACTGCGCTCGCTTCACTGATCTCTTCGTATATATGTTGTTCTGCTCTTAACCAGGAAGTGTAGTCAATAACTAAATTATAAACTTTTTAATAATTATCTTGCCCAGTCTCAGTCAACTGTATTTCCATTCCAATCATGGTTTGTCTTGGCAAATCATGGCTATACGTAGATAACCTACAAGCATAATCTCTTTGCTTGAGGAGAGACAGCAATGAATTCTTGCCTTAATGTCCCAAAACATGAGCAATATACTTTTCAGGATGGAGCTTATAGTGAGGGCGAGTACTTTCTATTACCCAGAAGAACTACATGATTGCCTCATCTTTTATAGACTGTAGCTGAACTAATTTTCCTAAGTTGCAAGTTTGATAATGAAGTTCGTATTAAAGAGCAGGCAGTTTCTTATTTTAAATCTCTTCGAAAAAAGGTAATAGTTGCTCCTTCATGTCAGCTATGGGGAGAGCAGATAATAAAACTGCGTTGATGCGATTCGCGCTGTATTGATGACGATAAAATTAAACTAAATCCTTGCCGACCTCGGGGTAGGAGAGGGTTTCGTTATTGCCGATGCTGTGGTTATGGTAAGGTCCACTGGCAAAGTGCTTTAGAATTTACCATTTCCTGCTGTTGTCTTCAGCACATCGCAACATACATTACTCATGCACAGCCTGCCTTTATTTATCAATGCAAGAACTAGTAAGCAGCGCCTCAACGAAAAAATCAGTAATTCGTTCTACTCCTTCGGAGAATTTGTTGTTGGCGATTTCAAAGTAGTAATTGGTTTATTAATCTGATGTATACGCATTGTCCATGCCTGAGTTTAAAGACATAAACTAAGAATACTCATTATGCTTTGGGAATTTACGAGAACCCATGAACAGCATGTGCTCGAGGAAGTGCGCCAAACCAAGGGATGTCTAACCATTACGAAGACTTCCAACTCCTACTGAGATGGAGCAAGCTGCCTTCTCCGCTTTCTAGTCATATATTAACATGACTTTGAGACCATTAGCAAGTTGTAGAGCCTCATATACACGTTTATCATTAGGCGATTTTTATGGAATCACGCTTTCGTGTTACATATCTATTCAAATAATATTCAACTATCGAAAGCATTAATTAACGATAACATTTAATAAATTACTGTGAGATATTGATATGAAAGGTTAGTATTTGGAATATCACACCTTTTTTAGACTGTAGGAAATATCTTTACTATTGGAAAGGGACTTCCCCTCCACCGGAAGAAAGCTTTGAATAAATTCACTCACCTCGTTTATCGTGAATCCACGACCTCCTAAACTAAATTCTTTCATTTTTTTTGCTTTCTTATACTCAGTCGAGAAGGAAATCTACATTCTGAAGCGGTTGTGGTCATCCTCACTCATGGTCAGATTTTCGTAAAGTCGAAATTCGATATGAGATAAATACCCCATGTACAAGATGTTAAACACCTTTTCCGCCTCGTCGACTGGAGAATGACGTAGCAGTTCTCTATCATTACCAAGGGTTAGAATATTGAGAAGAGAGTACATGTGAGAAGCAGAGGTGAAATATAATCTTGTACGGATGTGACGCCAGTTATCTATCTCAGCCTAGTTACGATACTTCCAATAATTGTCTTCGGAAGTTTTCTCGCTCCAGAACATAAGATCGATCAGTATCTTTTCTAGAAGAGGTAGGCAAATATCCTTTCCAACTTGTATACGTTCATCATCTGTCAGTCCGTATTCATTGATTACGACAAAGTAGGCAAGCATCTTGGCGAGCTGATGAATATCATCCTTGACTTCAGGATCAACAAGATCAAATATAAGAACGTTTTTGCGCAGGTCATGGCGGATGGTGTCGTATATTTCTGGTATTTTAGAAATATTATAATTCTTGGTGTTGGAATCGTAGAAATCTTTCTTCAGCTTGGACCACCGATTGCTAACAAGCATAATATCTTCACACCTTCTAAATAACATTTCTACTTACTCTTCGTCAACCAGTAATTAATGGGTGGACGTTCTTTCATTTAAACACTCTTCCTCCCAGTTCTCCAGATAAACTCGTTCAATATCTGATACAAGGTCCTTCAATCTCGAAAGCAGCTGACTAATCAAATGAGTACCCTTCCCATTTTCTACCTGGGCTGCCCAATCATCTGAATTGTCTTTAACATCGCCTCAGGAATTTTTTTGTCTCCACAGTAACGTAAATAGTTTGTTAGAAGTTACTCGTCAGCATTCATGATCTATGAGAGACGGACTTGCAATTTGTCAGCTAGGGCAGAATGATTTTGTGAACTAGTGCAGTCCAACAAACCTGAATTGAGAAAAAGATACGCTGGGCTTTAAAATCAGCGTTTACCATGCTGCTGATGATTGGTGCAAGTTCTCCCTCAATACTGAGAAAACCCTTAAGGAAGGCGGCTGCAGTTTTAATGCACCGGCCCTAATCGGATGCATAAGTTTTAAGATCGTGGCGATAGGAAGAGTAGAGGCTCAAACAGTCATGATCATCATATCGTTCCATCCTCATCTTGCTTCCCAACTAAATCGCATCCTGATAGCCCAAATACGACAACTCTCCACCCCACTTCAACACAATAGTGATCTTCTTGACGGCTCCCTAATTTCCCTCCTCTGCAGGCTATCTTTCGATCACCTTTAACTGCAACTTTCGATTAAAACCTTCGAAGTGCCCACCTGACTCCAATACTATTTTCATTTGCAGATAATCCTTGATAAGAGGGTCACTGTGATCCACCTCGGCTATTATCTGCACTGTTATCTATAAAAATTTAGTTAGATTCTTCGCATCCTTGAACTTAAGCTCATTCTTTGTTACTCCTTTAAAAAATTAAAGGAAACGCGCATCTTTCGTCTTTATTTTAAGTTTGAGCTTGGGAGAGCGGTCTCCGTGCCGAAAGATAGATACAATCGAACGGAGCTCCTCAACTTTAGAGTTAAGCATATCCATCGGAGGTCGGTATTCATTCTCTTCGTTTTGATAGAGTTTTTGGAAGAGAGGGCGGTCGTATACTTTATCAGGAAAGAAGTGATGGAAAATCTTCTTTTTGAGAATTGTAGCGCAGTCCTCCCAGTATTTAGGGTTGCTCTTAACAAATGACCAGCCATTGACATCACAGACATAGCTTTTGCCGTTCACGCGCAAAAAGTCAAATCCGCACACTTCTTGCTAAAACTATTGCACAATTCTGTTGCACATAAATTTTTACTCTGGTGTTAGAATTACTGGAAAACGCATCTCTTTGCCTTCCTCATTGCGTTGAACCACACCATCTAATGTCGGAGAGCGCCTTGCTTCTGCGTACATGTAATAGGGACCAATTGTATACACTTTTATATCGAAGGCGTTAGTTGGCAAGAACTCTTCATAGATATAGTTACCATCACGACGAATTGAATTTTAGTCATTTTAGTACTGGCTTGAACAATCCTTCATTTTACGAAATAGCTTTTTGCGACCGCCTCCCATAGACTCAGGGTAGTATACACATATTTAATGATTCTAAGCGTCAAAAGGCTTCTCAACGAAGGGCTTACTTAGTTTATGCACTTAGTCTCCGCATCGAATCACCAACTGATCCTCTACTTCTTCGACCTAATATTTGAGAAGGTTCCTTTGACGATACTAAACATAAGAGCGCAACAAGAAGGGGCTACTTTTGGTCATTTCAATGGTGCTTTTTTCAGATAATTTGTGTTTGATTTTGGACCTTACCTCAATATCCTCGAGTATTTGCTGACGGCGCTGATCTGTGTTAAGTTGCTCTCCTTTATCTCCAGATTATTCTTCGTGAATAATTTAAAGATTTACGTCTCTTTCGGTAGAAACAGCCTCTTCATCAACAGGAGGAAATATGTTGTCTGATAAGGCGAATCGTGATTTATACTTCAACTTACTTACGTACTCTTTACTAATCTCTCCAGAATATGGCTTTTTATCTTCCCGATCAGACATTTAAAGATCTACATTATAAGGGGTATACCTGCAGGGTCAGGGATATACTTTCCTAGCCCACGTGCTTCAATCTGATCGATATAGTTCATTTATCGAAAGATAAAGTAATGCTTGGCGACAGGGATCTTTATCTTTTTAAGAATTTCGTAAACAACAGTCCGATCCCACAGCAGTTGTTGCTTATCCAGGTTATTGATGAGGAAGGGGCGATGCTTGTTTACGTATCTCCAAGCCATTAGAAAGGGGAAGCCATCGGAATGAAAGCAGATAAGCGCATCCACCTTTGGCCATTTCTGTATATTGCAGGGAATACGCTCCAGTGAATATCGAGATATTTCCACATTTCGACGATCTCTATTTCTTTGCACTTGATTCTGGAAAGAATCTCCTTCATTGGTTTAGACTGCACTTTTTTTTTCATGGCGCATACACCCAATGTGATGCTCTTTCGATATCTTTGTGCGATATTATTTGAGTTGGGCTCCTTCTTTTCCTCTTCAGGCTTTCCACAGCTTTCTCTCTAAAGGCTTGATGATTTTTTAATGGTATCAGCCTGCATACAAAGGGATAATAGCTAATTAATAACAATTTTGTTCTAATTATATTTCTCTGATAGATGTAGTTACAATCTATCATTGTGTATCTGTACATATATTAAATGATCTTATTCTCAATAAAATATTTCATTTAGACATTAGTATTCTATACCTAATTTCATGGAAAGTATGATTATAAAGTCAAGTATTTACATCACAGTCAAATGGCATGATCACGAATTCAGACGAGGTTTAATGAAACGGGATATGTCGAAGGAGAATTAAGCATTGTTGTAGCAAGACTTGCCGACCATCGACAGATCGCCATCATTATGAGTTTCGATATACCCGTTTCCATACTCGATATTTTATATGCATCGCCACTCCATATTATTGATCTATTTCTTTAAACGTTCGCTCACCTCTTTCTTTTCTGCAATTTTGATCTTCATCTTCTTAATTCTATCCTCCATGCAGTCATTCTGGTATCGCTTCTTTTTCAAAAGCATTACAACCTTCTAAAATGTTGACATCTATTCAGATTCAACAGACCTTGGTGCGTAATTTTCGCCAGTTTTGGTATCGGAAATACCTGTTGATTATGCTGATTCTTCAGTGTGTTCTTTGGCTGCAATCAGTTAATTTTAAAGCTTTTTCTTTTTAATCTTTAGTCTTACGACTTCTCTTTTGATGCGGTCCAGCATTTTGCTATGAATATCGTAGGAGTTAAAATTTTTAGACTCTATCTTCTTTTCAGATAACCCCTCCTCTTCTTTCGCTTTTCTTTATTCTATGATCTGTAACTGAGTTTCTCTGTCTTTGATATCACTCTGAAGTCTTCTAATCTTTTCCTCGAAAGACATTACTAATGGCAAAAACTATTCTACTGTAATTTACTCCTTAATTTCCTATATAAAAGACAAGTTACCAGTGCTCGTTGTTTCGTTTAACTATAGGATTCAATCTGTTTGAGGAGTGCAGTGTTGATATTCTGGTTGACATGCTAAATCTCTGCCTTGTGCGCTTGATCACTATGTTGGCTCAATTAAATTATTCTTTTGTAATCTTGTATGAGGGAAGAAAGAAAGTCATATTAACGCTGCATCCAATCGTTCTCCGCCTGCAAGTAGTCGATTTTGCACCTTCGCAAATCATTGAAATTGTTGTCATCTTCCTATAGAATGGACATGTAATAGAAATGGAATATATGTTTGAGTTTATTATAATTGATGAATAGATGGAAATAATTGTATTATGCAAATTATCTCATAATATTAATCTTCTGATGACGTAAATAAAAATGTAAAAATATGCATGAGCATCAATCCACTAGTTTTAATTCAATCAATTTGGCTGATTAAATTTTGTCGTTAGGAACACAAAGATGTTGCACCATGCGTCCTCCCAGCTTTTATCATTTATTTATAACTATAAGAGTCAGATATTATTAAATTGATTTAATCAATGAATAAGAAAAAAGGACTGGACGGTTAAAAGGAAAGAAAAGAAAAAAAAGAAAGCCAAGAGAAAAAGGGCATACTGTAAAAGAAAAATGGTCAAGCACAAAATAAGTACAAAAGCTCTCTTTTTCATCGTATTTTTTATCGTTCTGAACGTTACTATGTCAAGGGAAAAGAGTCTGCCTATTTTCATCGCAAGACATATGAACTTCCCATTGAAAGCTTAAGCGCAATCGATGACCAAAATCTCGGATATACTAACCAAGTCTTGATACAGTAGACTGAGAAGATGACACAGCTGTTTGTACCTGCATATTTATCTCTGAAAGTCAAAAACATTCAAGAGCTCAATATTAAAGACTTGGTGGCCAAGATACATTGTGTTCTAATTTTGACACTCTATGTTGACCTTATCCCTTAAGAGTTATTAGGATAACTCAGAAATAAAGTTATGGTGCAGATCAACAGGGGAGAAGGCTTCTTTTTGACTGTCCAATAGGATAAAAGTAACATTAAACTCAAGGAGGCGGGGAAGAACAAATAATTCCTCGTGTTCACAGTTCGTACAAGCTTCCCTGTTCAGATATACGAAGATATTTTTTGGTCTCCCTTCTAAGTATTGCGATTAGTATTGTCAGTTACTCTAAACTCAATTACTATTCACAAAAACTCAAAAGTAAGTAGTCTTAAGCCTACGATAAGTTTATTAGATCAGTCATATTCTCCAACTAAAATACATAAGGAATCACCAAAATTGGAATATAATCCTAATGTTAGTTATCAGATCAGTTTTAACTGTATGCGTAACCCAGAAAAAATGACAATCAACTATATTACTGGCTGCAGACTGGGAGTCTATGACTTGGCATAAAATTTGCTGGAGTCCTACTCCAGCAATTTGGCCACTTACGACTAAATCAAATCCAATTTCTTTAAATTTGTGGAAGGCAATTCCAAGATCAATGAAAAGGATGATGACAAGGTCATCAATCAATTCTAACGAACCAAGATAGATAACATCGATAAGCATGAGTATAGACTTAACTACCTGAAACCAAGACCGCCAGAGGATCCTAATTTGAAAAAAGAAAAGAAGGACGATAAGATATCCTATTATCAGTATAGTCATTTTGTTATACCAATCTACAAATGTCCAGGAAATGCTTTAGCAACCATTTTTATTCCTGTCTTTATGCTCTCTCTTTTAAGTTTGAGTATTTTCTTTCAAACCAGAGGGCTATTATAAGATAAAATAGGATCAATTGCCACCTTTGTGCTTGGATTTATTGCACTTATCCCCAGCATCAAGGACGAACTACCCCCCAGTCAAAAGATAACCTTTGCTGAAATTATAGTATACATCTAGGCTCTAAACTGCATGCTGAGTTTGATCAGTCATTTGTTCGCTCACAAGAGTCACAACGTGCTCCTGAATCCAATTTTCATAATATCTCTGTCAATTCACATCTGTTGTTTTGCAATGGCTATAATTTTGCTTTATCTTCATAAATTTTGGTGGTAAAAACTGTACAACCGTACCTACAAGATCCACGAAGTAAACGCATATGACAACCCTCTCCGTTATAGTAACCCATACTGTGATAATGAATTTCTCACCTTCAATAATGGCATAATTTTCAGGAATAAGGAGAAGATGCGAATCTACCCGCTGAAATAAAGGGTGTAGCCCAAATTAGAGTAAAGTATCAAGCTACTGCCGAGTTGATTTTATAAATCATCATTTATATGATACTTTTTGGAGTCAATTGTTGTATATTATTATCAAATGCTACAGTCTTATGAATCAATCCCGATCGAACGCATCATTCGCGATGGCATTTACTGCAAGGATATCTAGTTTAACCAAAATAAGGACAACATCAGAAGAGTTATCAAGTATTTAGGCAAGTTGGAACCCCAAAAAGAATCACTTGCTATTGCCATTGCTCTACTTAAATTTTATCGGTTTCCTACAGTGATATGTCTTGCGCCACTCTATAGTAGGATTGACAAATTGGGTGAAGGGTAGCAGGAGGAGATGAAGCAATAGCTGCAGTAAATAGCAGCAATACTATCGACTCTCCTAAAGAATATGCATCAAGACCATTTTAAGGAAATTGCCATTTTCTTCAAATGGGGGATTTACAAGAAGAAGAAATATAAATTTTAAATCTCAAACCCCGAAATTGAATTTGCAAGCTTTATCGTGCGACTCAGTACCATGAAAGATGAAATATAGAAATTGGCGGACGTTAAAGAAAAGAAGGAAGTTAAGATGCAAAAAATTAATTAATTTTTGAGCCTGGAGATGAAGAGGTAATTGAATCCCTTCGAGGAATATTTTATCAATTATATACGAAAATAAAGTGAAACCATAATTTGGAGGATCCAGAATGAGGAAGAGGATTTTTAAGAAAAAAAGAAGGAGAAAAGCTCAAAGAAAGATGAATTGAAAAATTCATAAGATTTTCCGTCCCTATTGAAAGGTTAGGAAAGTAAAAAAGATAACCCCTATTTGGCTGATATTACAACTACTTCAATAATTAAAAAAGAAGAAGCTGAAATTAAATAAGAAGGGGCTTGCGAGGAGAAGAAGTAAACTTAGCACAATAAACCTTCCACCAGCAACGAAAAACCCATCAACCGAAAACCACGTGGTAATTTGTTCTATCTGAATGAGTGTATGATTGAACAAGTAGAACCAAGACTGGAGGAGAAAAGAGTGACTCCCATCTGCTGCCGGACATTTTTTTATGCTGATGAGACCATTGAACAACCTGAAAGTTTAAGAATTTAGTATAAGTTTTACAATTTTCCATTCGATAACAAAAAAGATTAGTTTCCGACCAAAAGAGAAAAAATCAGAAGAACTCTATGTGGATTTTTAAATGCAGAAGGCGGAACCGTCTACTTTGGCATTAAGGAGGATCTTAACAGGCAGCGTTTTATCAACGGAATGTTCATGACTGAAAATGCAAAGGTTTAATTTAGGAAGGAAATATTTGATTTGTTAAAAGATATCAAACCGGATGTAGGTAAAAGATGCGAGATTAAATGGGTTCCACTGCGCTCAATGCGAGACAATAACTATCTAGTGGGAAAGTATGTAGCTAAAGTCATCATTGAAAGGGGAGCCAAGGACCAGGTATATTCCTACGAGCAACCAATCTACAATGGCAGGTTTTAGGAAAAATTTGCCTTCAAAACAGAGAATTAAGTCTTAGTGAAGACTGATGCGCAATAAATTTTAAAAATATTTAAAAATAAGAATGAACAGCCAGAAAGGCCTTTCTATCCCATTCATAGTTATCCCTGCAAGGAGCCGGAAGTCGGGAAGCAAGTAATTGGCGACGATTACTATAGGAGTAACGAATAGGTAGGAAGAAGGAGAGACTTCTTTAGTCCTCGAAATCAAGGGTTCAGAGGCAAAGGCCGAGATAATTTAAGTAAATAAGGTGATAAAGACGAATTAGGTGATAAACTTGTTGAGTAGGTGCAGTAAATCAAATAGAGAAAAAAATACATGTAAAAAAACTGTAATTAATTCCTTGTAAAATTCACATCTAAGGAGGACTTGTAAATTGAACTTCGAAAGAAGGGTTACTCGGCAGTATAAATAAAATAGCTTAGCAAAAATCCACTCATCTTTTACGTCAAGCTTGAAAAAGAAAATAAGCCATTCTAGAGCAGTCCTAATCTAAAGTTAATGTAAATATATGGACGTATCTCATATCGCATGCTTATTCCCGAACATTTATAACTTCTCGAGCTAATTTTACCTGAATACAAGCTCAGTAACAAGGAGGTAAGGAACAGATAGGACAAAATCCTTTTGTTTGGAAGCGCCATAGAAGCTGCGCGATTCTACCTTCGTTTGCACGAAATGAACATTAAATTAAAGTTTACACCGGAAGGATGAGGCATGGATAATTGATTGAATTATGATTTGTTTGACAAACAATTATAAATTAGATACTACTTGTTGTTGTTTTGACACATACAATTAATACACTAAATGAATTGAGATAATTCAAGGTAGATGAGCAATCATGCGCATTTCTTAAGAACTTTGGGCAACTCTGACAGATAGTGACTACAGATGTGGGCGTGCTCCGTCAATATCACATGACTCTTGCTGTTTTTAACGTCAAACACAAACTTCTCTTTGTCTATGGCCCACTTAGAAATTGTCTTCATTGAAAATTACTCCATTACTGCGCCTTTCTCAGTCAAATAGATTTTCTTTGGTTTTAAGAATAGCTTAGCCGTTTGATCAGTAGGAATAGCCATAGACATGGCCAACGGACTTTCGTTGCAAATCTCCAAGAATCGATATTTCATTTGATATAAGCTTAGCTCTTCTTTTTTCATCTGCCGAATGTTCTCTATCATTGCATCTGCGAGTTATTATTTCTCATGCCGCTTTACCATCCAAATGGGATAGGAACCAAGTATATCAGTATCAGGGCGAGTGGGTAGCTTAATATGCTTGACACAGGCTGCCAATCCAGCCATGTGATCGAAATCCAGATGAATACGTCCAATAAAGTAGTCAAAGTAGCACTGGGCAAAGCATAGTTAGACTCCCTACACATCGTCGGGAAATAGTTCGAATGCATATACTATCTTGAGCATAAGAAAGAAAGCGGGAGGAGGGCTATTTGCTTCTTTATATTTTTACTTTGCCAGTTACCAGTAGGTCATGATGTCCCACACAATCTGGTTTTAGTTTATTGGAGATTACTACAGCTATTCATTCTCGAAATTTACGATCTAGAAAAAACGAAACATCTCAGGGCAAAGTCGGCGACTGTTTATGCCAAACTCGATTATAGCCCTGGATTTTATATCTGCGAAAGTATCGTAGCTTTCAACGCGAATCAGGATACTATTTCCGACTGGAAGATAGACCGGAATTGATATCTGTCGTTTACACATAAGTGCCATCATTTGGTATTTGATGGGCATGTAGCCGATAATTGGTGGATTGTCTATCTTTCGCATCATTTTCTTAAACAGATAACGCAGATACTACTCTTACTTGTCACTACATTTTTGATCCTGCAGCTTGCAATACAACAGATATAGGCCAGCCATAATAAAGTCCTGATCTGGAATGTAAATGTGGAGGTATACAGCTAATGATTGATAGATTCGGATTGCTCCGAGTTCATGCGGTGTGTTACTCTGCTTTAATAACTGCAAAAACACTTCGTTTTTGAGCTATTGACTAGTCGATTGGCATAAAGTGATCATATTCTCGATAAGGCGGAACACATTGTCCAACTTGGCCTATTCCCCGATACGAACAATCACTTTAAACACCTTCAAAGCTTTTTCCTCGTCTGCCTCATCCATGAGAGTTAGTGTTTTTGATAAAGGCCTATTTTTAGCAACGAGCACATCTCTAAAATCCTTATACATTCCCAGAAAAGTAGTTCGTTTTCGTAATACTTTCTTGAAGAAATCGTTAGCTGGGAAGCATGAGATTTAATTCAACAAACTCGTGGGAGTATCTTCGATTTGGAAAGTACAGTCTATGCTGTTGGGAGAGAAGAACTCCTCTTCAGTGCAGTTGATTTCAAGTTTATATTGCTCACTTAATATCTTTTGCAGCTTTTATATATTGTTTCCCTTCGGATTGTAGAGTTCGATTGGAATGGTCTTTTCAAAAATAATATCTGGCCTATTGGAAACGTAAATGGAGTGACCTTCCACAAAGGATTGATTAAAGTTCTATTATTTATATTCAGGCTTTGCTTCCTCAGGTCTTGCCAGCCGTTTATAAGCTTTTTATCCTTAATCAACGACAATTGTCTAATTGAGATCACTTTCAGCTGTTTTTTTCTGAGATTGCTTGCTGAATATACTCTTCAGGGATTCATTTTCCTTTTTCTTTTGTTCAGCTGCGGAATTGATGCGATTAACCTCAACCTTAGTCTTTTATTCTTCTTCTTTTTTAATCATCTATTTCTAAGTTTGTACCTTTTGTTCTGCTTATTGAAAAGCAAGCCTCGACTTTTAACTCATCAACTCCTTCATCCGTATTTATTCTTCCTTTTTCTTCTTCTCCTCGCAAAAACGATTCACAATCCCCTTTGCATACTTCAGTAGCACTATCCTTTGCTTTTCTGCAAATCTTTTCCATATCTTCTTCCTGAACACCAATTTTTTCAAATTTCTAAAGAACTGCTTTTTAAACACAATGAGCTTAAATAATGTTTGTATTTTGATAGCCATTTAGTTTTTTATTTTGAAAAACTTGTATAGTTATTTATTCAACTTGTCATCCAGCTATTTGCTCATATAAATTCTCTTGGTCCCCAATAAGTAATCCTGCTATTTAGTTTTGACCTCTTTCAAAATGGCATTCACTGCTGCCTTACCTGACTTTCCCTTAGCGCTATTGAAAATCTGCTGGAAAGTGTTGATAAAATCATCATAGTTCTTTCGAGCTGGAAATATCTTTCGTCTGATCTGGATGGTCTAAAACACTCCTAAATACCTAATTTGAGTCAACATGTAGTTCTATTGCGCCTTTTGTGGCAGTTTTTCCTCATTAGGTTTAATACATCTGACAAAATGATTGCTGGCAGTGGCTAACTCTGTGACAAGATCATCAATTTCTTTGACAAACTTCAAGAGTAGGGTTTTACCGACTTGATTTTTGTTTTAATTGATAAACAATTTCCTATAGATATCCTCAATTTCTAAATTAACCTTATCTTGGTTTTTAAGTTTAAAACCTTCGATGTTGTATGACACCTCGCATTGAGAGTGAATAATCGTAAATCGACCCTTGTTAATTAGATCAAATTTGATAAGCTTGCTCACTGTAAAATCACGTTGAAAGCCGCTGATCATATCCTCGTCGCGGAATTGCATGTTGGAAGTGTTATCGTTAATAATAGAGAATAGGGACCGTTTGGAGGATAGAAGCGAGATGACATCATCATTGGTTGGTGGTTTTATATCTCTTATTTCCCTTTAAAGGCCATCTTCTTTCAGGATAATCATTTAATTCTCAAACACGTACATGTTGTACTGCTTGAGTAACTTCTCATTAGTAAAATTTATGCATAACTGCTCTAGAGAATTATCCTTAAAGTTTTAGAAACCGAAGATATCCAGCAAATTTATAGAATTAAGAGGCTCATTGGAAGTAGGGTTAAGAGCTATTTCTATTTTGTATATTATGAACTCGAAGATAGAGTTGTATATTGCTTTTGTCAAAGTGTTGCGATTGCTGACGCATCCCTATTTATTGTAGGCTTTGAAGGTTGTTTATTTTAAAATTATTTTCTTTTAAAATACCAGTATTTTTTCAAGAGCCTATGGGGAGAGAGATAATGTTTTGGCTATTTTGGGTAACTCTTCCTTGTTAATGATGACGCAGGGGATGGTCTCGTTTACCTGATGATTAGTGTCATCAAATTCTAGATTACCCAAATCTAGGATAGTTAATAGGAGAGTCCATATCTTGTTTTGGTCCTCCTTACTAAACCCAATTTCAGTCATAGATTGAACAATTTCTTTGAAATATTAAGCATCTTTTATATTCCCTGCAGAATAGCATCCACTTTGCTTCAAATAGGCATATTTGGAAGGATCCTTCGCGCCTAAATACCGAACTGCAGTCAAACAGTAAAATGCGTGAAAAGTGCGTTCGTTTGGGGCCACTGACACAACTCTACTTTTCTCGAGCAAATAGCTGATGATATTGGCTCCTCGGATGGTATTATCACTTCCAAAGAATATCTGCACATATTTACCGAATCTGCTGGAATTATCATTGCGCACAGTTTTACTGTTACCGAATGCCTCCAATAAAGGATTACACGCCAAAATTTTCTTTTAAATTGAGTGGCTTTCTCGATGGCTGAGGTTTGTTATCATTTGCATACAATGCTTGGTTGACTCAGTTTTGCCGGCTCCCGACTCGCCTGAAATAACGATGGCTTGTTTACCCTAACCGCAAACCATGCCTTGATAAGCTCTTCCAGCAATCATATAGATATGCGGAACCCCCTTTAGACTTCCAGTCAGTACATTTTCCCTAATTTGTGCCAAAATCTTTAAATTCATATGCCTTTCGATAACCCTATAGGGATTGACAACGATAAGAGTGGGCCCTATATAGGTAAAGATCTCGTCTTTGCTATATCTTACCACCAAATTGCGAAGTACTTCGGGCTCATTAAGAATATTCATCTCGCACATGTCATGATAGAGTTCACCCTTTGACATTTAAAACGTATCTTTGAGATTTGCGGTAATCTTGAGTTTGCCATTGGGGGTGTCTGCTTAATACTCAACCTTATCATTTTACAGAATTTTGTTAGGAAAGGCCTTAAGGTACGGAACATTAAGGTTTTTATCTGATGGAGATAAAATCCATCTCGGTTATTATTTGAGCATATTGTAATTATTAAGTTGGTTTATACTGGCAAAGAAGAGTAATTATACTCATATGGCAATGAACCAAACACAGAATTATTTTGAGCAGCATGAGCCAACAACATTATCAATCGTTATAAATGATATTGCGATGAGAAGATTATATTGAAGAGAATAATATCGGCTCAGCATCGAACAGTTATCTTAAATAAAGAAGATATTGAGAATTCATTTGATGATAATTACTAGAGTTTATTAATCAGCAAAGAATTAGAGTTTGTTAATCTTAATATTTGATAATATCTTACTGGCTCTCATTGAGGAAAAGTATATGTCGGTCTCTTTTAAGATCAATTTATTTAATTATTGGATGTCAGTAACAATTTAAAACTTTTTGGTAGACGTGGCTTCAATTTTACCTCTATCCATACATGCTAACTGTATAAAATTCAAATAATAATTGTAATGCTGCAAAGAATCGGCAAATCAAAAGCCACTGGCAAAGCCCCCAAAGCCAAAGAGCAAGACTAGTAAACTATTAACGAACTCAAGGAAGCCTTTAAGATATTTGATAGCAAAAATACAGGTACCATCGTCTTAAAATTAGGTGAAATAGATGCTCGATAACTTAAAGCCATCATGAAGGCCTTCGGAATGGAGATCAAAAAGCAGGACGTGCGCGACATCTATGCTGAGATGGGCAAGGAAATCAAGGAGGGGCTCAACTTCAATGAGTTTCTCGGTGTTATGACTGCTCGCATGGTACCATAACATCTATTCAGGGTGCTCGAGACTCAAAAGAGGAAATTATGAAGATTTTTAAGCTCTTCGATGAAGACAACCTCAACAAAATCACTTTCAAAAATTTGAAAAGGATTGCGAACGAGGTAGGCGAGAAGATACCTGACTAGGAACTGAAGGAAATGCTAGAGGAAGCTGATAGAGATGGCGACGGTATGCTCAACTTCGAGGAGTTCTACAGAATCATGCGCCGAAGAGGAGATCCCCTCGATGATTTTGACAGTGATGATGAGTGATTCGATACAGCATTTCTCATTGCATTTGAGTATATTAAAACAAAGTGTGAAACGGGATGACATAAGCAAATCTCCCCGCCATATCAATTAAATCAGAAACAATAGCCTAGTGCTTATAGTTGATAATATCTTTATCGATATGAAGTTAAGCGAGTATACAAGTTCAACGTCGATTTACTTGGAGCAGATGCAGAACTACATCGATTTAGGAGATGGTTATAACAATCTGCGCAAGCTTCTTTTCCAGGAATTGCATCAACTCGATGGCAACCACATGGTGGCTGATGATAAATTGTAAATATATTATCATCCAGAGCCGATTCGATTGTGATGAACCTCGCTCATAACTTGAATAATCAAGTTAATTTTCATCAGGGAGAAAAGATATTTAGGACTTTACAGGTATCAAAGATTTGATTCAGATCATCGAAGATCTTATCACCTACACATAAGAGGTCATTACTCCGGCTATGCATAACGAACTTTTTGTATCTGCGCTTGTTAATGTTGCCATGGTATTTATCAAGCCATTTAGCCAAAAATAGTAACATTTAACTCAACAATTGACTCGTAAAATCGGACAAGAACTTTGGGCATATTTTTATTTTGGTTCGACCGATACGCTCGGGAGGAGGATTCCCGTTTTGAGTTGTTCGTATCTGCCTACAAGCATCTACGAGATAAGAAATTGCAGTTTCCTTCAATGACAACAATAAAACCGAATGACTATTTTAAAAATGAAGCAGCCAAATAGAAGCCATCCGAGATTAAAACTATTTACCAAGTAAACTCAAACGAAATCATTCTGACAGACATCGAGTAATTCACAGCAAAAACATAAAAAATCCAAAGGTAGAACATCCGATCGATCGTGACAACTGAGTACGTCAGATTGATAAAGCACAAATCTAAGGTGCTGTACGAGTTTACAACAAAGCCCAACTAATTTAATCAAAAACAGAAAAACACAGTGAAGGATCTGTATAAACGATTGAGAACTGTTTTAAAGGAAATAGATAAATATAACGAAAGCAATATTCAGACTAAAAAAATGAAGGAGGAAGAACAACATTATGTAGAACAGAAGAATACACCCACCAAGGGCAGTCCAAGTACAAAACAAAATTCATCGGGGAAAAAATAAAGCAACCAGCCTTCTCTACAGCAGCAAACTGTCATAGATCTTCTTGATGGCAATGCAGTTGTCAGTAACTTACCAGCAAAAGCTTCTCCATCAAGCTCTCCCACTGCTTTTGACAATTTGTTGGATATGGGCCTATCAGTAAAGCCTCCATCGCCGACAAAAATCGAGAAAAAGGTCAGTTCTCCATAGAAAAATAATCAAATTAATGTGGATCTCTTATCGGCAGCAATTGTCTAAACCAAGAATGAATAAGATGAATAGTTTGTCGATGGAATTTTAGTGGATACTACTCCAGCCTCAACAGAATCCCCACCTCACAATCAAAAAAATTAGAATGACCAGCTATTCTAAGTCTTCTCGAATCCACGCACCCCATCCAAATCTGAAAAGCAAGATTAAGACAATAAACCTCTAGTGAAACTTCCATCCAACAAATCAGTCGATTCTTGTCACTCGTTCTAAAACTAAAAGAAGTTAAAAAATCCGTATAGTTATATTCCCGATAATCTAAACCTAACCCCTAATTCTTCCGCAAATGATGAAGATGATGATCATCGAGTCAAAGAAGATTTGGGTTTCAATTTATTTGGGCTAAAAAAAATTGATTATGAAAATGTGAAGGATATCTATGATTCTTAGGCTAAATATGATGATCTGCCAAAGAAAATGGAAAAAACAGAATCCTAAGGCTCACCAAAAAAAGAAAAAGCTGGTCATGAAACTGTCAAGCCATCCATTATTGAAGGACCTCCTCAATTTCAAACTCCACCAATTACAAAAAAGGTTGCAGCAATTGACTACAGTAAATACGCATTGCAAAGATCACCAATGTCTCACAAAAGTGGATCTGACGAATAGAACTATTTGGGACTGAAAACAAAAAGTTCTCCTTTTCAAAAATAGAATGGGTAATCCCCCAAACTATCACCAGGATAGAAAAATAAACTTAAATAAACTTAATGATGATTTGCATTTAACCTGTCTTTATATTAGAAAATCACTCCACTTTGCTTTGGGATAGTCTGCGCTACTTGATCTTTAGGTTCAACCGTAATTTTTTACCGTAGTCGAGTTGTTTTTCACGGATTTGCCTCTGATATTATTTTAATTTTTAAGCCTACCTTTTCCTTTGAATCTCTTATTGATGCAAATTCTCTAAAAAAGGAGAAACTCTCGAGTCGGAATGGGTGAACGAGTCCACCTATCCATCTACAACATTGGACTGATTTTCATGCTCGACATTAGTAAGCATAACCCCTTAACTTTCTTCCTTCTGCACGTCCATCTTCTTGAAATAAATATCGGGCAGGCATATTTTATAGCTGTTAAGTTCCTTGATGACTTTATTGGACATTTTATTAAGTTTTTCCATCTAACAAAATTTATGTTTCCTCGCCTCTATTCTCCTTTCAATCTCTATCTTCTTCTTGATTTGCTCTTCCTTCTTCTCTTCCTCCAGTTACTTAAATTTTTTAATGGACTCCTACACATTATGCTTGAGAGAAAGAGCATTTTTAACTTTCTTCTGCATAATTTATTTACGCTGTTTGTTCATCTTATCAACCAACTGCGCTGCTTTTTCATAGATATAAGTATCACATTAACTCTCAGTTCTATTCTTCTGTATCTTGGATAAATGCTACTCCTCTTTTTTCCTTTTTATGGACTGGTCAATCTACTTGAGTTAGAGCATCAGCTTCTCTCTCTTAATTCGCATCTATTTTTGAGAGACCCTGTTTTTATGACTTGCATTTTTACTAATGCTTCTAATTTTATGATCATGAGGTAGACTATTTAGACTGGAATTGCCTCTCTAATGAGTTCTATGCTCGCTTATCTGCCTATTTCTGTTAGCGTAATCCTCCATTTGAGGCACTTCGCCATGAACATACGATTTATTTAATTCCTTTGCATGTTGCTACACCAAAGATTGAGTTGGGAAACGATTTATTAGCTTTTTAGTTAGGTGTGCAAAAGCAATCTAGCTTTTTTATTGAATTATTTTCGAAATGGCACTCAATTTAAGCATAATTATTTATTAGCAAATATATCATTCTTTCATAGAAATTATTTATAGGCAGACTGCAAAGTCATATAATAAGGAATATTCAATAATAAACCTGTTAGATGAATATACATCAGTTTTAGCATTGATTCGTCTTGGAGTTGAAAGTAGTTCCGGGGGAGCACACAGTACAACTTAGAGTGACTGAGCTGAAGGATGATCCAGCTGCACAATTTATACATTGATTACCATTCCAAAAAGGGGTAGAAGTTGGGCAAGATTTGCAAGTATTAGTTAGAGCATCGAGAGCCGGAGTAGCTGCAGGGCATTGACAACCTTTTCCTGGAATATTAATTGTATTGAGAGGGCATTTAAGGCATTGCTTGCTTGCATCGTTCCAGAAAGACGAAGTATCGCAAGAAATGCAAGTTCTATTAAACTCATAAGGAGCTGAATCAGGGCAGATGCATTTTAATTTGACTACATCAAACACATACCCTTCTGGACAGCAAATACATTCCTCCTGAACAGGATCATAGTGAGTATCCTTAGGGCATGGACCACAAATAAACGTTGTTTTATTTTTATAAGGGTTGTCAGAGGGGCATGTACAAGAAGAAAGTTAAGAGTTCCAAACTGTACCATTAATACAAGAAGATGTGTTGGAATTAATAGCGGTTACTTTTGGAGTTGTAGCATTAGAATTTGTATTGTTTAGAGTGGTAGAATTGGGTTTTGTCACATTTGGAGAAGTAACATTAGGAGTAGTAATGTTAATTAAAGTAGTTGCATTTAAACATACGAGCTTCACAGAGTCCCACTTTGTATCACAAGCAACACAGTTATTGTCTCCATCAAGATACGGAGTTGTGATTGGGCACGAGCACTTC
>Ga0302185_10000483_pt1 | contig 30734 bp, 20 predicted proteins | sample II_Bog_E1_1_FD_200231 | JGI IMG/M metagenome (GOLD analysis project Ga0302185, IMG submission 200231) | Peat permafrost microbial communities from Stordalen Mire near Abisko, Sweden - II_Bog_E1_2 | ecosystem: Environmental > Terrestrial > Soil > Wetlands > Peat | place: Sweden: Abisko... | reverse complement strand
AAATATTAAATATCTACATCATTCAGCTATAGTTTCTCCATTCTTTTGCTTCGTTCTTTAAATGAATTTCCAAGGATTAAACATACGGAGAGAGCTCTTGATCAACTGGAAAAGCTTCGAGCATTATTTAACGGTCGAAGCAATAAAAATACACATAACTTATATTCAACACCTTACGAAACCAATTTGGGGTATATTCTAGTGCTGGCGGACAAATATATGGAGATGGGCCTTAGCTTGACAGCAGTTTAACTCTTTGAACAAGCAGGACTATACGAGTAGTGCATAGATGCACTCGTAAAAAAGAATTATAAAGAAAAAGCCCTTGAATTATTGAATAAATTAGTCAATTCACAAGGCCATAATGCAAGGACCCTTTGCATGTTAGGCGATATTAATGGTAACGAAATAACAAATTACTAATAGGCTTGGAAAATCAGTAAAAGCACATGTGCTAGGGCTCAACGGTCATTAGGATGGCATTATTTTGGAAAAAATCAATATGAATTGGCAGCTGAAAGTTTCATAAAGGCTACACAGGCAAATTACTATCATCCTAATACATGGTTTACTTTGGGATGCACTTACATGAGACTTAATCAATTTGATAAAGCCTTGAAAGCATTCAGTGAAACCATCTCAATTGACGATACACAAGGAGAGGCATGGGGTAACATGGCTTCTTGCTACATGTATCAAAAAAAGATGAAGGAAGCATATTCAACGCTGGAGCAAGCAGTGCGCTATGCCTAAGGAAATTGGAAGCTGTGGGCTAATCTATTATCTGTCTCTCTTTCTCTTAAAAAATTTTATAAATATTTTGACTGCATGGAACATTTGGTGAAGCTTGGCCAGCAGGAAGTTCTTACTTAAGATATATATAAAAAAATTGTGCAAATTCTAAAATTTAAGATACAAGAGAAAGAATAGCGTAGGCGCATACTTTATAACTACCGAAATCGTATAGATAGACTGTTTGATAATCTATAACAGCAGATTGGCCAGAATCCACTTGTCTGGAGAACTAAATCCGAATATAAAATTGCAATCTTAGATTATCTGAAAGTTCTTGAAGACTACTATTGCCACCTCTACTTAAATAGTCAAGTTGACCTCAACGATTTAATTCCAGGCTATGAAAATGTTCAAGCAGTTGCAGAAACTACCAGTAAATAAATCAGCGAAGCAAAGCGACTTGCTGTTGAGTGCAAGCAATGCTAGTTAAACATGACGATGAGAGTGGGGTGGCACGAAAATAAGTATTAATCATTAAATTTAGAGTGGAAAGCAATAAGGTTAAAAGGGTTTTGCTCGAGTACGTGGAGACTTATCGCAACCATTCTTAGAAGTCAGATAAATCAGATTTCAAGCTTTTTGTTGCCGGAGTTAGTCAAAAGATCGCTCATTGTTTGGAGGAGAATTTTAGTGTAGATATCAATTGGCTATGATCAAGAACTTAAGTTAAATCTAATGTATATCACGGCGCAATATCTGTTTTATAATGCAGCTGTTTTCTAATATTAAATTACATTTATTTCTAAATGAGTGCCAAGGTCATAAATGCGAAACAGCCCGTCATAAATAGCAATATCGAAAACTTCTGTTCTCCTGTAAGGTTTGCAAAGTGCCGCATTACTCGCATAAACCCCGATAAAAATACTTTTTTAAATTCTAATCTTCTTGTATCGAACATTCTTAATCACCTTTCTCCAAGCGCCAGATCAACATCGGATATTCCTGCTGATGCCTACGTAATTCAACAATAATAAAGGAAAACAGAAACGATGAGCTTGCTCTTATTGTAAATTAAAAAAATGAGAAGAGAGAAAAGGCTACCAAGGCCGACCACATTGCTAAATGTCGCTCGCAAACCGCCTTACATAATTTGAGAGAGTAGGAACTTGAGATAAAGCGACAGGTGGAGAAAATAAAGATTATGAAGATTTAGATGAATGACAAGGCGAGGGATATCATGAATAGGAAGGAGGATACGGCCTATCTCGGAAGAAATCTTTTCCTCGAGGGAGAAAAATATCTTAAACAAATGAAGGACACTCATCCGAGTGGAAAAGTCCTTAAAATAGAGGCAACCAGAATGCTAATGAAGGATATAGCGAAAAAGAAGGGCAGAGGAACAGCTATTCCCGAGGCAGTCCCGGACTCAATGGACGATATTGAAAGTGCAAATACTAGTAAAACTAATACTCTTACATTTAATCCAAATCAAAGTACAGAAATCAGCCTTGAGACAAATGCTCCTCGCCAGGATCATCTTTTGCATGAAAGATAAAAATAAAAACTATTGAAAACATTAATTAAAAATCGATCTTTTGACTGCATAATGAAAGAACAGAAACGGCACGCAGCCTGGGAAGGCTTTAGCGAAAACTGGGCAGTAGGATTCTCTGAGCATGTCGAAGAGATGACCTTAAAGAGAAAGAGACATGCAAAGCGCTCTCCCAGACCTAAATATGCTGACTTATCTGGAGGAAACATTTTGGACTACAACAATAAGATGAGTAGATTCAAGGCTCTCAAGAAGTACCAGGAAGCCTTCGAGAAAACTGCAACAGCTTTTAGTATCGTAGCGCGTGAATGATATTTCAAATCATTGCTTGTGAGCAGCTTTCTGATTGATCTTGATGTACAAAACTTAGGCATGTATTTATATTGAATTCACTGGCAAGTGATTATTTAGAATATTAATAATCCTAGGTCAATACACGAGTTCAAGAATTTATCGTGGGATAGGTCTATAGTCCTTTAAAAGTAATATTTTAATCGCAAAGATATCTATATATTGATATTAAGGAACTCATATTTTAGTAAACTGGTTGATATTATTTTTAATGACAAAAAATTTGTCCTAATTTTTAATAGCATTATATTTCTTATTAGTAAGAAGAAAGAAAGGAATACCAAAATATATATGACTGAAGTATAATCTTATATCCTTAGACAGGATTTACTATTTTTGCCTATCTGTGGGATTAAATCATCATCAATGCTCCATTATATACAAAGACGGACGCCAGTCAAATATCGATATTCAAGCACAACGCGATTAAACTGAGGCAATACTAATGACTATTTTCTCATCTAAATTGCAGAAGGCCAGCTTAGCGACCCTTCCGAGATTCTAAATTAATAATTAAATACTAATCTATTATGGATGAGCTATTGAATATTATTACCCTTGCTAATTTGGCAGTACATTTCAGCTGCAGCCGAGTAACATACAAATAATTTATATTTTGTTCTTTAACAAAAAATAGTTTTAACAATATTTTGAAAACATGAGTTTATTGATAATCATCTTCAAAAAAAAACGTATTTTATACACTTATTAAGCAATGAACTAAAGCTAAAATATGGTTGGCATTGAGAACATGCTACTCCGTTGAATTTTGCACACCCCGGAAATTAGCATGGAACATAGAAAAAACCAAAAGAGTTGGGTTCTTGTCGTCTATTTGTAAATCCTGATACACATTGCGTGCATATTCCACTGTATTGATTATAGGTCGCGCAGCCGAACATAGCCTGCACGCATATAGTTTTGTTAGTGGAGACAACAAATAATGAGTAATTGGGGACGCATTGAGAACAAATCTTCGTATTTACGTCGTAAATATCACAATGAGAAATAGTAGGATAGCATGCAGCTTGAACCCAGGTGTATGCAGGGTCACATTGAGTGCAATAAGTCGGTGAGGCGCATGTAGCGCATTAATCTCCATAGGTGGAAAAACAAATATTTGGAACACATGAGGTATTGGTAGTAATATATCCAGAATTGCAAGTATAACATGATGTTCCGTTGTAGACTAGGCAGTGAGGTATAGTCGGCACGCATGACAATCCAGAAGACGAGAATCCAGAAACGCAAACAGAGCAAGCGATATTGATGTAAGTTATACAGTTAACAATACTCTTCACGCATGAGGTGCCAGAAACAGAGAATCCTGGACTGCAAGAAGAACATGCTAGACCTGTGTAGTTAATGCAGTTTGGCATAAGCTTTCCGCATATCGTAGAAGAATTTAAGTTCCAAGAAAATGCTTTGCCAATGCTATACAGAAAGTACGCGGAGCTGCAGCTGAAGCATGATGTTTCCATAAATGTCCCATTGTATATAACGCAGCCAGGTGTATTAACCACACATTAGAAATTAGATGAAGCTGATAGAGTGCGTCCAACATCGCATATTAACGTTCCTATTGGGGTTTTGTAATAACCAAACGTTGAGGGAGCAATGCCTATCCAAGTATAATTAAGCTGGCATGATCCATTTACAGTAATGTAAAGTTAAACACACATCAGACAGCCATCCACTCCCTGGTAAATGCAGGCAAAGGAATTTGGAATGCAGTTTAAGATAGAAAAAGGAAAAGAAGAATTAGTCTTATAATTCATGGTGTAGCCTGAATCGCATGTAATACAGCTATCGGCAGAGTCAGCATTTGAATAAAGCGAACAGCCTGCAACAGGAGGCATGCATACATTAAAATCAACGAGATAGTAGCCTGGAATGCATCGTATACAATATAGCACACCCTGTGCATTCAAGGCAAATTTTAAACAGTTCGGTATGGGAGGATTAGCCACGCAGTGGTTACCTAGGTCCTTTATATTTGGAACAAGGGTATATCCTTGTGTGCAGTTAAAACAACCATTTACGTATAATATTGGAAGGCAGTTTGGATATTAATACTCTACACAAGCAGTTCCTGAATATCGAATGCAGTATGGAATATTTAACACGCATGAGCCATTCACAAGAATGTAGAATTGATCACAAACCAAACAACCATTCACACTCTGATTAAGGCAGCCAGTGGACTTTAGATTGCATTTTCCGAGGGTCATTTGGGTTGCATTAATAAGCACGAGCTACTGGGTGTGATAGTAATCGCAATGACTGCAGCCACTTAAAGAAGCATTTTGAGGATAATAATACGCCGCACAGCCAGGAATCCAAGTCGCGCATACATTGAGGTCAGTAAAATAGTAGCCTAAACTGCATTGCGAGCAATATACCACGCCTTGTGTGTCTAGATTATATGTTGCGCAGTGAGGTATGCTAGGATTGGGATTGCAGGATGTACTAGAACTACTCACTCCAAAAACTGGTTGTCCACTAAGAGTGTATCCTGATATGCATGTCAGACAACTGGCCCCAGTGTATTAAGCACAGTTAGCAACAGTAGGAACGCATGCAGTATTTCCAATAGAAAGGAGGGTATATCCCGAGTTGCAGGCTGAGCATGTAATTCCGCTTTGCGTGGCGCAATTGGCGATTGGGACGCAAAGGTTATTGGAAAAGGAGTAACCTAAGCTGCAAGTAGCGCAATAGCTCCAAAAGAAAGTCAGGCAATTCGGAATATCAATGGGGGGCGTTGGCAGGCACACTCCGACCAATCCAGTTCCAGAAGTATCGACGTGGAGCCAATAGCCATTGTTGCAGATTACGCATGTTCCAAATCTGTAGTAGTAGCATTTTGGAGTCGAAAATTCGCACAGCGAAGGGCCTGAGAGGTAGTAACCGGAGGCACAGGCCTAGCAATACCCCAGATAGTATGTGGCGCAGTTATGAATAGTAGTAGCACATTGGCCACCAGAAACCGAGTACCCTTGGGCACAAAAGGAACAGCTGCCTCCATTGTATGCAACACAGTTAAGAATACCTGTCGTCATACCGGAAATCATCGGTGTGACTATGCATGAGTTATTGAAGAGGGAGTATCCTAAGTTGCAGCCAGCACACTTAAGTCTAAAGAATGCAAAACAGTTGGGGATATCAGAAGCCGTCGCGGAGCAGGTTCCGATCATGGCCACTCCCGAGGAATCTATGTGAAGATAGTAGCCGCTATTGCATGATCCGCATGTTCCATAGGCGTAAATGCCACAGTTGGGAATAGCAGTTAGGCATGAAGCAGCACCCGCGAGGTAGTAGCCCGAGGAGCAGACGGCGCAGCTGGTTCCGTTGTAGATATCACAGTTAGCAATGACTGGTACGCATAAGAAACCTGTTTGGATAGGATTGGCTCCAGTGGAATTGCATTGGCTGCTGGCTAAGGCGATCAAGACTGCCAGGAGCACAAAGAATTTGAAGGATTTTGGGTTCATGATTTAAATTGATTGATGAAATTCCATGCAATATCGCTGCGTTTATAACTATCACTAAAGTTTTTCTTCCGTTGTTCGACAAGTGGGCGAGGACGATGTTACTCCAGCTGAGACTGACTTGTCCTGCTGATATTTTTGCAGGTTTGTTTATGTTGGTCCCGGAAAACGCATTTTTCTTTTAAATTCGTGTGCAATGTTCTAAAACTCAAAGTCAGGTATTCGGTAAATACTTTGTCTCTGCAGTTAAATCCGCTTTGCTGCGCTCAGTCGAGTCCAATCTTTGCTTCAAAGTGGTCTTTTGCAAATAAAAATGGTTGTTTCTCGCTTTTCTGCTGCAAAATTCGAAGGCTAGAATCGCCTATTTTTAATCGATATCAACAACCCACGGACTCCTCCCTTTATGACTCGACGATTAACCCATCATTGAGCCTGAAAAATAGTCTGAATTTATTTACAGTTCAAATTGCATTTTATTGTTGCAATACTGAACGAAACTAAAAATAATCCCCCCGTTGAAAGGAGAAAGGGACGGCCGCAGTCTTAAGAAATTTATCAACGGAGAGTTCCTCCTCTATGCAATGGACGCAATTAGACAGGATTCTAAAAATCAAAGACCTCCGAAGATCTTCAGAATGAAACTTGGGTTTCATGCACAGTTGTGAAAGGAATGCTCGTCAAATCGCATTAGTCAATTACTGCCAATTAAGTGACACTTCGGGGAAAAACAGCGGACTATGTAATCTTGGCCAACTCAATTCCTATCAAATGATCATTGCACAACATCGAACAGAAGCGATATGTCTTGATCTAATCTCATTAAAATGAGAACTTATGTAGCTCACAATGGTTTATCTCCTCACCAACGAGTTAGGGAGCAGCCAATCTGATCAACTATAAAGATAAAAAATATAATTTTTATTTGTTATCGAAAGCCTGGATATCGCTGCGAAAATGATTTACTCAAGGAATAAGGATAGTTATAACTCAATTAATTATCAGCATTCCACTTAACAAAATATATGCTGTGATCAATGCCAATCATCACCTGTGTCTCCAAACCTTCGCGAATCACAATGAAAAGTTCCTCTATCAGTCGATATTATCTGTATTCAATTCCATAGAATCTTTTCTTCTTCAATCGCCATGCTCAAAGACGTTAGATATGTCAAGGACATCTTTAATCACTCCAAACAAACCTCAAGCATTCTCATGATAGCTATTGCGTTAGTTCATACTCTTTGTTGCAGGTAAAGCTTGAGTATTCTCTGCTGGAAAGAAAGAATCCTTAAATCTTTCTCCCGAAGTCATGATTATATGAGTTTACTATATTGGCAAAGGTGAGTGAGCATATGAAGAGTTAAATATATATCTTTCAAGCATTAGTCTTGGGGCGGATCGATTCTTTCCCTTTAAAGGAGTCTTCGAACCACTGGCCCGTATAAATTTCAGACGGCCTATATTTCGACTTATTTTATTTAGTCTTAATTTACTTCTCGGCCAAACAGCCGCTGCCCTGCTTTTTGCCGTTCTAGAAGCGGCCGTCATAGATATACTTTTCGCATTAAAAGAAGCCCTCTCCCTCATACTTTCCATTGACAAATTGTCCTCGATAGCGGGCTTAGTTTTATTTAAAGTTGAGTGTGCCTTTCCCGTTGGCCTCCCCATCAGTAAAACTACCAATAAATGTGAAGCAATTGTTGTCGATGACCCCTGAGGTTAACTGTCCGCCTTTCCACTCGCCCTTAAAAGTTGTTTTATTTTTTGCATTACAATAAGTCCCACTGCCTTCTGCCAGACCTCCTTTGAAATTTCCCTTAAACATACCCATTGAGTTCAGCAATATGCCCTGTCCTTCTGGAATAAATTTATGATCTATTTCGATTAGTGGGCCCTCGTAGTAATTATCCTTTGTGAAAAAGGCTGTCAGATCATCGGCGAGTTGATTGACATAAATCCCCTTGGGATGAAGTTGCCATTTCTTCCCTTTTCCATCTTAAAATTTTTGCATTAATTCACTCCCGAACAGTTAAATCGTTTAACTTAGATCCTTCGACACGGTAAGTTTTACGACAGAAAAGGGTACCTAAATGAAGGAGTTCATATTATCGGTTTGCTGGTCAATATTATCTGACTGGCCATCCTCTTTGGCAACAATAATTACATCATGCAAATTGATGGCTCCAATTTTCGAGGGTGTTGACTTTTGAGCGGAATTAAAAGTAGTCTATCCTGTAAAATTATAGCTGCTGCTTTTAAAAGGAGTTTCTTAAACTTGTATTGATTTTTATTTTTATTTTCTTTCCCTCATTTTAGATTCACGTAAAACAAGAGGTTCAATCGTAATTTCCTCGTTCTTACCCTTTATGTCAATCTCTTGCTCTTGAATGCAAAGCCCTTGACACTCGATATTGCCCATTTATTAATAATTTTATATATAAAATAAAATAGTCAGATATCAAGGAAGAACATCTTGATTTTGTCCTGGTATCTTCCCCAAAGCCGAGAGCACTATTATAACGATAACTGCTAGTACTATGAGTCCTATCAGCGCAATTAGCAGTTTATCTGTATATACTGCTCGCGCAAAGTAACTTATGTGACGCATGGCTCTAAATTAGAACGGTTTTACCGCTTCATTGTGCTTTCAGTCTGCTGCAACTCCTCGTAAATGGAGTCCAGTTTCTATATTTGCGCCTACAGTTACACATTCACTGTATTTCCAATCTCCTTCATTTCATATAAATTTCGTAGTACTCGACGTACTCCCTCTTATGACTCGATTTGCGCACGATTACCTTCCTCGATTAGTTGGTTTCTATCTGTGGATGGCACTTCTATTCTCTCCCTGAAAATTTGCTATTCTTTGATACCTTCATTCCGCGTGTAGTCGAGGGTTTTACGCAACAGCTCAACAGCTTCACGATAGTCTTCCAGTTTAGCCTTTTGAGTGCGTAAGGTTTATTAATCAACGTTTTCATCGATTGCAGTTAGAGTAACTTGAAAACTGGTTAGGTAATTCGCAAGTCTTTTGAGATCTCCACGTTTAAGTTTATCAGCTTATTGCAGTCGCTAATCTCCCTTGAGTTTTTTGACTGCCGCAACTCGCTTCTTCAACTGCTTGATTTACCTTTCAATGATATTCATCAATTCCTCATTGTGGGACATTTGATTAGCCAGCGATATATAATTATACATCTAAGATTACGCATAATAATATCAATCTCCATTCACTTCTCATTCATTCTTTCGCTTACTCGGCTCACGAGTTTATAGGTATCGGCTCTCGAGATCGAAGTATTTCAATAGGATTTTGTAATCTAACTTAACTACTCTGTCCACCTTGTTGTTTTCTTTTATGGGAGGAAATCGGGCAGTCTCTTGTCCGTTTTCAATGATTACTATACTCGGCAACTGTTTTGTAAAGCCAGAGATGTTGACGTGGTATCGGGTGGCCAATTCGGGAAGACGACTTGCGTTGACTTGCAGAAATTGCATGGATGGGGTCGTATAGCGGTAGGAATATTCATACCAAAGTTCCTTGCTCTTTATTAGATAAAATGTACCACGTTGCATGGATAGAGCCAATCCACGTAAAATTCCACGAAAAACATCTTTTTATCCTTGTAGCAGTAACCCTGAGCGGGTTTACATTCCTAATCAGAATCTTCATGACTTGGCCCTACGAGTTAGTCGAATTGTTCGACAGATTAAATGCGTATAAACTTGTTAGGCGCGTTGTAGCGGGGGTAGGGGATAAGCATCCATGAAATGAAGCAGAAAATAGCATAGTAAATTGAAAGTTGAAATTTAGCATAAACCAACAAGCAAGCCACAACAATTCTACCGATGGCTAAGCAGTCCATTAAAAACTCTCGAAGTGACGAACACCTAACATAGTATACCGCTACAAAACCCAGTCCCGTATAGATGATTGAGTTTTAGAAGGTAAAGCCGAAAGAATCCAGGCGTCTGAGGTCTCGTCTTCCGACTTCTGTAAATATTCGTAGCAAAGGATATGCTAAAATGAGAAGCAGGTTCACTATAACATACCAACTAGTGAAGAAGGAAGCTTAAGGTGCTTTGGAGAACTTCATTATACAATTATAATATGTTTACTAACAAATACCACTATGCCAGAAATCACGGTCTGCTGCCTTAAGATCCTCTGATTCATAGTTCCAATATTACATCTTATGGCTTGTTATCAACTTCAAGTCAGTATGAGATCAAAGAAAATTATGAAAAGAATGCGTTTATACTCCATAACTAATAGGAATATCTGCATCGTCGTTGTAGCTATCTTTTCAAAGAGGAAGATTCATCAAATATAATTAAAAAAATAGAAACAGCATATCCTCTTCAGGATCAGAGTTTGGCAGTATTTGTAGCTTCTTAACCGAAATAAAGCTAACTGATGATATTGGGAATATAAAACAAAACTTCACTGCTCTGGTTGGCTTATTAAAGATTACTGGCGACCAAACGATCTAGTTCTAAAATTATTTTGTCAGTAATGGGAATTCGTGATTAAAACTGTTTAACTGACGAATTATTTTGTAATGAAGAAACTAAGTCAATTTATGGTGATATAAAAAAAGTGAAGGTAGTAAAATATAAACATTCTAATAGCCACTCCGTCTAAAATATAACTAGATGCAAAATTAAATCAAAGGAGGAATTGTTTCAAATGCTTAAACAATATTTAAGATTTAAAAGCGATTCGGAGTTAATTCGAGTTGGATAAAAAGATTGGGATTGGCTGAAAGGTTAGCTATTCCATTTATCTGAGGTTTAGTACGACACCAACTCAAGGAAAGTGTTGGAAACAGTCAAAAGTCATTATATACTTAAAATCAATCAATATTTAGGATCAACTTCAAGTCTTATGCTGAAAATTGGAATGAGATTGAGAATGATGTAAACAGCCCAGAAATTGGGAGTGAATTGTAAAGAAAGCAATTTATTTCAACTTTTGGGAGAATGTTTTGTAAAAAATAGACAATTTAAGGTCCATCTGTTTCTGCAGATAGGTCATAGTCCTACTATTCACTAAGAATATCTGAATCTTGTTCCTACTTCTTCACTTCAAGTCAATGAGCCTCAGCAAATCGAATCTCATTTTCAGTCAATACCTTTTCTTTATTTGAAATATTATTTGGATCATGAACCTGTTCTTGAGCTTATCTCGAAAATATCAAAAGAAAATAACTAAAATCGCCCCAATTCTTCTTCTTTTTTAATGAGTGCTGGTGGTAGTGAAATCCCAAACAAAATTAAAAAAAGAGCCAAGTCATATGTAAATGATACTGTTAGCTCAATGGAGAAGAGAAGAGCAATTCGTATGACCTCATTTGATCCCCCAGATTAACAATAAAATCAGACTCAGAATATTGAAAATGTAATCAAATAAACTGCCAAGAAGTATCAACGCTAAGGTGAATGTAAAAGTAGAGGATCGGCTTTTCGACTCACTAACCTCAGCAGCCTCCCTAAATCTATACAAAAACAACAAAGGAAACATTTATTCGAGTGGGAAATTAGAGAGAGAAGTGGAAGATAAAATTGTAAGATATATAAAAGTCAAAGCTAAAATTAGAGGAATGGTTCACAGAAAGGAATGCCTTTGAATCAAAATTATGAACAATCAAGATGGCTGAAAAACGTATATGGGTCGAACATAGTTTCAGGATTACGCAAAGATATCACTGGTCGCACAACCAAAGATTTAGTGAATTAACTTGTTAAAAAATAGATTCTTCAGTTGGGAAAATAGGATTAAATATTTACAGGAGATTATGAGCACCAATGATAGCATTCATATTTTTATTTTTAGCATTCTTAGTGAAGGGTTTAAATGACTTACTTCTTTTTTCTTATCTTTTCTTTTTGCATTTGTCTGAATAGATAATATCTGATAAAATTAAAAGTGTATAAGTAAAAGCATTAACTAGTCGCCATGATAGATTGCAAACTATGATATAACAGCAAATTAGATCCACAATAAATATGAAATCCTTGGAATATTAAAGAAAAAAAGATTAAATCGATTGTGATTACGATAAAAATATGTGCCTCGGCAACGATATGAGTTCTGATGTTGATTTGCCTCCTGAGTTTACCAGCAAGATTATCAATGTGATTCAATCTAAGCAGTATAGTGATGATAGCTAAAGTCTTAGTGCTGAATTCTTTTCACCTCTGGCATAAAATAAATAATCCGAAAGACATAAAAACAAAGAAAGTAATTAAAGTAAAAAACTTAAAATATAACGAGAAGAAGTGATAGATATTGCAAATAATAAAGAATTACTTTTATAGGATATGTAGTATCCTTCTATTTTCAAGAAGAAGCTATAAGACCTAAATTAATAGCAATAGTAGCCACCTATTGAAAATAATATGTCTAACCATGTGTAAAGATTGAACACGACCAAAAGGAGAGGAAGGCCAAGAATTCATCCCAACATTTAATGCAAACCTGGAGATAATAGGGAGAATATTGGAAAGAAAAATGTTAAAAAAATGGAAAGTAAATTTGAAGTCTACCAAAAAATTAAAAAACATTTAGAGGAATATCTAACCACTATCGTCAAAAAAATGCAGGATGTGACCAATTAAAAATTAAACACAATAATAAGTCGAATTGAATCGTTATAAAAAAAAATGGAAGCAACAGCAAAACTTCCTAAAAATTATGAAAAATAAAAGATTGATGAAGAGGTATATAGTAATGGAGTTGGAGTCAGCAAGAACCATTATACGAAGATTCAGACTAAAATCCAGTACATTGATAGTATTGAGCGAGGAGAAATGACAATGGAAGAAGTAGCGAATGGACTAAATTTGCCAGTTCAGATAATACGAAATTGGTTTAGTAATTAGTAAAAAGAAAAGATATTTATATCAGCGACTATATTGTTAATTTAGGTATCAGTTTAGAGTGAATATTCTGTCATCTATAAACTCTCGAGAATTAATTAATGGAGTGATATGAATTAAATTAAAGGAGCTTTTATTCTTGGTGTGTCTTTTCCGATGATAAAGCTATCTTGTTTTTTACTGACTATCTGCTTATCTATAGAATAAAGGAAATGTTAAAGGTTTTCGCGGAATGGAAAGGCTCTCTATGCTCCTTTTAGTTTGAAGTTTTTGCTCCAGTACTTTATCTTTTCTCATTTGTTGAATTTTAATTTATTATCTTCTTTTCAAGTACTATCGTGTAATTTCCTCAGGTAATTTCGATCTGATTAAAAATCTTCTCTTCTTTTTATTTTCAGGCTTCAATCCGGAAAAAAGAAAATGTTTACTTTAGCCTTCCGGAGTATTTCCATCCTGAATTTAGTCGTTTCGATAATATTTGAGAATGGGCGCAGATTCTTCAGTCAGAACATTTTTCCATGCATCTTCACAGTTGATAACATGAGGTAAATGAGATGACTCTCTCAAAAAACGCTGCCTAGATTCAGAGTTTCTTAACACATATTGCTGAAGATACTCTTTGTCATTTTTCAATTGGTTAACATTTGTTTATTTTAGCTCCTGTATGTTTTTAGAGCGATATTCTTTATTTGGAAGCTTGAAAATGGAAGTTTACAATTCTCTAGGAGCAGGCTTTTCCTTTATCTATGACTATTCATGAGTGTAAAATTATACTAACGATTCGCTATCCTCTTCTTTTTACCAACCGCTAAACTTTTCTGGCTATTTGGATGGCTTCAAAATATTCATACGTTGTGCTTAAATTATTGACAATTTGATAACAAAAATATCATATTAAATGGATGTATTTACTGTATTTTTCATGAAAACTGATTCAAACAAATAAATGTATTTTGATGATAAATAACTGGCCAACGAATTAACATATTTAAAGGATACAAATGAAGGTGCTTGATATTTGATAATTTATTAATCACTATCCTGAATAGTTTGAGCCAAATATCTTATTTTCCCGACATTTGATCTTATAGATTAAATTGATCTTATTGACAGCGCATTAGCATAGATAATATCCTCATTATTAGTTTACTAATTTATATCAAATTATCGTTAATGAATTATGCAATCAGCCATACAACTGCCAAAAAACATAAATAATAACAACAATTCTTGAATATGGGCCCTCGCAGTAGGCACATAACTATCAATATCCCTTCGCCTCCTAAATATAATTATCATCAAATATTTTTATAAAATTAGATGTCTCGCAGCTTGAATGCATCACTTTAAAAATAAATAAATGAAGTAAAAGATAGAATATAGATGTCTAATAAAGTCCTTTTTTAATCAAAAAGACAAAGCAAAAGTCCCGAAAAAATTGTGCCCTCAGATGGTATTGTAATTAACTATAACTATATAAAAAATAGAAAAGGAAACAATTTATCTTCTGAAAAGGAAGGAAAAAGATATAAGGATTAAATATTAAATGAATAAAGATAAGGAATAGCACAAGATCCAATTTCTATTTTTTCAAGATAAAAAGAAAAAATTTCAACAGATAGATGTAGAGATAAAAGTCAAAAAAATGAATTTAAATTGGAAGATTTTTACTCAACTGGGTCATCTAAGCCAGCCAAAAATTTTGCCACCTCCCTCTTGATAAAGCAAAGAGATACTTCTCAAAAGCCAGAAAATATAGATCGCAAAAGTAATGCACTTGGATTTGGTAAAAAGTATTTTTTAAAGGAAAAGAGTATGAATAGGAGTAAATAAACATTACTGTACCAAACTATAGATTCAATGAAAAAAGAAGAAGCTGATTTCAGTAAATATTTTACGAGATCTCAATAGCATATGAAAAAACTTAATTTAGATACAACTCATCACAATTAAAATCAGTCTAATAGCAAACACAAAGCCAATTTTGAGGCAAAAGGCAAACATATTAAAATCAAACTCAATAATTTTAATAGAGAAAACATCAAATGCATTAGGCCACGTTATCAAATCGAATTTTCAAAGATTATTGACCCTGCTCCATGCATCATTCAAAAAGAATAATTATAACTAAGCCATTAAAATTGGAAGGAGTTGAAAGTAAAAGTCTAAAAATATTAGTTTGTGAGGAAGTATCTATCAGAGGGCGATATTTATAGCATATATGAGCACCTCAATAAAAATCATATTTCACAATAAAAATGGCCGCTTTTTGTTGTGGATTAAGCCTATAAAAAGATGGAGTTTTTTAAGCATAAATGATTGTTTAAATCTTTAATGTTCGGATTGAGTTATATATTTAAATAAAAGAAATGTAGCCTGACTCGAAAGATGATATCCTCGGCGCCAAGAGAAGAAATTATTAATTTTTGCAGTTGGTTCGGGAAAAGAAATACGCAGAAGGGCTAATCCTTGGCAAACTAAGTATTTGAATAATTATTTAGTATTGAAGGACTCTCCAGACAATCCATCAGTCAAAAATTTTGTTTAATTTATTCAAAAGAATGCCAAAAAATGTAAGATTATTTTAAGTCAGTGGATGATATGGTCAAAGAGGAGGAGTAATACTAGTCAGCCCATTCCAGCGATGATTCTTCATAGGAATAAGGAGAGGAGGTCAATGAAAAATAGAAAGAAGACGCATAGGACAAGTCTTAATCAGAAAAATAAAGCTAAGAAGAGGAAGAAGAGGAAGAGGAATAGGTTCCGGAGGAAAAGATCGAGCTAACAACTTGCACTCTCAATCAAATACCTCACGTATGTCCGAGACATCATAAACTTATCATTCAGGCGGCTGCTGAGGGAAAAGTATGATTATTCTACGCAATGCCTTTTCATAATTGATTCAAAAAAAATATGAATGATAAAAAATGAATAGATCATAGCAATAGGTGGGGAATAAAATTTAATGTATAATATTTTGACCAGATATTAAATTATTTCTTTATAAATTCTTAAATTTTGATGATTTTTTTGAATTAATTTATTGATTAACTCGAAATACTATTTTAAACAATTTGCAATAATTTTTTATTCATTGTTGCTTTTTTACTTTATGTGCTAATACTCAAATTATCAAGAAGGATTTTCCAACTATCACAATTAAATTAGACAAGTAATCTCTTTTCAAAGTAAGCTAAATTTATGGCATGTCAATCTGTCTTTAGTTCTGATCTTTCATAATTATTATTAAATTTGGTGGCTTTATGATTAAGTTAGAAGATGTAAAGATATAGCAAGATTATTAATTACAAGACAACATTCCTATTGCTTCCCCTGAAGTTCATGATACTCTCTAACTGAAGTAAATCAAGGAATCTGAATCACATCATGCTTATTTTGATTCCATTATTGCCTCAATGGGAAAGCACTTACTTATTGAATCAGGACACTTTAATAGAGTTAAAAATCTCCCTATAAATGAATCTTATTAAAGTAAATCGGAGGAAATTCAGAAGGACCATATAAGAAATTACAAAAAAATAAGCAAATCAAAAAATTAGACAAAAAATATTCCAAAAAATTTCGGAAAAGGCATCATTTCTTTCATTTTGAAAAATAATCATAAAATTCGTCTTGTGGTGTAAAACCATAATCTCAATTTTTTGAGCTTCATATATTTTATCAAGCAATAAAGAAGGTCCATGAATACAATTGCAGATCTTAGGCAATTATGGACACATCCACAATTAGGATCTTGTTTACGCTCAATTAGCAACTATTTTTTCCGGAGGCATGCCCTTTCTTATATCTTTAATTCCCGCATAAGGGACTATGTTTGTCATGTCAAGTATCGTCAAACTCTATGGCGGACCTTACGAGCTCCTCATGATTTTGACCACATCAAATCATTCTGATTTCTTAATCCTATATTCATACAATCAGCGTTTCATTATAATTTTATTGAAGTTATGCAAGCAAGCTCAATTGAACTCACAGCAAAGAAGAGTCACTATGGAATAGATGGAACTGGGAGAGATACTTACATCAATTTCGATAATGGCGGAAACTATCGAGGCTATACTCAGCTTGGCAATGGTAAATTCTAGCGTGGGGAGTTCCCAACCACAGGTAGGGGCAGAGTAAACTCTTCTTACGTGCCAGTATAAGGGCGGCCGCTTCACTATGTTGGAGATGGTACTGGTAGAGATTCCTATATTATGTACATAATTAATAATCTAGGTCCAATGAAGGTGGAATATGTAAAAGCATGGGACGACGACATAACTTCCTTGAAAGTCTACGTACCCCAATTCCACGCAAGTAGATAAAAGAAAATGATATCTATTCGCTGACTCAGGTGGGTTGGAGAGGGAAAATGCCACCTATTTACAGTGGTTATCAACGAAACTTAGACCGTCGACTTAGTTAGCCTCGTAAATATGATGACCCATATAAAGTTATGCGTTCTACCTTTCAAAACTCAATTCAAAAAGCAGCATGATATCATTTGCTTTAAGCTTTTATTACACTCAACATTTGATTCCTATTACTTTCCGTAAATAAATTGAAGAGGCATAAAGAATATTAGCAAATTGATTATTAGGGTCGAGCATTCTTTGCTTTATCCTTTAATGCATTGTGAGTAAAATCTTATTATAATGTAAAGTGTTATTGTGATATCAATGTGAATTATAATTACAAGATGATAAATAATTTCTTCTATCTTTGCAACCTAAACTATAGCTATATTTTAGAAATCATTAAATTGATATCAGGATAATGTTTTAGTTTTAGTGTAAAAATTAAAAATTTGAATGAACTTTAATCATTTATTATTTATTTGACTGGAATTATAATCGAAATGGAGATAAATTATGCTTTAGAGAAGGACGAAATTTAGCATATTCGCACCATTTTTAACAAATTTGATGTCACTGGCAAAGGAAATATCACATTCGAAGTAGCTCATTCATTATGCAGGAATTGGCCAAGGCTATGCGCTTTCTTGGCATGCATCCTTCACAAGAGGAAATTAATAATATAATTAATCTATATGATCTGGATGGTGATGGGCACATCGATTTCACAGAATACAAGCAAATATATATTGCGTACTTGAAACTTCACTCAGTCGACGCCCTATGCCCACAGAGTAAGAAATTAAAGGTGCTTTTCGAGAGTTTGATTTTGACGAAAAGGGGCTGATTGATGAGAAAAAGATTGCAGCAGTAGCTGAAAAAATGTAAGTAAAATTGACAAAATAGGAGATAGCTAAGATTGTATAGTAAATTGATGAAGATAAGGATGGCTTTATTAATTGGAATGATTTTAGAAAGGCTATGTTAGAGTGATGCTAAGATATTGATTTTATTGTCGGCAACAATTCATTTAATAATTATACCTCAAGTATTTTTCCTGCTTTTTGTTAATCTTAAAATAAGTTAGTTTACGTCTTAATAAATAAGTAGCCCAAGTTAAAGGTAGATGATATTATTTATATATCTTGAACTTCATAATATATGTTCTCTTTACAAGTATAATCACATAGAAAAGTTATCAAATTCCTTAAAATTTATATATTTTATTGCATAAAAATATTAATAAACGATTTTTTCCTTCCACATGAACTAATCGATTATCTTGGATACATTGATGCCATATAATTTATCTGTTAAATATATCAGCAAACATTTAAATAATAAAGTAGTATTAACTCCCTCAACAATAAAAACAATTTGCTTGTTAGTCATTAAATTATGATAAAGTTTACATCAAGCATAGAATTAATTGTATCTTAATTTAAACTTCTAAAGCTTATATTTTTAAAATGAAGTACACCAAACCCGACAGTGATGCAGGCAGCGAACATCTTTAAACCAAAAAAGAAATCGATTGGAATGACTTCAACTATCCAATCTGCCTCAAAATATTCCATTATGATTCTGACGAGACTCCAGAATCACTAAAATGGCGTGTTGCTTTTTTACGCATCAATCATACACTGATTATTTTAGCCATAGTCTGGAATTTCATCAATAACATTGTGGATGCTGCTCAAGGGTAATACTATAGAAATCTAGAGTCGATCAAGGAGGCATTCGTATCGCGATAAGTGCCTTTCTGATTTTAGTTTGGCTGCCTGGCTCGTTTTACATCTTTATCACGCCATACCTAGTCTATATGAAGTCATAAGCCACTATTTGCATTTTCTATGTGATATCTGCATTCGCAATCGTTTGGTTCTTTATATGGTCGATTGCAAATTTCGCAGATGCAAATGGCTGGGTAATGGTCGCTCAAAATGCGAATGCAGGTCGAGGAGCAGCCACGTTCTTCTCAATAGTGACGTCAGTTCTGATGTTAATCATTTCCATTTTAGCGGCAATAAATTTAGTTTTGTTTTGCAAGAGAGAAAAAACAGCTGATGAGTGATAGATAATTCATTTAATTTAGATTAACTAGATTTTAAAAGTAGATTAAATAAAGCATAAATTAAGAAGTAAAAGTATGTATTTACTAATTTGTTTAGAAGTATATTTTCTTGAATATCAATTGTAACCATACTATTTTGCTGAAATAAGGAAGTTATGATTATTATTTCCTCCTGAAAACAGTAGTTTTCCCAATATTTAATATGTTTTTAGCAATTTCTTTTGATTTTTCAATATTTCAAATATATATTTAAAGGATTAATCAGATCATTATTCTTTAAAAATGATTTCGTAAATCTCCTATAATTCAATAGGGAGTTAGTTTTTCTTGCCTTCACCGAAAAGAGCGTTAATTGTTCTCCTTTACCGATTTTTCTCATTTTAGATGTAGCCATTCGAAATCCCAAAATTACTAAAGATCATTTTTTAGCCTGATTTGAGCCGTATTTAAGAATTTCCGTATATGAGGTAGAAGTCATCATAAGTAATTGCTCGCATGCCTGGTCTTACATAATAGCACTCTTGATCTTGAAGAGACATAATGATGGCATCATTTCCTTTATTTCCAGGATAAAAAGGCTGATCGCTGAATGCAGCGACTATACGACCATTGGCCAATTTAACGATGGTCAAAATGTTTGGGTGCTCATCTAGGTATTTGTGAAAATTGATTTTATTTAGTTCATCGAATCGATAAAGTAGTTTAGTTGCAGCCACTCGAAGATTGTATCTTTTTTCCAGAGTTTACACAATGAATTTTTTACTTTAAACGAAACCGTAAAGAATTTAATTTGGAAAATACTGATGGTAGTCCCTCTGAACATTGATTTAGTATTACCTCTTCAATTACCTATATTTTTATTAAATCAGTTTGCGATTTTAAGATATAACTGTAATTTTGTTACTCTATTTCAGGAGTAAGTTATCTTTATTCTTAATCTAATCTTCCATCTTGCATATTCTTTCATTTTTCTAATCTAGTTACAATTTATTGATTTTTAGTTAGTCTTAAACTCTTTATAATTTACTTTGCTGAAGATTATATTTTTAGAGTTGTAACTACAAACTCTGCTTTTGCTAGTAATTTTGGACTTAGAGTTGGTTTAATTTTTTAAGAGATTATCTCGCCGCAATAAGCTATTGATAAATGATGTTTTCCTTTTATTACTATTCGCATATTCTTAATTGCTCAATCAGCTTTGCATTTATACGTTCTAAATCTGTCAATTTTGTGCTGAGAGCGCCTGCCTACAGACACTTTTCTTCGACTTAAGTTGAAAGGAGTTTTATTTTTTCCTCCAAAATGTTTTCCTTTTTAAAATAATTGTCCGACAGTTAATTTATCTTTTCTTCCTTTTTTTACAGCTAACGCTATCCTTTTTCCTTAATATTTTTTTGTTGCTAAATAAGTTTCTATATTTCTCGTTATGAGTCTCTAACTTCCCCACTCAGCCCAGCTATTATGTTTTATTTGTCTTTAACTGTGAGCCTCAGTCCCTTTATCTACTCCTCCATCTGCACTTCGTATGGCTTTTACTCACTGTCTTTCTTCGTCACTCTAATAATGTCTTTCGAGAGGGTATTTTCTACCCATTTATTCTCTTATATTGTTTGGTCCTCGTAGATAATCTGATATACTTCGTAGTCTTGCAACTTAATGTCGCGTACCTTATCTCCTTCTTCGAGGAAATCATTGACATTGTGCCCATTGGCTTCAAAGCTACTGCCTGATAGTCCGAAATTAGATGACAAGGTCAAACTGTTGAGTTCAATCCTCATTTCTGATTTTCCGAATATGATTTTATCTTTAGCGTAGCTGACTGCCTTCTTTCCTTCGATTAAGGGATAGAGGGTAAGTTTTCCTTCAGAGATGCCAAATAGAAAGCCTTTCTCCTGTCCCTGCCTGCCCGTATTTTCAGATGTGAAAGGGGCAGTAGAGAAACCCCCAATAACTTTCTTGCTGGTCTTTATGACAAGCAAAATGTTTTAAATGTTGTCAATGTATTCATGGAAATTAGCCTTGTTCTTCGAGTCAAATCGATAAATTAAACGGGCTTTTCTTATTTTCCTTTTCTATTGTAGCAAGCAGCTGAGAATGGGAACTTCATCACTTTTGAGAACTGCTGACTAGTGTGAAAATAATTCCTGACTATTTAATTTATTTAATGTTTATAACTTGGACTCTATGGTTGATAGTCTCTCCAGCTCGGATGAAGTATGCGCAGTCTTCTACAGAAAGTAGTTGTGATATTAAGCCAGCTGTTTCTAAAAGTTAGTCTGAAAATATTTCACAGATTCTTTTATTTGCTGTATCTATTTTTGCTATGAGGATAGCACATTGAGAAGAAAAATCTTTGTGCTTTTTTGGAGATTGGCATTGCTTTATCTGAAGACTGCCAGCTGAGAGAATAACTATCGTTTATACTGCTAAAATTAATCGTGACTGATTATTAGGGATTTCAAAGTCTTTAGTTTGATTGTGCAAGAAGCGATCACATTTTAATATTTTTCCTTTTTTGCAACAACTTCCTTTGCCCATTTTATAATTTTATTAAGATTCTCATTTACTTATTACACGTCCAATTCCATTGATTAAACTTAAGATATAATTTAATGCAATTTATTTTAAATGCAGAAAGCTTTTAACTTATGTTGGTGAGCTAACAATTTCTATTTCAGATCTATCTTTTCATACAAAATCTATTCTAATTTTGGCATAAAAAAATGTTTGCCAAATTCGCTCATAATTGATTGATTATACGGAGTCATACTTTTAAAAGTCTCAGATCCTTTCAACTATTCCCACTCCTCCTTAGTTACAGCCATTAGCTATTTTAATGTCTTTAAGATATATTCACATTGGCAATGATGTTCTGATTTAACCTGCTAATTTAATGAACTACGCATTTGTTATTATCGATCTGGTGCAGTTTAATATGATTTTCTTAAATTCATTTTGGAAGATATTTTCTTTTGTTTATCCTCTTTCTATGGTTTTTAAACACTGCTTGCATTGTTGGTCTATGATCTAAACCTGCTCCAGCAACTAAACATATCCATACTTATGATTAATGTATAATACTTGTTATGGAATTAGCGCTATAAATAATCAATATTCAAATATTTTATTATCCTTTTGCGAAAAAATGGCATTCACTTCTTATTAGCATTTTAATAAATTCTGAAAAAATATCGCTAAGTTTTAGCAATGAGTATGATTTGGTTTAAATGATTTCTTCAATTGGTTTAGTAAAATAATCTTTCAAGAAAGATTAATTTTTATGAATTATTTTTCTTCATTGTTAATAAAAATGATAAAATTGTTTAAATCATACGTCTATTTTTATTGTCAATGAATTTGCTTTGTTACTTTCGCTTATCATTTAGTTTACAATATATATGAAATTAACATTAAATTTATAATATTTTATTAAATTTGAGGTATTAAAACAAACGTTAAAATGGATTCATAAATTAATTGGCAGAAGTTAATCGATTCTATTATCAGTTAAATAATTTATAATAAATCATTGCATTTACCATAAATCGATAAAATTCATCAATTTTTAAAGAATTCTATTATTGGGAAATGAATTCGATATTATTTCCATAATAAAACCTGCATTTACATTTAATGCTATCAGAAACAAAAGAATTGAGATGAAAAAGATAAAGTAGATACATTCTAATTCTAGCCAAAAAAAATTCGGCTCTGAGTTCATCTTCTCCAACAAATAATAATTTTAATTTTTGCTATTTCTCTCTATTTAAGGATATCGAGTACTATTACTATTTTTTAAAACACTGAACTGGGTTTCTTATTTGTGACTTTTTGTCTCTTTTGAGCTGAAGAAAGCCATAATTATTTAATTATTGTTTCTATTAATTAGAAATATGTCTTGTTCATCGAATTTTATTGAATTATTCATGCCCTTGTAAAAATATTAATTGGATTAAATCCATCTAATTTGATACTTGCCCTTATTCTCTCCATCTAAAAGGCCTCCCAAAGAGGTAGAGTCAAACTGATTTGCATACTTTTAGATCACTGAATAGTGTTCATTCAAAGCATTTACTAACGATTCAATTTGATCAGGCAGGATAAACTATTTTCTCTTGTCGTTGACCTCAAAGAAGTCTTTAAAAATCTTGGCTTTGTCCTCAGACTATAAGGAAGATAGTTTTTTTAACATCTTCTTGCTAAGAGATTTAGTATTGGATAAAACAAGCAATAATATGAAACTAATAAGCCGTTTGTCTGGCAAAATGATATAATATCCACTTTTACCTTTATAGCTAAGGCTCTGTTTCATCCATCTCAAAGTGTCTCCATCGACGTTTATATCTCTCTCATCTTTACTTTATCGAATTGGTTTTTCTCTCATGTAATGAGGCTGATTTATTTGTCGTTATCCACCAAATTATAATAAAATATAAAGGTCTGTGCAATTTAATAAGTTAATATCAAAAATATAGAGTACTTAAACGATCAGTATATTTTATTTCCAAGATTGTATGAATTATCGAAGTATAGTCAAAAACTTTTGCCAAATAATTAAGAATTGATTGTGATCAAAAATCACCAATAAAGATTGTAATATGCTTAAGAAATAATTTTTTAATAAGGAGGAATATGGAGAATATTTAGGTGAATATATGATACATTTTTATAAATGTATTTGAATTAATTGATTCCTCAAGAAAGATATTAATCAGTTGATCAAATATTTTTATTCTTTAAAGATTTTCTTTATTATTTTAAATTTAAACTATAATTAACTTGTAATCATCATGGAGGAAATCAAGGACCAACAGCGACTTTTCCAAAAACTGTTCCAGTCACCCGCATGTCACGATCCTCCCCCTGGGCTCATTCTTTCAATGCAATTTCTTAAACTGTTGCTTTAGGAACTTCCACAATTAACATGGAATTCCCAAAAAAGTTTAATTCAGCAGATTTTGGCATTATTTAAAGCTCAACCAGCGAATTCATTGCTGCTCTATCATCAAGATTCGCAGACTTCCGATCAAACACCACTCCTCACACTTATAGTCATGGCTTGCACAAAGTCAGTACGCACCAATGCGGAAGTATTAGTACATCTAATTCAGATTGATGAATTACTACCTCAGTTGGATTGGTTGCTTCGCTTCTATCCAATTAGTCTACTGCAAATCAGTAGTCTGACTCGCGAGTTGAGTCTAATATTTCAGGAGGGACAATTCAATTCAGTCAAAACACGTTTTCTGCACCTCATGCTGTAAAAATACTACGGTAACAAACCGGGCCTTTCATCTTATTCAAACTATTTTTTTATGTACGCACGAAACGAAACATCAACAATCCACTCTCTTGAGGATGCAAGCCTCAAGCTCAAAAATGTAAGTAACAAAAAATTCACGTAGGAAGTCGCAATAATGTTTTCATTCCTGCTACTTGAAGAACCAACCGAAAGCTTAGTGCTTTGTAGGTTCATCACAAGACGAGAGGAAATCACTCTGCGAGTCGGAAAGGGAGTGAGCGTAGTTAACGAGACTACCAAAGAAAGTATGAATTGTAACGTAGAGATTAAATCATTAGTTTGGTACCGAGTTTTATTTAATTTAAGCAGCAATTAAACAGCTATCTTTCTCAATAGTAATCTGTTAAAAGAAAGTAAGGGTTTAATGAGAAAAGACAAGGATTTATAACTTCAATAGTACAGCTTTGGAGAAGATCTATTTGGTTTTATAACCGCAATTGCTATTGCGGATAAACTGATTAGTACAGCTCAGGTCAATGATATACCTGAACTCAAAGCATGGCCTTCCATTACAAGTCTCAAAGATAAAAATTTAAGTTCGCATTTTGCCTTGAGTTGCTTGCCTTTTAGCACTTTTTAAATGCGTGATACTCGTCATTGCTTCGATATATTTCGCAAGTAAAAATAATTCTGATTTAGATCTCATACGCAAATTGGGGAGAATGTGATCATTTATAAGGATAATAGTGAAGCAATCGGCATTACTCAAATGGGTGGCTACGAAGTAATGCTACCTCTTTTCTATCTCGCCAGTATACACTGCATAATATTCAGGATTTTATACAAAAAGTAACGACCCAGATCATCTCTAGCGCATCCTCAATATATGGTTGGGCTCAATTGAGCATTTTAAAGATGCCAGTAAATCTTAAAAATTCGAAGAGTTTTTGCTGATATTAGGTCATCATTTGTAAGCGTTGCCTGATCTATTAACTGAAAAATGTGTTACCATATTAACCCAGATCTATGATAAACTCGGTAACTCTCATAAAATACTATTTTTAAAACATGTTGGATGGAGTGGACTTCCTGGTCATAGTCATGGTTAGGGTGTTATTACTTGGTTAAATTGGTTAACTAAACTCTACCAGAATAATAAATCTCAGTGTCTACTTTCCTTCAACTTATTAGATGTTGTATTTTGGTTGGTTAAAAATCTATAAAACAACCAGCAGCACTGTTGCCCTCAGCATTATCTAAGCTAAGCGCGTGTTCTTCGCTAATTTTCATTATAAGAGTTAATTAATCTTGAGCAAACCACAAAAAAGCAGCATTTTGCAGCAGTTTAAAGTACTATTTATATAAGTCAGATATTGCTGCAGTTATATTGGAATATTATATTATTGACCACTAACAGCAGGCTTTACGAGAAGTAAAAGGTATATTGAGACTTCTCCTTCATAAATATTCAAGCTGTCTCTACATCACCATTTTACGTATTTTAAAGGTATTTATGCCCTTATTTAGCGACAAATCTCATTTTTTAGAGAAGATCAGTACATTGCATAATTTTTACTTAAGGCTAACATCCTCCCTTTTTTGGCTGCTTTAGCTTAAAAAATAGTTGATCCAGGTCTTCTTTCTCTCGTGATTCATTTAATGATGCTTATTGGACAAAGAAAAGAATAAGTTCGTAGTTAGATCGTGACCTTTATAGCTATTGTCTTCAAACGCTTGCAGGATATACACAATCAAAAATTTAACCTCCTTGCTCATGGAGCCAAAAAGATAAGAAAAAAATCAAGTGATTTGAGTAATAAAAAAGATTTAACTGAATTGAGCAGTTTGATTAAACGGATGGAGCTTTATAAAGAAGATCAGAATGAGATAAAATTCCTTCTGATAAACTTTTGCTTAGGAACATTGTGTGAGTACGAGTTGAGTCCTCAAAACAAGTTTATTGGAGATGATGGATTTTATCTTTTGCGTGGATTTATCCCATTGACCCCAACATCAATTCGACTATAGCTAATGGCAATTGTACTCAAGAAATTGCAATAAAATCCAAATAATTACGAATTTTGTTTAAAATCAATTGAATTTAATAGAATGCTGCTGACTGTGTTGGGTGACTTGCGCTCTAATGGGCCCTCAATTTTAAATCCTAAATTGTAGCAAGCTGTAGTTTGCATCGTAATAGAATTGATGAGATGGCAGTTAATCAATCAATGCACTCCAGCAGATTACTATCTCTTATTAAAAAATTTATCTCGATCACAGATTAATCTCGTGCGCATGCTATCTATATCCTTTAGTGATCTGATTTCTTAGTAGCATATTTCTATAGACCAAATGACTCAAATTTTACTTATAATGACTTATGAATGTGATATCCCTGGATAGAAAACTCCATAATACTATAATCTAATCGAAAGTTTGATTAAAAATATTGGCAAGATCATAAAGCATAAGTATCTCACTTTATCAGCTATTTCATAAAAAACATCCAGTTCCGAGCTACTGGAGGCAATTAGGATTATGGGAGAAGTGGAGTTTCGACTGCCATTATTCTAACTATAAATAAACCCGATAATGGAGGAAGAGATCACCTTTCTTTTCGATATTTTTCTTCCCAAGATAATAGCTGGCTTTGATATTTCGCATCTACTTTTAGATTTTAAGAGGCAGGTCTATGCTTTTGAAATTTACATTTATAAAATTATCGACCTGATTGATTCTTAGATAGTATACTCTGATGAACTATTAACTGTGATGGTAGAAATAATAATTGTTTTCGTATCCACACAGCTATTAAGGAAATAGAGAGAGGCTAACAAGAGCTTTATGCGAATGACTCTTTTTCTCATTAGCCATGCACTTGCTCAAATGCATAACAAACGCCCTCTAGTCTTACTTTGGAATTTCATCATTTCTTTGCTTCGGGAACATGCAGCTTTGCATCAATCGAACTCATATGAATAGCTCAGTGCGCATATGCTTGCTGAGTAAATCCAGCCTTACTTTGTGTAAATTTTCGATGTTTTTCTTAGACCAAGCAACTAAAAATATGTTCTTTCTTTTGAAAAATTGATGAGTCTCGATTCTTTTGAGAGAATTCAATCTTTTATACTCGATGACTTGGTTCAAATATTTTTAAATGGACAATTTATCAAGATCACTCGAGCTTGTCAAAAATACGCTTATGCCGAGTTGGATAATTTTTTTAAATCAAAGCTAATGTTATTGCAAGCCAAAATGGATAATCAAGAAAAGAAGCATTCTGAACAAAAATTATTTAATGAAGTTTAACGAATTTTTTAGCAAGAGAGTATTGGAGAAGAAGAGACTCGCTTACGATATCTTCATGAACACGAATGCTCCCTTCGTCAGTACCACTCCTCTTGGAATAAAATTTGGAAAAAACTTCGCCTCTATCATCATCCTTACGGTCTATTTTTTGCTCAAAAAAATAACAGTCACACTTTTTTGTTTGATTCTTCAAAATTTAAAAATATCCGCTTCAAGATGAGTAAATATTCTTCTTCGTCAGGCATTCAGCCTATTCTAGAGGCGCAAGTTCAAGAGCCATGGCATGCTTGCAAGCGTATTAAGCAGGAAAATAGAAATTAAATTAGTAGTCTTGTTGAAATGATGAGACCCAGTCATAATCACCGCAAAAAGACTGAAGGGGTAATTTAGAATTTAACCAATCTATTTAAAAGGATGGGAAGAGAAAGACAAAAAGAAGAGTTAACAGCGTAATATGAAGTACTTTGGATTAAACGGGGACGCAAAGCCAGAGGCAAACTAATGTTGAATGATAAATAGTAACTCGTGTAATTTACCATCTATCAAGGTTTTGGTATGAGACCCTAAAGCAGGAAGATTCACATCTTTCTTTCGAAAGATTCAGCTTACCATTCAACAAACTTATGGTAAAAAGCTGGCGAATTGACTACATCAAACAGATTAGCCGCCGAAGGTACTCTTAAATATAAACAGATATTTAATGAACTATCACGCCTTATAAATCACTCTACTTTCACGCAAAAGTCTTCTCTTTCACTTCTGTACTCACTCAGAAGATCATTTTTTATAGCAAATGAAAAGCATTCGGATTGATAAAATTCAATCTATGGGAGTAAAGTTAAAATTAAACAAAATACCATTCTACAGTGAAGAATGGTTAAGATAAGGATTGTCACCTAAAATTGTCGATGACTGGAGGAATAGACGCATTTCCAATATGACTTACTTAGTTGAAGTTAATCGTGCAGCCTCGAGAGGAATATATGATATTAGTCAGTATCCAGTGTTTCCTTGGGTATGCGAAATCAATGATTAAAAGCAACCAGTCCCAAGAGATTTGACAAAGACAATGGGTGGATTAGGTAGCGAGGAAAGGCGAAAAATTGTTAAGGAGAAGTACTCAATATTTGATCCTTTCAATCCAGTTCCTCCTTTTCACTTCGGAACTCACTATAGCTCGCCAGGTGTTGTCTTTAATTTTTTGATTAGACTCGCTCCCTTTACTGACTACTGTAAAAATTTACAAGGAGGTAAATTCGATATTCCTGACCGTTTATTTTCCTCATTAGTATCTGCTTGGCGCAGCGCTTATCACTAAGTCTCTGATGTGCGTGAGTTGCTCCCTGAATTCTTTTATCTGCCAGAGTGCTTGGTTAATTTAGAGCGTCTTCATTTAGGTTAGACACAGAACGGATAAATAGTGGATAGTGTTGAACTACCACCCTGGGCAGCAGGCAATCCTTACTTCTTGACGACTCAGCTTCGTCAAATGCTTTAGAGTTAACAAACGTCGGCAACAATAGGTAATTGGATTGATTTAATTTTTGGTTTTAAGCAAAATGGGGATCTAGCTCGTGATAGTTATAATGTCTACTATTACTTGACATACGAGGATTATAGCAACTGTCTTGTCAACTAAGACGATGAAGTCTATCGCAAAAGCTGTGAAGCTCAAGTGATTCATTTTGGACAAATTCCACCTCAAATATTTGAAAAAGAACATCCCAAAAGATTACCGTCTTTGATAGGACCAGTCTAGCTCAGAGTCATTGAAAAGATATAACTGATGAATAGCTTAAAATAAAAACTAGTTGGAGCACACCGAGTGGGAAACGAGGTATTTTTACTCAAACGAAACGAGATACATATTTTATCAGTAGCAAGATCCCCCGCAGTGCTGACTAGGTCTGTTGTGTAGTTCAACTTCTAACGCACTTTATGTATTTTAATGATTACTCAGCTAAACAATTTTTTAATCTAAAAAAAGAGTCAGCCAAAGTTCTTTTCTTCGGACGTAGTTATTTCGCCATATATGGGTATACAACAAACTAATTCCGTATATTCAATCGCAATTCTGGTGCCCCATAATATGATAATAGTGTTGACTCAAGAATAGATAGTTTTATCATCAATAAGGAAGAAACATTGATTTTGGTTGGCTGCTCATCAGGATTACTTCATATCTTCGAGATATAGTATGATGTCAATAAAATTTTAGCCAAAAAAATCCACACTGAGATCTTTCCTCATGCAGTCACACATATTTCAGAACATGATGGATATTTTGCTGTTAGTTTTGGGTGTTATGTTGCTATTTACAAATTCGAAAGGTCATTATACTACTTGGATAAAAGATATCCTCCACCTTTTGTGAGATTCTTTAGATCATTTAAAAATGGGCTACCTGTTAAAGCAGCATTTATAGCTGATTCTCCTCTTTACAGCTTACTGATATGCGATAACGCACACGTTAAGGTCTATTCAATAAATGGTCAATTCATTAAAAGTTTATCTTGCAATCCAAAAGCAGTGTTCCGTATGAAGGACCGTTAGCTAAACACACTATTCTGCCTAGTGGAATAAAACAGACTTATGCTTCTTTCCACTCCGGATTTACGCTGCATGAGTGAGATGGAATTGGGAGGAGCACTTCAAGTATTATAAGGAATGGTGATATACGAGAGGGAATTACGGTTCTTTGATTGTATTTGATATATCATCTCAAATATGTATTAAATCATGC
>Ga0302185_10000481_pt1 | contig 30778 bp, 48 predicted proteins | sample II_Bog_E1_1_FD_200231 | JGI IMG/M metagenome (GOLD analysis project Ga0302185, IMG submission 200231) | Peat permafrost microbial communities from Stordalen Mire near Abisko, Sweden - II_Bog_E1_2 | ecosystem: Environmental > Terrestrial > Soil > Wetlands > Peat | place: Sweden: Abisko... | reverse complement strand
ATACATGATTTACATCAAAATTATTAAGAAATCAGACTTTATATAATATACGATTGAATTGTTAAATTTGATTTCGAATATGTTAAAAAGACAGTCATTAACTATCACTAACTCCAACATGAGATATATTGCGGTGATCAAGGAGACCCTCAAATATATCAAAGACATTAAAATGAGAGAGAAAAAAAACTATATTGTATTTATTATAGTTATTGGAGATGAATCAAAAGAGAAGACTCTTAACTGCAGAGTCCATCAAGGATACGTTTCTTTCCTTGGTATAGTAGGCTACTTTTTTTAGTGTGTTTTTTTCTTTCTCTTTGACTTCTGCGTATTTTGCAGCAGGATTCTCTTTTAACTCCAAGTATTCTTCAAGATCAAGTTTCTCATCGTTGACTTCTTCTCGTAGGTACTCGCTTTGGCTCACAAAGGAAGAATGTGCCAACTAGTTAGCCCACTCCATCTTTTAGACATTATTTAGCGTCTTTTGGCCCAGCTCATTAGTAACAAACTCAATAGACAGCTGATAGTAGCGTTTATAGTGGTAGCCGAAATCAACAGCTTTCCTTCGAGGCACATCTTTAACATTGGCCAGGTTTTACTCAGTATAGCCTTTTGGGTGCACTCGAAATGCAGCCATGTCTAATTTTTCTAAGTATTGCAGTATGTACGCAAATTAACTGACTTGATGGGATCTACAACAATTGCCAAAAAGGGATCTGTGCTCATTTGAAATAATTCTTGTGTATTAACGTCAATGCCGGATAGCCAACATCCAAAGCTAGGGTGAGAGTGATACCACCCCATAATATTGTAGGTGCCAATTTTGGTTGTCCACTCAGCGTAAGCTACGTTGAATACTATATACCCGCCATAATAGTGAACGTTTCGTCGTCTGCAGTCACTCTAGTCTCTGAAGATTAGACAGGCAGGCAGATTATATCTGTTACCACAAAGACTCCCTTGTCCATTTATTCGTGATAGGAGCCTATCTAATTAAAGAAGTACCTATGAGCAAGCCCATAACTTCTCTTGGTGGATCGCAATGAGTTCCAAAATGTGCATGGTCCAGCATTTTATTGGCAGCCGTGACATTGACGTATACCTTATTGAAATATTTGATTTATTTCCTGCCTCTCAATCTAATGCGATCAGACTCTTGCTCAGTTAGAGTTCGGCAATAAGTATTTCTTTTGCTCATTAATGATATTTAATAATATGATTCTTGTTAAGCAGGCTTCAGATAATCATTTTTATTGCATATCTATAGACCTGAATATTACAATTATCAGCAGATACTTCATCTACCATTGAAAGACAATCTAATTATCAATAATAAATTATAATTCTTTAAGTTTAGCTTATTCTGAGGTATTTCTAATCATTCAATAGGAACCCAAGCCTTTTAGGAAAGATTAAACCCTTCGTTGACTGACGAAACGGGTCGTCTTGATCTTTATACTCTGCCTCCGCTTCTGGCTAATTGAATTTCAATGTGTTCATGAATGACCTCTGCTCTAGCATTAAACAGGGCTATTGACTCGCCTGTGACGATATCCTGTGTTTCAGGGAGGAAGGCCTTGGAGATGCCCGTATTATCACCGAGAGTAACTCTTAGGTTTCTTCCAACTTTAACAACTTAGGTGACCTATATAGAAAGAGGAGTACTTGAGCAATGAAATTGAGGTTGATATCTCCAGGGCTGATATCTTTGATGTTAGTCCATTGAAGAGGAGCGCGCTGCCCTCTATTTTCTCTTTTTTCTTCATAGTTTTTGACTTTGCGGGGTTAATTTCTGTCAGGGTTTTGTTGTCTATCATAATCTCTATCAATATCTCTCTAATTTTCTGTTCGATCGTATCTTCGATTATCTCTCCTATCATTTCTTCTGTAGTCTTGATTTTGCCTTCTATCGCTGTTGTTTCTATCATAGTCTCTGTTGTTATTGTTTCTATCATAGTCTCTGTTGTTATTGTTTCTATCATATGTTCTATTATTATTGTTCCTATCATAGGTTCTATCGTTATTGCGTCGATCATAAGTTCTAGTGTTATTGTTTCTAGTGTTGTCCCTATCATTGTCTTTGTTAATCCTATTCTCAGAAGTGTTTTTGGTAACTTGATCTGTTGATTTATCAGCTTCTTTTTTCTCAATCTTTTCAACTTTTTCAGCTACTTCTGGCTTTTTATCGTAATCTCTATCCCCAGCATGTTTGGGTCGTTAATTTCTATAATTTCTATCTTCTCTTCTTTCTCTTCCGTTGTCTCGTTCTCCTCTTGCTTCTCCTCTATTATCTTTTCGATATCCTCCCTATTTCCTGCCTCCAGTTGGTCTGCTATCACGATTATCTCTTCTATAATTAGCACGTGGTTTATCACTGAGTTTGTGTTCAACAGTTGAGATATTGTAACTATCAGAAGCAGTATTTATCGTAACTCCCTTTTCGAGAGTGACTCTTCCAAAAAGATCTACTTCGAGAGAAATCAAATTTTTGACAAATCGCTTGAGTCCATTGCGGATAGCGATTACGTTGTCCTTTTAAATCAACTGTGCATTATCTCCTTTAAAAAAAGCTGTAGCCGAGGCAGTCTCATCTGCTATCACGCAGTTGACCATCGGTATCTTTTGTCCATCTCTGGTATCTACGATTTTTTTTTCAAAGCTGACAACTTTGACGTATACGTTGAAACCACTTCTGGCTTTCTCAATATCCCTGACCTTGATGAAGACTGGAACTGTTAGAGCCTGTTTTTCAGACATAATTTGTTGAAACAAAAATAATTATCATTAAAGAAGCAACAAATCATATTTACATATTTTATATATATATGTACTTAATCAAGAATTGTTATTTTGAATCCAATTGTCTACTTCCATATTCATTGACTTTATGGTCATATGCAGGCCCTTCTTTTTAGATATGAGTTGTCTTTGATAATTGTTGTTTAAGAAAAGTTACTTTATAATCTTCAATAACTTAACACATGTCAATGTCTTCTTCCCTTTTCCGCCAGAAGGAGTCTGACTTTTCCGCAGATATCTAAGATCTAAGACAGCAAAACCGACTTCTGTATGAATAGAATGTAACTCTCAAAAAATCTCTGTAAGAACTCATCAGCATAAATACATAGCTAACTGAATCAATTGAATAGTTTAACAACTCACATGTGGACAACTTTCCACATATTAATCAACAAGAAATAGAACAGCTAGCTCACCAGGTCATCGAACTGCAACAGGATCTAGAACGAGAAAGGAATGAACGTCAGGCAGAACGAGCACAGGCAGCTGCTAACTTAGAACAAAATAATACAGTTGAAGAAACCCTTAAGGTCATTGAGGAATTGGTTAATTCTTTCAGAGACATGCAGGAGGAGTATCAGCATGAGTTAGAAAGAATTTAAGCTGAGCTTTAGGGCCAGAAAAATGAATGGCTAAGAATGTCAGACACTATTGAACAGAAACTTATTAAATTCGAGGCAGAGTATGGCAAATTGCTGCAGGAAATGCGACAATCGTAAGGAATAATAAAGTCTTTGGAGTTATAAGTTCAAGACAAGAACAAGGGGACTATTTTAACCAAAAAATAAATGAAAATTTCAACAACCATTTAAGATTTGAGACAAACTCTGGACAAGCAAATTGAGGAGAAGGACAAAGTGATAAAAGTGTACTAAAATCTAATTGAAAGCATAAAGCTGAAACTGAATGAGAAGATCGGAGCATGAGTAATCCTCTTGATATTCTCACTATCATTATTATCTTGCATCATCACAGCTCTTCATGTTAATTATCGTAAAAATGATCACATTATCTCGCATTTGTCTCCAGAACAGCAGCCAGAAACCTCTTTCTTCTATTTATTGCGAATATCCGCTTTCGGTGGCGGCCCTGCCTTCATATTCGCAGCATTGTCCTTGGCTGCTATTTGTCTTTTCATGCTTTCTATTTGCTATCTTTGCAATCTCATTTGTTCCTCAACTTCATCGAGTTTTTTCTTAGCTTGACGCTTCTCCTCGTCCTGCTCGGCAGAGTTATCCTTTTGTAGGTTGAGTATAATGGGATTGAGACTCGTAATAAACTCGGACAATATTTCTGCTTTTTTGACTCCCTTGGCCTCGGAGTTGTATTGCAACATGATTTGCTTCAAGTCAGCGTCTATTTGTTCTTTGTTGTTTTGGTACTGATTGGTCTATATCTTAACACGCATCTTTTGCGAAGCTTTCTTCAGAATTTAGTGGTTCCTTGCTTCATTGACGTTGTTGTTTATTTATTTTATGTTTTATTCTTTCTCCTTCAGCAGTGTTTTTAGTTTGCCCAAATATTACTAGTGTTTTTGGCCGAAACTGTTTTTTTAGAACTACTTCATCGATTCCTCTTTTAACCTATTTAGAATGTGATATATCTCTTCTCCCTTAGGAGAGTCATCAGGAAACTATTCTCTAAAAATTTCTTCGTATTTCTCGACTGCTCTATTAAAAGCCGCAGCACCTTAATCTTCTGCAATTTGCTGCCAGGCTGATTTAATATTGGGCACTGATTCAGAGTTAAAAGCTTCAACATATGTTTCAATGATGGAGGCTATGGCAGGTCCGGTGATGACTTGTCCTTCAAAAGTTTTGGGAGCTGTACTATTGAGTATCTTCTCCCTTAACACGTTGATACCTTCAATAAACTATTTTCTCAAGGCATGGTCAGGAATCGTATTAAGTCTTTGCAAATTGGATTAATCCCCCACTGGTCTGACTAGAGTTAGGCATTCTCTATCTTTAAAATAGTTTACTATTGATTTTTTTACCTTTTTTGTATCCTCATTCCCCGTTGATTTATCAGAAAGACAATTTTATAAATACTGAGTGGCACTGATTTTCTTTCCTTTTTCGTCTTAAATTTTTAGAGTGAAATCTCTCAATACCCACATGAACCGTGGCATGTAACGGTGTAAATTTTATTGATTTTCTCGATCACTGAGAGTCGAATCTGCTTTTATTTGCTTTGAAAGAGCAGTGATCATTTCCAGTTCACTGATCGACCGCTAATCGATAGAGCCAAGGGAGTTGTAAATAAAATAAGATGCTATGAGCAGAGCCAATGTGAATATTTTAGTATCGTTTTCAATGTCCTTTTCCAAACTGTCAATGCCCTCCGTATCTAAGAAGAAGATGTAACTATCCTGAGCAGCATTAAAGCGAGGCTCAGACCACATCCATATTCCCTGAGTGCAGCTGGACACTGAAGGATCCACTTTAAACTTCATCACAAAATCAGTACGCCTGTGCCCCTCAGCTGAAGCAGTCGATTGAGAAGACAGCTTTTACCTGTCCTCATCTTTCCGACTAAACTTACAAATCCGACTGGTGAGTTGTAGGAAGCAATGATATTAAGGGCATCCTAGTTGACTTATATTTTTCCATTCCGTTTGATTGAGATCAACTGAATGGGCTAACCTTCTCCTTCATTTCTGCCTTCTTCGGCATTGTTCTGCTCGCTGAAGTTAGCATCTGAATCTTAGAACTGTTCTTAAAACTGATTCTTTCTCATTGTTAAATCGCAATTTCAAATTGTGCTATTGTAAGCTAAGAAATTATTATATCGGAAAGCTGGGATAATTGCCTAGTCTAAATCTCTTAAAGAATTGGTCAACATTTTGTTAATAGGAGGCATAGTAAAAATAAGCAAAGGAGTGAAAAGAAATCATTTAAGTTTTTGATTGGCGTATCGGTGTCGATTCTCTTTGTCTCTGTGCTCATCACACTCCTTCTACTTAAGAATGGGACCAATATTAGATTGAACATTGGGCAGAGTTGCATATATTTCTGGATGCTTAAGTTTGTAGTGTTGATTCAGACTGCCCTCTGATCCATATGATTTCGCACATGCCTTAACACTACATCGATAATATCGATCTATTTTGTCAGCATTTCTGCGCATTCTTTTTCCTTTTTAATTATTCTTGTCACTTTGACTGAAAAAATCGTCATCCTAAAATTATTGAAGGACTACTTCGTATTTGCTGAGGCGCTGCGCAAGGTGATTTCTTTCGTCAATAATATCCTTGATCTGGGTGGTGAGTGCAATATTCGCGAGGTAAAGTCGGCAGTATTCGTGATAGTATCCCTCCTCCTGATTGCTGTTTTAATGCACATTTACGCAGTAAATTCCTTGTCAAGTTCGAAAGTGTCCATTTATTCCGTTAAATAATCATAGAAGAGCCATATAAATGAGAGTGATATAAACTTATAGGATGAAAATCAACGCTTGCGAATTTAATCCCTCGCTGCAAGAAATGACTGCAGGTTGTTGATGACTTCCTTATCCTTAATGCTGGAAGTCAACAAAGTTGAATCAATGCCTTGAGTCATGTTTGAGCGTTCTTTCTGTTTGAGCATGTACCACTTGGCAAAGTCCTTTTTTAGTTGCTCCATATGCTTTTTCTGCAGCAGCTGAATGCTTTCAATGTCATTTTTCAAAGATTTCAGTTCATTAGCTAACGGTTTGGACTGTTCTTTGAGGCTCAGAATATCGTTTTATAACTTTTCCTGTCGTGGATCCTACTTCTCCTTACCTTATATAAGATTATTGACTGCATTTTCACGCTTAATGTTTTACAATTGCTATTTATGCGATTGAATTTTGCTTCTAATTTAGTTCATAATTTTGCCTAACTCTTTCCCTTTGCTCATTTTTTATTGTAATAGAGACATATTTTTTTCCATGGCTTCGTGACGCCTATATGATCTCCTAAACTGGTCGAAGGCTTGAGCCTAATCCACCAGCTGTTCGGAAGTGAGATTGATAGGTTTGATGAGCATTTTTTAAATTTAATCGACATCAACTTCACTGAGCTGCTTGAAATTACTCAATGTGGTTGTGTTGTTGGCTTTTTGCGATTAGACTTGCGAGCTTTGCTTCCATTCCTCCAGTTATCTTTTGAGTTGCTGTTTTTCTTCTTCCTTACCGAGCACTCGCGCCTTTTCCTCGCTCGGAAAAATCATTGGTTTCTCATTGACTACACTCCGCAGTAGATTTTCTTCTTCGTTATTCCTTTGCACAGGAATAACCATCTAGTTTCCCTTCTTCTTGATCAAACTGACCAGCAAAGCAAGTTAATTATCTCTTTGTTGAATCAACAGCTTCAGTCTTTTGATTTCCTCAGTATATCTGGACTCCTATCCGTTTAATACTAATGATTTTTACATTTTGCTCTCATTAGGAACGGATTGCTTGGCGGAAGATTGATTGGATTGGATTGGTCTGCCTCCTCCACTCCTTAGCATGGTCTTGAGATAGTAAAAACATTAATTGATTTTAAGTCTATCACTGAGAATAAGGGCAGCCGATGGGTCTTCGGTGTCAATATAGTCATCAACCTGTTTATGGCATTCCTCGATGTCGTATTTATCAAGCTCTTCCTTAGCGTCTTACCCCTTTAAAAGAGCCAGCTCTGCTTTTAATTGAGCATTTTATTTTTTTAATCGAGCAATAATTATTCCAGGATCAACATTCTCATTACGAAGCAAGTCATTCTTGATCAGGGCCACTCTCATAGCAAATTTACAAGTCGCAATAGATTCCAAAATGTCTTCTTCCTTAGCACTCATAGTCGCAATCATTCTCGTCTTGCAGTTACCTCCTAAAGAGTCGCGAAGGACCATTGTCATTAAAGATTCTCTGTAGGGAACATGAACATTTTATCCCCGCATCTTTTTGTTGAGCTCCACAATAACTCTCTCCAGAAAATGTAATCCAAGATTGATATTGATGGCTTCTTTTTCTAGTAGCCCCTCCACTCCAGTGTTTTTGATTCTTTACGAGCCTGACAGATCCACCAAATGAACGGAAGCAGCTGTTCGAATATCACTTCCCGATTTAGATGTTTCGATGTTTATGATAAAGATGCAATGCGATCGAGTGGACTCATCATTCTTAGGGGTTTTACTCACCACCCTGTTGGTATCTCCGATAAACAGGTAATTTAAGGCATCTTACTCGGTTTGACAGGGGAAACTTTGCAAGTTTTAAAGTTTTAATTATCCGTTTGCTCCTTCTCTGGGTTAAACTTTTGGTAGATCTTCGAGTTTCTTTGTTACGTTCTCAACTGCTAACAGATCATAGCCGGTTGACTGATAAATTTGTAAATAGCTAATGTTCACCTTGATATTTTCTGATCTCTGCTTACACTCATTAAAGATATAGCTTAACGTCCTTGGAATAAGTCCTCTATCCTCGTAGCTACCGACCCCTCCAGTCATTGTAAAAGTCTTTCCACTACCTGTTTGCCCATATGCAAAGATGGTGCCATTGAAGCCCTCGATTGCGGAATCTACCACATCCTTGGCTACCTTATCAAATATCTTTTCTTGTCTGGATTCCATATCGAAAATTTGATTGAACTGGAACGACCGTTTCTCTTCATTATTGTTTATATATCCCGACTACTTTTACTTGGGGATAAAGAACTCGGCTCTATTGTCCTCCTTGTTCAGAGCTGGATAAATAACACAGTACAGAAAAATTTATACACCTCCTTGGTGGGCCGAATTCTCAGGATGATGTCGATGGCGGCATTCTTTGACATGGACCAGTTATTATTATTATAAACCATTTAAATCAGGATTCCTTTAATTATTTACAGGGCTTGATAGATGATAAAATAAAGATTTCATTGATTATTTGTTTCATCATTAATAATATGGCAGGCTAAAGCTCCGACTTTCTGCGCAGAATTGTAGAGGAGTTCTTCTGCGTGAGGGGAATCATACTGTCGGATAGCGAAGGACTCCACATATGCAGCAGTTTCGCTACCATGGAGCACAAGGAACAGAACGAGAAATTCATCCAGACCGCAACTCTACTGATCAGTGCAATCAGTCAAACAGAAAGCAACCTCCATAAAGTAAGATAAAGGCTAGACAGACAAAGACCTACTCGAACTTGCAAGTGGTCAACTTCTATTACGAAGACCACCTTATCCACCTTGCCCACGTCCAGAACCTCATGATCACCATTTTCCTGGCAAAAGACACTAGCATTTTCCAGGCAAAGGACATTTCAACTGAGGTCGCCCGTGTGTATGAAAAACTGAATGCCAAAATACCTGATATCCGAGCACACTGTTGCTGATCTTTGTTATATATTGTCAACTATCACTAAATCTTCACAATCCTTAAAGAAAGAGCAGCTGTTTAATCCGAAGATAGGTGTTGGCTCAATTATGGGTAATATTATTAAATTGGGTTCATCACCTATATCCTAATCATTCGACTGAATATTTTAGGGTGCTCAGTCTCTGCCAGCATTAGGCATAATCCTTGTCGAGCTCGGCAAAGTCTTACATGGCAAACTTGGTTGTTTTCAAGAGGTAACCTGATTCAAACATAAAAGCAAGATTTTGCTCAGCAATTTTGTAGGGCTTCTGCTCACTCAGCACGAACTTTTCATAGGCATCTGCATCAGGACCATGAGCCGTCATTGTTGAGTGAAGAGAGGAACCACCAGGAACAAATCCACTTCCTTGCTTAGCATCGTACTCCCCAGAAATGTTGCCCATGAACTCAGTCATGCAATTTCTATGGTAATATGGAGGCTTGAAAGTATGCTCGGCCACGAGCCATCTGGGAGGAAAGATCACAAAGTCTAAGGTGGAGGTGCTATATTAGAGATAAGTTACCCTTCCATAGCTGACTTGACAGACATCACTGTGAAGATGCAGGGATCAGGGTGATCAAAAGAGATAGAGCCAATTGTATTGTAGAGATCAAGATTGTATTTGTATGGCGAGTAGTTCCCCTTCCATCCAACAACATCATAAGGACTGTATTAGCTCTTGCCTTCGTATATTTCTCCAATATATTTGTTCCAAATCTACATTTATTTAAAAGTACTGTCCACTATTCCTTCTTATCCTAGAACCAAGCGGTAGGAAATTGGAAGTCTCCGGGGTTAGCCAGGCCGTTGGCTCCGATTGGTCCAAGTTCAGGAAGAGATAAATGATGTCCAAACACTTCTGCAACCCAACCTTTAATTTACGTTTCCACGTCAATAGAGAAGGTGATTCCTCGAGGAATGACCAGAATCTCATGGGGCTTCACAGTCAGCAGGCCATTGAGAGTCCTGACCTTCATCACACCTGCATGGGGAACGATCAAGAAATCACCGTCCGAATTGTAAAACGCTGACTTACCCATAGATGCATTAGCACTATAGGCATAGATCGAAATGCCTTGCTTCAGGGAAGGCTCTCCTGCTCCCATCAGCGAAGTAAGACCTTCAATAAATGTCACTGATGAACCGGTCTTTACTGATGGGATGGCTTTCCACCTGAGTTGATTGGGAGTCACATCCAGATTTTATTTCTCCAGATAGCTGGCAATGATTTTGAAGGGGTATTTGGACTTCTTATATTGTCCCTGAACCACTGACGGCCTTAATTTGTAGTACCACACTTTCATGTTCTCTGCCCGCTTGACTGTAAAGGCAGTCCCTGTGAGCTGTTCGGGATAGAGTCCATATTTGAGTTTGATGGGGCTGTTTTGAGCTGAATAGGAAGAAGGTGTACTTAGTGGCACTGCGCCTGAGAGGGCCTCGGTGGAAAAGGAGTTACCAAGACCGTTCTGGTACTTTAGGTTGGAATAAAGATCTGAGGTATTATCCATATGTATAATAACATCATACCATTCGGACTATTAGTAATTTGAAATATAAACAGTCATGGAGGAAGCCAAAGGACTCATAAGAACCATCGCCACTGCCGAGGATCCATCGCTTGTAAGGTGCTTTAGAGGGCATGAGAAATCTGTTGCCTGTGTTGCATTTTCCAAAGAAATGTATTTTGCCCACCATTCAGGAAACAAATCGTCTCTGGAGGCGCCGATGGGCTTGTGGAAGTATGGAATTTTAAACCTCAAATTCGACCGTTTAAGTTTGCAGGTCACAAAGGTCAAGTGAACGATGTTTTGTTCAATGCTGACTCCACAAAAGTCATTTCTTGCGGAGATGACCGCGAAATTAGAATTTGGAAAAATTCAGTGTACGATTAAGCCTATGTAGCAATGGAAAGCATAAAGCTGTAAAAGCTCACTCTGGCCCAGTACTTAAGCTCAGTCTATCCCACGATGAGGACTTCTTAATGAGCTGCTCTTCAGATAAAACCATAAAAATGTGGGATATTGATGGTAAATTCAAGCAATCCTTCGTGGGACATACCAATTGGGTACGGGAGTGCCAGATTTCCGAAGATGAACGTTTGCTTCTGTCTTGTTCTGATGATCGCAGTGTTAAACTGTGGGATATCACAAAAGCCACAGTTTCAGCCACTTTTACAGAACACAAGTCATAGGTTCTTAGTTGCAAATTCACTCCTGATGGTACTTGTATAGCGGCTTCTGCGATCGATGGAACCATAAAGGTGTGGGATACTCGTTTGGGTAAATTAATTCAGCATTATAATGCTCATGATCGGGCTGTTAATCGCATTGCCTTTCATCCTCTAGGCTATCACATGGCTTCAGTCTCAAGCGACAATAAGATTAAGATTTGGTAGTTGAAGCAAGGTCGACTTGGATGGACTGTCTTTGGCCACGAGGGAGAAATTAGAGCCATAGATTTCAATGAGAAGGGGGACTATTTTGCGACAGGTGCTGATGATAAACTCGTCATGATATGGATGAGTAATTTCGACCGAGAGCTCAACAACAACGGAAGGGGTGTCTAAAACAACTTCAAGGAGAAGGCCAACGGAGACGGTATTCAACCGTTGTTTAAATCCAACAAGCTAGGTTTAGATATCAATCCTCAAATAAATGAGCCCTTCACTCAAGCGAACGACACAAAGATAAAACCATCGTTGAGGAGCTAAAGATCAGATGTATGCTTGTTGCTAATCAGAAAATATCAGAGTTGATGTCTTTCTAACTATAAAAGATAGTGAACCAGCTGGAATTGATAACAAAAAGCTTGGACTTCATTGACCGCAACGTTTCTGAGCACGAGCAGACTATCGACAAGTTGATGAGCTCCCAGCAGGTAGATGCCATCCTCTCTGAAATGGAGGAAAAAGAACTGATGAACAGCCAGGTTTATAACTCAGCCTGGTAAGCGCATCGTAATATCGAAGGAGAGGAGGAATATCCATCCAAAAGCGAAGTTGCTTCTCATGAAGACTTCCCTCTGGAAGGAGATGATAAGGACTACTAAAGGTTTATGGCTGAAGAGGAAACAAAGAAAAGACAGTTCCAACAGCAACTGCAGTCAGAGGAGGATGGAGTGGAGTTCAAAGTTGGCGAACTCAATCTGGAGGATGAGTTTTGATCTTCTTTTTGCATGACTAATAGTTGCTACAAACAATAAACTGCCTCTATAATTGCAGTAAGCCAAAAAGTCATTTCTACTGTGTAATGAACCATGTACTCTGACTCAGATCTTACGCAGCATGTGAGTGAGGTTGAAATGAGGGAATAGCCTCAGGTGGCTGTTGGGAAGATAGTTGATGATGGGTAGTTAAATAAATATTATTTAGACAGATTCAAACGCCGAAGGGTAGGTTTGCTCCTAAGTAGATGTAGAAACCTCGCTCTCTTGAGAGTTTGCTGCGCAGTCACACTGTTACCGCAGACGAGTTCTTTTCCGTGACTGGAATCGTACAACAGATCCGCGGAAAGCTTGATAAGTTCGCTGACTACTGCCGGTGCCACCGTGTTTTCAGCCACCGCATGCTGACCCTTGCCCTCAACATTTCCTACTCCGAACTATAAGTGAGCAACTTGAAAGCTGCCTCCTTTGCTATTAATGAGGTACTGTCCAATGAGGAGCCAGCTATTGCAGAGCTGTTCTTTGAAGAATAGCCTAAAGATATTTAGACTACTGATATCCCTGAAGAAATAGACGGAGGCATTCAGAGCGAAGCAGAACGATTGTTTAACTTTGATGATGAGGAAGAACTACCGTAGGAACCACGCCCTGTCTAATTGGAGAAGGAATAGTTAGTAGCACTCAGCTTGCAGATTTTGCGTTAACCACAGCGAAACTAGACTTGTTTGGGTCATCTTCACAAAATATACTCCTTTCTTATCAGGCACAACCCCCTCCCTGTCCTAAATTACTTCTCTACACATCCTGAGGACCGCCTTCTGTTGCTGTAAAACCTACGCTACTCGTCTGTGAGCACATTAGTGGCCCAGCTTCTAACTTCATAAGACAAATCCAAGGAATATCTGTATTAGGGATTTAAGAGAGAGGTGGTGCAGTTCATCGTAAAGGAAATATTCGCACACATCGAGTAAGAAGATTACTTCGATGGCCTAATGGTGCTTATCGAATAGATCATCAATACCACCAAACAATCTTATTACGAGTACTTCTAGGACTTCAAGAGAGTGGCTAATCTACTTGTTACTCGGGAGGTTATGCAACAACTTATAGAGGTGCTCTTACGGAACCAGGAACAGTCTTTCCGTAATGCTAGCAAGTTCATGGAATACCTTGTGCTTCGAATTAACACCGAGCGCGAAGACAATAACTACTACAATCGAGGAGAGGAGGTTGAGCCATCTATGATATTCGAAGTTGAAGTCTTCTATTAAAAAGTGGAGGACCTCGTGGGACTCATCCCTTTCATTGACGGATTCGTACTTCTGCTGTTATGCAGCACTGTCTCACCAAAATTTCCTATCTGTCCTTCTTATAGGCGCTTTTCAACAGCACAAAGATGAAAGAGCATCATTACTCCCTCTTAGGGCAGAGCTTCATCGGTCTCTTGGTAAAACCATTGTTACTCAGGACTCAATGAACAAGCAGGAGCGAGCAGGCGTCTACAAAAGCAAGCTCTATTTGCTTATAAAGGCCATCATAGCCAAGGCCACCAAAGAATAAATTGCATAATTTTTGGATAATCATCTCAACCTATACCAAGAGCATTTCAGCAGCATCCGCTCCGCTAACTACGCCAACAGTAAAACTTATAACAAGAGCGAGGGAGCAGCTTTCGACGTGTCAATTATCCGTGAGTTGAGCAAAAAAAACGATAATGTAATCAGTGACGCCAGTAAATCTATTGGAAAGGATTTCAAGCGTATCTGCAAAATATATGATACAAAGATAGCCAGCTTCCAGCAGAACAGTTCTTTCTCCATTGAGGAAGAGTCCGAATTCTACAAATCCAATGTATTATTTACTCCATGCAGAATGAAGCCATTCCTCTCGGGCCATCAGAACACAAGTCCAGTTAAGGCAACGGTTTGGCTCTTAATCTAGTGGGAAAAAACAACATCTCTATCCCTACACTCCATTTGCCTGAACGTGTTTCCAATCCCAGCAATGAACCACGAGAGGATAAGAGGCGAGATTGGAGTCCAAATAATCGGCAGGAGATCGAGGCTAAAGACATCAAGGAAGTTTATGAGATTGAAGAAGTGGTGGTTCTGACAGATAAGATAAAAAAACTTCCACTGGGTTAGAGAGAGTGTCAAATTGAACGGCCTCCTGAATTGGTTCGAATGTAAATTTAAGAGCTTCGCAAGTTAGATATGGCGCCTGACAATATGAGTGAATGTCCGCTAATTTGTTCCAAGAAGTAGCCTATAGCAAAGCGTGGAGAATAACCAGACAAGACGCGCTATTTGGTTCGCCACTTAGCCATCTTCGCCTGATTCATATCCTTTTTTATGGCAGGGCTGATAAATAGGCATGCCAGCCACGATGACCTACTATCAACATATCATACATTCATCAGAGCTATAACTTTATTTATTATCATTCATTATCGAATGGCTCAGAAACACGAACAGATCGAAAGCGATTAGGAGGAGGACTTTGAAAACATCAAGGGAGAGACTTTTGATAGCACTTGCTATGAATCATGCTTGGAATGCTGTGGCAACATGACTGGATGCCTGAATATATGGTGTCCTTGCATCTGTTGCTGCTGCAGCTCTCCTATTTATCAGATCGAAACTGCAAAAGTGGGTGTACACCAGTCCTTCGGTCGATACCTTAAGATTCTCAGACCAGGCATCCATCTCGTCAACCCTATCAGTGAAAGCGTGATTCAAGTCGACATGAAAACATCTGTATTTGGGCTAGCTCCGCAGCAAGTCATCACCAAGGACAACGTGAGCATGCAGATCGAGACCATCGTATATTACAGAGCCATTAATCCCTATAAACTGGTTTATAAACTCAGAAATAACACCGGATAGATCCGCGAATTCATTAAATAAATCGCCTACTCTGCACTCAGAAGCGTAATAGGAGAAAACATTTTCCAGGAACTACTGGAGCACCGAGCAAAACTGGCCCATCAGCTGTAGGAATATGTAAAGGAAAAGGTCTATCCATGGGGTCTTTTTATCGAAAACATCTTTATCAAGGGTAACAGTGTTTTCATGCAGATGTCATCCTCTCTCCTGAAGTGCAACGAAATTTGCAATCAGCAGCCATCCAAAAGCGCGTCTCCTAGGCCACTATTATTTCAGCTAAAGCAGACGTGGAATCAGCTAAAATGCTAAAATAAACATCATAAATCCTGAACTCAAGCTCAGCTATGCAGATACGTTACTTATAGACAGTGCAGAACATCGTGAGCCGAACTGCCAGTAAGACTTTGTTCATGAACCTGAAAGGTAAATAGTGATGCTTATAATGCTCTATTATTTATAATTGACAAATTCGATGATGGAAGATTGGAAAAAAGACTTTAGCAATTTTGACACCGCAGACTCAGGTACAACATCCACAATTCAGACTATTTTTACAAGAGGAACGGCTAGTGCAAACCAGCAGAACTCCGTAATACTGTAGACGTAGCTGATCCCTCGCTTCCTGAAGTATCATAGTTTTTTATTTAGGCGCTGGAAGAACAAGTATCGCTATTAAAGTCAACCCTCAACACCAATAGTGAATGGATTAAGGTATGTCCCCCTTTATGCAGAAATTAAAATCCAAAGAAGATCTCAAAGTTTATGCAGATTAAACAGTGCAGTAATTAGTCATTCAGCAGGCAAAAAGCCAAGCAGAACTTGAGCTGTCTAAACAGCAGTTTGAAAAAGGAATGGGGCAGCTGGAGAGGAAACTAGGCAGCTGCCGCAAGGAGTGGAAGGAACTTAAATAGAAAAAATAAAAATAGCTATCGTAGGCCATTGATGACCTCAAGGTCAGCAAAAAATAAAATCAAGGCTACATTGCTGCTCTAGTTAAAGATACGGGTACGCAAATCAGAAGCAAATTGGCTACTTTCGGAAAATAAATAAAGGCAATTAGGAAGACCAGAGTTTAAAAGAAAAACTAACTGATGCAGCAAATCGAATATCTGCGGGGAACTCTTGAACAGAGACTAGAGACAGAGAGGAAGAATAGAGCTGAGTATGAGTCCATCGTGCTCACACTATTAGATAAGACTTGCAGTCAGGGAGAACACCTTCTAAGGCGTATTTGCTGATGATTATCTACTATGACTTATAAAGATATTATGATCAATGCATATTACCCACGATAGAGTGAGCAGCTAAACTCAGGGATAGATTAGTAGGGTTATGCTTCCGTAGTTCCTTTTTATCTGCCATCTTGTAGCGTGTCATCTCATCCATTTACTGTTGACGGACTTGCTATTCCCTCCGTTTGCTCAACTCCAAATCATAACCATTAGCATATTATGGGTTACTCCCATGCCTATTGTTTGGTAAAATGGAGCGTTGTCCTTGATTATTTGCTTATTTTTGAGAAATAGAATTACCGTTATCAGATCTCACCAGCGATTCCTATTCATGAGATGCTCCAGGCTTTTCAGAGTACTGTCTGAGCAGATTCTGATAATATTCATCTTCATGGGTAGCTCTGTTATTTTATGGAGGATACCCTTCAGAGAGACCTTTGGCTTGAGGGAGACTGTTGTAGTATGGTTTGGGTACCAGACTGATGTACTTATTACCGTAAGTTGCACTATTTTCATGCTGAATGGAAGGTGTAATCTGTCTTTGAATGGATTCATTCTCAGTATTCTGCTTGGCCCTACTGTTGGAATTGTCAGTTGCTTATGATTGTTGTTTCTTCTTGATTTCCTGCAGTGTTTAATACTGTTTGCCGGCAATATCCCTGCGCCTCTCGTCATAAGTACTTTCTTTATTGTTTCTCAAATCGACTGACTGATTGCGTCTTCTTGCGAGTTCTTCCTGTGCTTTCAATTTATTTTTGATGGATTGGTTCATACGCGTGCCACTCGCTGCCCCCTCGATGTCAATCGTGTCCAAGTTCCTCATATATGATTTGTCAAGTGCAATGCGGTTCTCAAAGGGAAACCGTTCTGGACTTTTAAGTATGTTGGTCTAGTCGATTTCGGAGTGATTAAACCTATTAAGGTAATGCCTCCGACCAGACTCGACGAAATACTCCTGCCCAGTAGGAATCTCGGAAGGGTATTCTTTAGGTTTGCGATTGAGCCAGGCAATATCAGGTATGAAATCTTGTTTGTAGAAAGGGTTGGCCTTATGATAGGTAAGCTCGTTGTAGCGCATAATAAATTTAAGAGTGCAGCGATCAATTATAATTATTTAATTTAACAGACACATGGACCCCCGCATCTTTGGTAAGGAACTCACCAATCTGGTCGACTGCGACCTCAACCGATACAAACGCAACTACTCTTTCCTGCATGGTGATCGTCTTCGCGAGCACAGTCTCAATCCTCTCAACCCCTCTAAAGGCAATAACACCAATCGCCTCAACAACCGCACCAACCCTATTAAGGAAGACAAGAAAACACAGTCGTCTGTAGAAGTCACTGACGCTCAGATGGTACCAGAATACTTCTTTGAAAACATGCAGTTCCTAAAGAGCAAGGAGAAAGAAACACACAAACTAAACAACTATGTGGCCACCCATAAGACAGTCTCTGAACAGTCTAGGGCCAAACTCATTGATTGGCTCAGCGAACTGCACTATAAATATAAGATGTTCCCCGAAACTATCTTTACTGTGGTTTCGCTGGTGGATCAGTATCTTAGCGCTAAGGAAGTGCCTCTAAGTGAACTGCAACTTGTAGGCGTGGCTTCATTGTACATCGCTGCAAAGTTTGAAGAGACCTATCAGGTGCCTCAAGCAAAACAGTTGGCTTCATGTTGCGCGGGTCAATACACAACAGCACAAATCCTAGACAAGGAGGCAGATATCATAAAAGAGCTAAATTTCTAGCTGATCGTCAACTCAACCTATAAATTCTTTGATCCACTCGCTAAGATAATAGGGCTTTAGCCCAAGAATCAGCATCTCGCTCAATACGTTCTTTAACTTGCTCTTTTGCAACCAAGATTCCTAAATTATGCTCCCAGTCTAATGGCATCTGCGGCTATCTATCTCATTAAAAAAATCCGTAAGAGCGAATCATCTTGGAATGATTACATGACTTCTATGGTGGGATACAGGGAGAATGAACTTAAATCATGCGCAAAAGAACTGTGTAATCTACTTTAAGGAGCCAATGATCTCGAAAACAGCAAGTCAACCAAAAAGAAGTTTTCGCTGCCAGCCTTCCACGAAGTAACTCGTATAAAGCTCGAGCGCAAGGAGAAGAAATGATCTAATTAGTTATATTTTTATAAAATCTTCCATTATTGGAGTACTCACTGGTTGGACTTCGATTATTTGTGATGAAGATTGGATGGACAAACAATGAATGGATTCATTATTATAAATGAATTATCAAGTGATGGTGCAATAAGGCCATTATATATGAGTACAAAATACCATTCTATTTATGCTAAGTAATATCATTCTATAATAACTAATATTTTGAAAACAATTTCAATAGGCGATAGCATCGAATAAATCATACTACACGACTATAACACCTTGAAATGCATTCTCCAGTCTCAGTACTTAATATTTACTGCATTGGATTGATGTTTGCATGCCGCCAATGTCAGACAGCACAATCATCATTCATCGATATACGCCAACAGTCATGCAATTCATGCATTATAATCTCTTCAGATTATCAGTATTGACAAGCATCATCCTCTTATTGTCTTTCTCAACCAAAATTGAGATACAATTACTCAATAAGATCGAAATATGCATAAATAAAATGTGGTTATTATTGGTTGGCCAAACTAGTGCGAGGCTTGAATGATCTAGAAAATCAAAATAAAATGGCAATAAGGCTATTTAGAGTGTCCAACAAGGGTTGAAATGTTGGTTTTGAAAGTATAAAAAACGAAGTTAAAAAAACTCCGATCAGGCGGAATTGAACCACCGACCTGGGGATAACCACTAAACTCTACAGTCCCTCGCTCTACCAACTGAGCTATGATCGGCGCTATTGATTTGGGGGAGAGTATAAATAAATTATAGATGCTGATGTGAGCAAGAGTAACTATAATGAATGCTTTACTTTTATATTACCAAAAGCAAACTAAACACCATCCCTGATATTATATTAAATTATATGAATTGTTTTAATATTTTGCAAGCCATCGCAAGTATCATCAGGAATGGGATGAAAATGATTTTTGCAGTCATTTAAACAGAATTTAACAACTGACAATTCCATAAAGCTGGGACTAGTTTTTTTGAACTAGTCCGGTATCTTCAAACGCAATATTTGGTGATTTAATCATTTATGTTATTTTCCACAGATTTCGTAGTGGAAGGGCAAGTTATATAAAATATGACAAATTCAATAGAATTACGTCAACTCAATTATTATTGTTATATAAACTGTTGAAATGTCCATCAAGTCACGCTTCGAGGGCAAGAGAGTTCTCATCACTGGCACCACCGGCTTCCTCGGAAAAGTGCTACTCGAAAAGATACTGTACTCCCTGGGGTGCGTCGACAAGATATATGTCCTCATCCGAGCCAAGTAGGGCTCTAACCTGCACGAGAGATTCAAGAAAGAGATCGTCAGCAGTCTTTGCTTTGACCGCCTACGCAACATCCACAAGGGCAAGTTCGACGATTTCATTCAGAGCAAAGTTCAACCAATGTATTGGTATGCTTATGCAGCCAGGGCGACCTTTTAAAGTAAGAGTTAGGCTTCTCCAAGTAGGTGCTGACCGAAATTATCGAAAATTGTCACATCATAATCAACTGCGCGGCCAGCATCGATTTCAACGCCAGAATAGATCAAGCAATTGACAGTAATATTCGTGGTTCCCTCCGCATGCTTGAGCTGGCGAGGAAAGTTCGCCACCTTTAGATATTTACGCACATATCTACATGTTACGTCAATTGCGATCAGCGTGGTCTCATAAAGGAGTAAATTTACGAGAGGGGTAATTTTTTCATTATCAAGAGGAAGATCTCGCTCCTGAAGAACAGCTTAAGTACTTGGAATCCATGCCATTGAACGATCTTATTGCAAACACAACTAAAATACTAGGCGCTTTCCCCAATACGTATACTTATACTAAAAATTTATGCGAAAAGTTAATGAGGAAAAGACAAGCTAACGTACCTGTTTGCATTGTGAGGCCTGCTATCATAAACACTAGCTATCTAGAACCGTTTCCAGGCTGGATTGATAGTATTGCAGCAGCCGCTGCACTTTTTCTATTTGTAGGACTGGGCATTGTCACCTAAATCAAAGGAAATCTGAAGAAGATTGGAGACACTGTACCCGTCGATGTGGTTGTAGCCACAATCATCGTAGCAACAGCCATGAATTTCAAAAGCAAATCGCTGCCAATATATCATGTGGGTTCTTCAGATAGAAATCCTTTGACATGGGGCGAAACCAAGAAGTAGGTCTAGAACTACTGGAACTCGAATATTTCGCAGTCAAAAGTAGCTAAAGCTTCTGTTTTCGTAAGTGAAAGTTAATCCATGATAAATTTGCGTAAACTGCAAAAGAGAATGCCAGTGGAAATCTATTTGCGCTTGAGTCCGCTGATGAGCAAACAGCATCAAAAGAATGCCCAGAAGATGAGCAAGGCACTCAGCAGAGCAGAAGAAATTACAAAAATATTCGAGTTCTTTGTCAAGGAAGAATGGATATACGAGTGCCGAAACTTCAAGAAACTGTGGGATTTCCTAACTGCAGAGGAACGCAAGGAATATTTGATTGACATCGCTGAGATCGACATCCGAAAGTTCGTCCAGATTAACAACTACGGTATTCAGAAATATATACTCAAATAAAACGTGGAGTTGCCTTCACAGAACTCCAATCCTTTAAGTCTATACTCTGAATCTGACTATTTTGCTGATATGAAATGGGCTTTCAGAACAGACATTCCCTTCAATCGCAAGAAAATCATTTCCGAAATGAAAACCAAAATATTGTCGTCAAGTAGAGTGCTGAAGGCAATTGAGTACGAAGCCAATAAGGCTGCAGATAAGAATAAGGGTAGTTTGGATAAGGCCTTATCAATGACAAGAATATAGGCCGAGCGCTTAATATAGCATCTGATAGGGTAAGTAAAACCTGCAGTGATTAGGACTATGGCATGGACATGCCACAAAGCTTTCAAGAATATTTTCTAGAAGATTAACATCAATATGGAGATGCTAGACCAAATCAGAGAAATAGAGCAGAGCAGTGACATTCCTATCGTGTTGTTGCCCACCCATCGATCATACTTGGATTTTCTAGTGGTTTCCTACATATTTTTCATATATAAGCTGAGACTACCCAATTTTGTAGCTGATGAAGCTCTGCTGCAAGCACAACTGCTTCCTTTCTTGGTTCGTAGCTCTGGAGCTTTCTTTTTTCAGAAAAAACCCTATGAGCAATCCCGTCTTTACCGAATTATATTCGATAAATATGTATAGTTGCTATTGAGAGAAGGCAATACTCTCTAATTTTTCATTGAAGGAACACGATCCAGAACTGGAAAAATTTTGTAGCCTCGCTTGGAGATACTAAACATTGTATTGGACACTCTCATCTATGGTAAAGTACCTGAAGTGTGTTTAATACCCATGACAGTCAACTACTAAAAAGTCTTATAAGGCGACACATTCCCTGGATAACTGTTGGGCGAGTAGAAGGTAGCTGAGTCTCTTTGGAGAGTCATTAAGGCCATGCCTCAAATACATGTGAATCATGGAAGAGTGTATGTTTAAATTTGCAAGCCCATGATGGCAAGGAAGTTTGTTTAAGAGTTAAGCGCAATCGAAAAATCTCAAGGCAGACCAGTTTAAGGCCCCAATTTTAGAGCTTTGCTGCTATAAAAACTAAGTCGGGAGATAATTCATCGTATGACCAATGGTATCGTCATAATGAGCACAGCTATAGTGTCTTCCGTCTTGCTCATGCACCGAAAAGGTATTAGCTAAGATCTGCTCATCAAGATGGTCAATGAGCTAGCAAAATATATTCTCCACAAAGGATATAAGGTTGGTGGAGTCAACGAAAACTCATCCGCTGTGGCTGTAAGAAACGCCTTGGGTTTTTTGAGTGGAATTATCACCAAGACAAAAAAGAATATTTTTGAATTAACTATTAGCGCAGGGGATGAATTCCAAAAGATACTGATGCTTTCATACTACCGCAACACGTTAACTCACGCCTTCCTACCAGAAGCCTTCGTTGGTTGCGTGATAGCGTCCTTCGGAGAGCAGCTCAATACCAAGGAGGGAATTCCTCTTTCCAGAATTCATGAGCAGTCTTACTTCCTGATCAATTTATTGAGAAACGATTACTACATCGATTACTCACTATAGAGTTACAGTGATTTTATTACGGTGATTCAACAAATGCAGGACAACATGGTCTTGGAACTTAAAGGAACAGATAAGGTAATTATCAGCATATCCGGACTCAGAATGATTGCTTTCTATTGCTCGTTGCTCCGATCGCAGATCGAGTGTTATTGGGCATCCTTAGTTTACATCATCACCATAGCTCGCAGCCAAGACCATCGCTATGAAACTTCTTCTCTCGGTAAGTTTTTCGATACTGTTCAATGGTTCATGGAATCTCTCTATGATGAGAAGGTTATTGAGGATTACTAAGCTTGCTCACTCTAATCGATCAGAAATACATTCGAGACCTACTAAAAGCAAAAGTTGATAAAGCTAACAGCAGGCGGCAAAAAGAAAGAATCAGTTGTGGAAGTACTTGTGCCACTTGAACAATTATAAGGCCTTTAAAATAACATAAAGTTCTTTAGAAAAAGCGCTTACAATTCGGTGCTTTCGCCGATGGAGGTGGCGAAATCATCGTTGAAGGAGTTGACGACACTGCCGAAGTTGTGATTGTATGTATGAATTGGTAGCTTATAGGGAAGTTGAAGGTGGTTTATTATAAAAAATATAAGTGAATTTATATTGTTGATGAGCGAGGTTCCCAACGAAAATGTTACTTCTCAAGGGCAGGGACAAAATCCAACCGAGCAGGCTTCGAATGGAACCCAGACCCTTATGTTTTATCAAGATGCAACAGGTCAATTCTTCATGTACCCGAATTATCAGGTTTATTTCGGTTAGATGTTGGGCATATTAGGAGTTTTGTATGAAACCGTAAACCAAAAATGGAGTCAATAACAGATCACCTCCTATCTTCAATTTCTGACTGATCTTGACGGATATATCAGAAACTACATCTTCACGGGGCAGGTTTGCTTTTAGTAACAATACCATACTTGGATTGAAGAAGTAAAAAATAAATACAATCCTGTAGGATTTGCACTCTATGAGACACAATTGGATTATGTCCAAAAAAAGTCTTCTGGTCATAATTTCTATGATGATAAGAAGAAGAAAGACCCCACTAAACCCAAACAGGAGCCAGTAGCCAAACGGGAAGTGGTTGAGGAAAAATAAAAAATTGTGATCAGGCAAGGCGACCCAGAAATCAATCTGTAGGCGCTCATGAAATAGTAGAGGGATCCCGCCAAATATCTTAGCACCAGTTTTTTGGCTAAACAAAATGCAAATATTGTATTCATCGGTCACGTGGATGCTGGGAAATCCACTCTCACTGGCAATATACTCAAGGAACTCAAGTAGGTTGATGAGCAAGAGATTCTTAGGAATCGGCAAGATGCTGTTCAGAATAAGATGGAGGCATGGGAGCAAGCTGGAATCTCTGACATCATCCCCGAAGAGAGACAGGATGGAAAAACAAGAGAGTTCGCAAAATTGAACTTCGCCCTTTAAAAGAAAAGGTTCACTCTCTTTGACGCTCCAGGGCATAAAAACTATGTACCCAACATGATTATGGGTGCTTGCCAAGCTGATATCGCAGTACTTATCATTTCGGCCAAGGAGGGAGAGTTCGAGTCAGGATTTGAAAAGGATGGGCAGACTAAGGAGCACGCTATGTTAGCAAAAGCCTTGGGTGTTCATGAGCTCATTGTAGTTGTAACTAAGATGGGCACTGTCAATTGGAATTAGAAACGTTTCTTGCTAATAAAATAGCAAGTTTAACCCTTCCTCGAGAATTCATGTGGTTTCCATAACGTCATTTTCATCCCAGTAGAGTCAATTCAGAGCTGCAACATTCATACCAGAATTCAAAATTCATGGTATAAAGGACCATCTTTCCTTTAGTATCTCGATAATGTGATTCTTCCTGAGCGAAAACCCATGAATCCTCTGCGAATTCCAGTCATCGATAAGTTTAAGGATGTGGGGCAACTCTACGTCTATGGAAAGGTCGAATCAGGAACCCTATTGTAAGATCAAACTGTAACTCTTCTACCGGAAAGACTTCAGTTGGTAGTTCGTTAAATTTTTAACGCCAAAGACGAGCGTTTGCCGTTTGCCTGTGCAGGTGAAAACGTGAAGATGAGAGTTAAAAATATCGATGAGAACGACATTACCCGCGGCGATATGATTTGCAACAATTTGAACTACTGCCAGGAGTCTTCTGAATTCAAGGCCATAGTCAGCATTTTAGAGCTTCCCGAAGAGAAGAAGCTTTTGTCTTCGGGGTATGAGTGTGTCATTCATCTGCACGCTATCTCAACACAAGTTGAAGTATCGAAAGTGGAGGCCAAAATTGACAAGGCAACCGGCAAGAAAACAGTTGCTACTTTCCTAAAGGGAGGAGAGAGAGGAATCTGCGTTCTCAAAGTACTTTTTTACCTATTTAGATGGAAAGACCTGTCTGCCTTTAGAAATACGACTTCATGCCAAGTTTGGGGAGGTTTACCCTTCGCGACGAGGGCAAGTAATTATTAATTAATTTAGAACGATTGGATACGGCGAAATAATAGGCATCAAACCAGCTAAAACCCTCTTAAAAGAGCAGAAGGACCAACTGGTGGGTGGCGAGAAGAAAGTGGAGGAATAATTAGCCAATCTTAAAGTATCCGAGTCGGTTCAGTGATTATATGAAAGCTATCGCTTCTAAATACAAGTTAATATTAAAAACAGACACATCAAGTAGAAGGATTAGACGAGTCGATTGGAGGGAGGAGCACTGATTGGCTGGCAATCCTTTTCTGAGGACTGATAGAGTATGTCATTTATGAAGGGGTTTGGGAGAATGGATAAGGGTTGTTATAACTTCTCATTCTCACGATACGCTCCACCATTATATCATTTTATTGTTGCAATGTACGCTCCCGACGCTGCCGCTGGACGTTCCTCGAGTGCATATTCAAGGTGTACAATTTTTTTTGTAAGTCCTGTTCCGGAGTGAAATGCAAAGGGCTTTTGCGATGGTGAATCTCTGATAGCTTGCGGATCATTCGTAAATTTTATAACTACTGTCGACGAATTATTTATTTTTAGTATGCGTTTAAGTGCTTTTATTGCATGAACTTGCGGTTTAGATATTCTGACAAAGAATTTTTAGCAGAAATCTGTCCGGATTAAGCATCATTCTGCTAGCTTTAATGCCCAGATTAACGTTTTCTAAAACTGAGGGACTGTTATTTTTATTTGCCCACACTCATAATAACAATAATAATCAAAGCGAACCTTTTATAAGCAAGTTCACTGTCTATTTGACAGTAGCATAAAGCATTGCATCAACAAAGCTAATGGTACGGAAAATTAGAGAAATATATTTTATTGGAGGATTGCCCCCTTTCATGTTAAATGGACCTTTATTTAATTTTAAAGGGTTGCTGTTTTATAGCGAATTAAGTTTTATTCGATAATTACTGCTTAAAATATCTTAAAGGATGTCATTCAACGCCAACGACTTTGTCAGCCCCTATGTGACTCTTGAGGAAGTGCTGGAAATCAAGAAAGCCTTCGACCTGTTCGACCGTGATTTGGGAGGAGCCATTGATCCAAGAGGTACGCCTTTTAACATGCAGAACTCAAAGTTGCCATCAACTCTCTCGGTATCGAGGCTAAGGCTCAAGCAGTCTACCAGATGATCGCAGAACTTGACAGTGACGGCAGTGGACAGATTGAGTTCCCTGAGTTCTTCTATATGATGACCACACGTGCCTCAGACAATGAGAGCCGAGATGAGGTCCACAAAGTATTCGTCACTTTCGATTCTCAAAAAACAGGTAAAAACCATGTTATTCAGGTTTCATTGCCTTGAAGGACCTTCGAAAAGTTGCCAAGGACCTAGGAGAGCTGACTGACGACCAAACCCTGCAAGACATGATCGAGCGTGCTGATGCTGATGGAGACAGTTTGGTCTCCGAGTAGGAATTCTACAATCTGATCACCAAGAAGGCCCACTGATGCAGCATCATTCAATTATCATATCTTCCATCTATCAATCATATCAATGCAGAACAAGTTTGCACTATAAAATATCCGCCATGCAGGGTTGAGATAAAGTCAATGCAGTAATCATTGCAGGTCATTTTGCAGGTCGAAAATCTTCTTCATCTATTCAAAGAGCTATTTTTCACGATAGTCTTCGCACCTGACCCACTTTCTACGTGCTACCTTGCATCTGGAGATGGCTTCACTGAAGGGGATCGAGTAGACAAAGTTGTTTTCGAATATTCGAGGATGAGTGCGTACGCAAGAGATGTAGTCAGCATAATCCTCTTGACAGAAGTCTCGAAACTTGTAAGGTATGTCAAGATTAGTGAGTTCGTCCCTGCCTAATTAAATCCTTACATGGAATATTTTTTTGATTTGATGTAGTCCTTCTCCATCGATATATTTAACCAATACAACAGGAATGTCAAATATTTATCAATCAGCATTCAATTTCAGCCAAATCAAGACAACGACTAACTTTTTTACTCAATGGCCCTGCTGAAAGGACTAGGATCAGGCTTGCCTCCGAAGTAGTCGATGACTCTACGCATGAGTTCGTTCCACTCCTTCTGGTTGTATCTGCGCAAGTATTCACCTATTTACACAATCAACTTATCTAGGTGTTCGATTCTTCCGTCAATGTAGCATTTCTTTGGATCTGCAATAGATCTGAATTTATGATCCTCCTCAATAACCTTGGGAAAGTTCCACAACTCTGGAGGACGACGCATATTCTCAGACTTGAGGGAATTATCCATGGTCTTCATGTGCTTGAGGGTTTCGGCTGCACTTTTTAGTTCTTAATTCTGGCGCTATTTGCGAGGCAGCATGCCATCACGTATTATGGCATCTTAAATGTCTTGATGAACTGCTTTATTTATGTGTTTTAGCAGTTATACGGCCTATTCAACTGTTTTGTTCTTAAATTCATCATCACAGTAGTTTTCCCAAATCCAGTACCTTCCCAGCTCTTCAATTTCAAGTTCAAAGGGAGTCTTCTCTCGCTCTTTCTCCTCTACCTTGGACTCAACCTTACTGAATTTTGTTTCTGTTTTGGGGTCCTGTTGGGTCATACCAAAAGACTGTTTGGTAGCGCTCGGGTTATTATAAAGGGTTGAATTGGCAACCTCTGACTCCTTGCTGATCTGTGTTGCTCCAAGTAGTTTAAGATGCTCTGCTTCCCTTTCGCGTATCTTCTCCTCCCGATCTTTAAAGAATCGCATCTTCTGGATAGTTTTGAACGCGATGATTCTCGGTACTGTAACTTCCATCGAGTTTGGGTCTTGCTTAATTAGATACTTTTCAGCTAAACCGTTAGCTTTAGCAACATTTTACAGCACTTCTGCTGTAAAATTTATTTGATCCCTCAGAAGGTCGTTGCCAAAGAAACGCTATACTATCATTTACCAGTTTATCAGATTCAACAAATCCTCAACGAATTTTTTATTGTACTAGATTGGCACCTTCCAGAAGTTGATGCCGGTGGAAAACAACGCGCACAAACCTTGCTTCATAGTATCAAAAGCATTGCGATAGGGCGTGAGATAGAAACTTTAAATCTTGGTGAGATTGGTGTATGCTAACTTCTTAAAGATATTTCTAGGTTTGATGGTGAACTTGACAGGCCTTGTGTGGTGAGTACTCAGTATTTCTAGTATTCTATCAAGGCAGGCGCAATATCGGTCAACAATGGCATTATATTTAAACAGATGAACGAACTGCTCTTCCTTAGTGGTGTATTTCAACTCGTGCAGGGACAGTTTCATGTTTATCTACAGCAAATCCGAGAAAGGTTGTAGCACAATCAGCAATTTCTCTTAATAGACGACTTTAAATGATTTTTTCACGTGAGCTTTCATCAGATTAAAGAACTAAGTAAACCCTTTCTTTAGTTAGGCTCGTGATTTGGAATAATTATCGATATCGAAGTTGCTGTCTAGCTGAATCAACGGAAAAGTACATCCGAGATAGAGTTGTATATCTTTTTTATTAGGACTTGCCTCAAATTGTGCTGCGAGTCGCCATCAACAGGTTCGTACTCGCACAGTACTCCGTCAATAACGCAAGGCGGCTCCTTATTATCAACTTTTCTCTTTTCTCCGAAGTAGATGCTGCGAATCCACTCATGCTCTATCTTTTTGAATGGCGGTTTGATCTTAAAAGCGACAGCTAATTAGTAGAATAAATCCCAAAGCACTTGATATTTTCCGTCGACATCGTAGTCTTTCGAGGTCTCGCTGATGTAATTGAGAAGTTTTAATTATCGGTGTGTCTCTTCAAGCTTGCGCCATTATTAGCTCTCACGATAAACCTCATACTATTTCTTCTGTGCTTCGGGGTCTGGTTTTTTGGGAGGCATCAAAGTATAACTTAATCAATTATTTAAAAATATAGATTTAAATGTCGTATTAATTATTATCCATTAAATCTCTTCGAATGAATGCCTTTTCTTAAGATTTAACTTTCCTATTGTTACCTTGAAATATGTATAATGACTCAGAATATGATATCTTAAATTTTAATTCTGCTGGCCTAAGATTTTACTTTTATGCTTCAATATCTTCTAATTATATATAATAATTGACATTGGGCTGGGATTTTTATCGAAGATTTTGATTATAATTTTTAGAAATCGAAGGAGTATGAACAACTATTACTACTCTCTGCCTTTACCGCTGTCCAAGCAGGCATCCCGAATAATCCCGCCAGTCATTATTACCAATAGCCAATCTCTTGTGCGTGGTTGCCTCAGTGATCGATCTTTTCATTAATTGCGCAACAGCTTCAATTTCTCTCCCAATAACCATGCAAACATGCAGCTGTTGATGCAATAGGAGAACAAACATTATGAATGTCAGCCAATCGCGAACCATAATAGCAAATGTCAATTGGCACAACATCCAAAATCTCTTTAGGATTATCAGATCCATACGAATGGAGTCAAGCCTGAAAGAGCCTTAGCTGAGGAAAATCAGATGCCCAATGGAGGAGGACTCAATATTGTGGCTCACAAAATAGGATAAAAAATTAAAAACAAAGCTTAATTGCTGAAATCCAAAAGCAAATCTGTATTAAGCAATGTATAATCGATCTATAAGCAATCTCATATAAAAGCAGTCTAAACTACTCCCTAAACGGAAAAGATTGTGCTTGCTAAATCATCAGTAAACATCGATGAGATAAAAGACCAAATTACCAAATTAAATGAACGAATCACGAAGCATGAATAAAGAATGGATAAATTATAACAATGCTGCAAAGTGTAATAAAAAACTTTATCGGAAGTCTCCTCGAAGGCACAATTTTAGTAGATGAATAAGATTTTAAACTTGGTGGAAAAATCTTAGAATCGAGAAGACCATCGCAAATCTATGAGCATGATATAGGATTTAAGAAGCACCATTCTTAACCTGCATGCCCAGTTAACCAACATGAAATGCGACTATGAAAACGACAAGAGATAAGCTAAATAACTCTATAACAAGAAACTTGATGATTCGATCAGGGTGGGCATGACTGAAATAAATAAAAAAATATAGTAATAAGTGAAGGTTTTCGATATCAAACTTAAAGATATTGATGCGAGATTGAAATTATGGAGGAAGGAGCAATAATAATCCATGAGCAGTCATATAACGAGCAGTTCAAAACGATTTGTAGGAAAAATGATTACTCTCACCTATGAATAGAAAATTTTGCTAATTCAGCAAGTGAACAATGATAACATGGTCACATTGGGCTTGACCAAAGCTACTAATAAAGCAACTAGCGAGAAATAAAATAGTGGGACCTCAATAATGATAACTTCAAGTAATTGTTGGGATATTTAGAGGTGTACTACTTGGATAGTGATGGTTACTTGCTTGATAAAAACCGATACTATTTGCTGAATAAAAGGAATGAACAGATAAAGTTGAGCGAGAGGGAGATAGATCTCCTGAAAAAATATCAAATAATAGGAGAAAATATCAAAAATATCAAAAATTGATTTTGTGAATTGTTATTTGATAATACAATGAAATAGATAGATATAATTCACTGCTAACGCAGTTTGATAAAAATCATAATAATTTCTTGGGGTTGGGGTTGGGGTTGGGGTTGGGGTTGGGGGTGGGGTTGGGGTTGGGGTTGGGGTTGGGGTTGGGGTTGGGGTTGGGGTTGG
>Ga0302185_10000480_pt1 | contig 30855 bp, 31 predicted proteins | sample II_Bog_E1_1_FD_200231 | JGI IMG/M metagenome (GOLD analysis project Ga0302185, IMG submission 200231) | Peat permafrost microbial communities from Stordalen Mire near Abisko, Sweden - II_Bog_E1_2 | ecosystem: Environmental > Terrestrial > Soil > Wetlands > Peat | place: Sweden: Abisko... | reverse complement strand
AGCTGTACCGGGCGTTAGAGGATCAACTATTACGGATGCTTCATTATATATATTGGTTAAAAATGCTGCTATGAAAGTGAAATTTAATAAAAGCACGGATACTCCTGAGCAGTCAGGCACGGTTACATTCAGATTTACGATACAGTAAAATTTAAATGATTGCCTTTAAAGGCTTTATTTTTTTGTTGCAGTATACATAATTATCTCTGCCTTTTCCAGTGTAATCAATCCTCCCGAACCGGCTTTTTCAAACATTTCTTTTACAAGAGGAATAAAGGCGTTTATTTTATCTTCACTATCCACTATTTCAATTATAACAGGCATATCAGGGCTTATATCCCAAAGTTTAACACTATGTACAAGGCTATTGGCTCCATATCCCAATACACCCTTAAGCACCGTTGCTCCAGCAAGCCCTGTTTCTTTCGCTTTAAATACAATGGCTTCATAGAAGGGCTGATGAGCTACTTTGTCAAGCTCTCCGATAAAAATCCGTAAAAGCTTTGCATTTTGAATTGTTTCCATGATATTATATTTTTTCAAGAATAATTACAGGCAAAAAAGTGGCTAGAATTCCAAGAACTATACTTGCAGCAATATAAGCTGTAGCATAAAATATTTCGCCATCGCGCAATAATGTAAGGCTTTCATACGAAAAGGTAGAAAAGGTGGTGTAGCCACCACAAATACCAGTAGCAAGAAAAAATCTCCATTCAGGGCTAATGTTGTTGCGTGTAGCAAGTGCATAAATCACTCCAATTAGGAAACACCCGCTTATATTAACAAGCATGGTTCCGAAGGGGAAAGCTGATAAAAACTTGCTTTGAATTCCTGTGGAAGCCAAATACCGCAGTATACTTCCAATCGCCCCACCAATTCCTACCAATGTAATTGTCTTTAACATAGATTAAGTCTTAAGGTAGGAGTTATCAGACACCCGGTATTATTCGGAGACGGTTAAGGGCAAACTCCATTGCCACAGAAAACAAAGATAAATATTTTTTGGGAGTTAATCGATTTTCTTAAGCCAAGCGTCAATAATCTCTGTATTATTTTCTTTGCCGTAAATTGGTTGAGTGGAATGTATTTGCTTTACTTTTTGTAGTGCATCTTTTAGCGAAAACCCTTTTTGTTTAAAACTAAGGGCCAGTCCTTTTTCCTGCATTAAACTTCCTAAATACTCTTGCTCTGTCTGTCCGGGTGTTGGAATAGAAATAGCCTTTTTCCATCCTATGGCATCTAAGTCCATAAGGGTAGAGTAGCCCGGACGGCTTAACACAATCTCGCTGTTAATCAGCTTATCTTGAAATTCATTATCTGACAGATGTGGAATGATTTCCACGTTATTTAATTTAATAGCCTTTGATTTACCACCGGGTAATCCTTGTATCAGTAAAGTTTGGATTGAAGGCAATTCTTTTAGTTGCCCTAAAAGAATCTCTTCTAATTTAGTTCGCTGAGGTTCAGGTCCTGATAATATAATCAGCAAATCGTACTTCTCGCTTTTAGGGTTTGAGACCATAGTTAATTGAAACCTTGAAAGCGGCCCTATATATTTACCATTTATTCCTTCCGGAATAGGGTGGGAGAGGGCTCCTGATAGATTTTCTTTCCCCCCATAATCTGGTATCCAGCATTCATCAAAATGGTTGATATAACTTTGCACGGCCTTATTAAGAATGCTATTTCCCGCCCTAGCCTGAATATTTAATTGGTGTGTAATAATTATAGAAGGGATTTCCGTATTCCACAATCCATAACGATTATCCGAAATGACCGCATCAATATTTTTTGTTTTAATAATTTCATCAAGCAGGGCATGTTCTTTTTTAATAGCCGAAACTATTTTGGGTAATTGGAATAATACTTTTACCCCAACAGGGAAGATAGAAGAATATGAAATCCGGTAGCCCGGAAAATCAATGAATTCAACATCCGGAAAATGTTCTTTTAGAAAGAGCAAATGTGAACCTTCTGCTCCGATTATAACATCAACTTCTTTTTCCTGTAAATACCGGATTATGGGTATACATCTTGCTGCATGCCCTAAGCCCCAGTCTAATGGAGAAATAAATATCCGCAAAATGCTTTATTTATAGAACAACCATTTGCCAAGCTCCTTATAGGTGACTTTTTTACCATACATGAGCAAGCCTACTCGATAAATCCTTCCGGCCAACCATACGGTTCCGAAAATGGAAGCAATAAGCAACACCATTGATAAGCCAAGTTGCCACATGGGTATACCAAAAGGAATACGGGCCATCATAGCTATAGGTGAGGTGAAGGGTATAATGGAAAACCAAACAGCCAACGAGCTATGTGGATTGGTGATTATACTTCCCATAACTACTATTGACAATATTAGCGGGGCAGTAACGGGAAGCATAAATTGCTGTGTCTCCGTTTCCTGGTCAACAGCTGAACCAACAGCTGCAAATAAAGCGCTGTATAAAACGTAGCCACCAAGGAAATAGAACAGAAAACCACCAATTACAAGTATCCAGTCCGTTGAGCGTAGCATATTATCCAAACTGTCAAAAGCCCCGGAAAGATCCTTTTTTTGAATTTTACCGGCTGCATTCAAATTATCGTTTTGCACCGGCATCCCTGTTTTATAGGTTTGAGTTATGGCGGCATTTTTAGGATTAATTTCCTGGCTTTGGAAATATGCCGAGCTTGTATGATATACCCCAAAACCCAAGATTATCCATATTAAGAATTGCGTCAAACCTACCAATCCTACGCCTATAACTTTTCCCATCATAAGCTGAAAAGGTCTGACGGATGAAATAATTACTTCTACAATACGGTTTATTTTTTCCTCCATAACTCCCCGCATAACCTGCACCGAATAAAGAAAAATGAACATGTAAATAAGAAGTGAGCAGGCATATCCAAGCCCCGCATTATAATCGGTGTTAGTAACTTTGTTATTTACAATATCTTTAACTTTAATGTTCGATTTTACCTTGTCAATAGTTGATTGGTCAAGGTTTTCTGCTTTCATCTTTGCCCGTTCCATTGTATTGTTCAATTGATATTCAATGGCTGAAACCACATCATCACCCGGATCGTCTTTTGAGAATAGTTGCACCTGTATTACCTGTTCAGATGGTGGTATGTAAAGTACTGATACATGGGCGGAATCAGCAAATATTTTTTTTACCGAAGCAACATCAATATTACAATAGCCATAATCATAATGAACAGTCGCATTACTTTCTAAAATGCCGCAGAGTGTTTTTGTTTCATCCACTACAACTACCCTTTGGTTTTCATTCTTAGTAGTGGAGATTAATCCCACACCAAAAAATATTCCACCAAATAGCAGTGGACCCAAAATGGAAATAATTAGAAAAGATTTTTTTCTTACCCGTGTGACGTATTCCCTTTGTATGATAAGTGCTATTTTGCTCATGCTTATTTGGTTGGGTTGGTTTTTGTTACAGCTGAAATAAATATTTCGCTCATAGAAGGCAAAATTTCAGAAAAGCCAATAATGGTAGAGGAAGGCAGCAATGTTTTTATCAAATCGTTGGAGTTTTGTCCTTCCGGTATTTTAATTTTTGCAACGGTTAAATTATTTTCAGGACTTAAGCCCAGTAATTCAAATTTACCATGCAAGGCATTTTTTACTGCATCTTCAGTTCCCTGAAATTTCACTTCCCAAACATGAAGCTTGAAATTATGGCGCAATTCGTTCACCTTCCCTTCCAATACTGCCTTAGATTGGTTGATGAGTGTAATATTGTCGCACAGTTCCTCTACCGAGGCCATATTGTGTGTAGATAATATAATGGTAACACCTTCTTTTTTCAGGCGTAATAATTCACCCTTTATTATTTCAACATTAATAGGGTCAAAACCGCTGAAGGGCTCATCAAGTATCAATAATTTCGGTTCATGTAAAACGGTTACAATAAACTGCACTTTCTGCTGCATTCCTTTGGAAAGATCTTCCACTTTTTTATCCCACCAGGAGGCGATGTCAAATTTGATAAACCACTTCTTCAGTTTTGCCAAGGCATCAGCTTTATCCATACCTTTTAACTGGGCCAGATAAAGAGATTGTTCGCCTACTTTCATCTTTTTATATAGTCCCCTTTCTTCGGGTAAATAACCTATCTGTTTTGTATGCTGCGGAGATATCTTTTCGTCATTAAAAAGGACTTCTCCGCTATCGGGAGCGGTAATCTGGTTAATAATGCGAATCATGGATGTTTTGCCTGCTCCGTTAGGACCTAATAATCCGTAAATTGTACCCTGAGGTACCGTAAAACTAACATCGTTTAAAGCAACGTGCTTTGAATAGCGTTTTACTATATTTTTTGCCGTAATAATATTACCCATTATAATTTTCTATTTCCGCACGAAAATAGGAAATGTATGGAAACTTACAGAATATTATTCAAACATTTCGTGAATACGTTGGAAGAAGCTTTTATTCTTTTTACCGGGTTGAGGGTTGAAATTGGAAGATTTGCGCAGATTGTCAAGTAGTTTCTTTTCTTCGCTAGTGAGGCTTTGAGGAGTCCATACACAGATATTTACCAAAATATCGCCCTTTCCATATTGGTTCAGTCTAGGTAATCCTTTGCCTTTAAGACGAAGAATATTTCCACTTTGCGTGCCGGCCTCTATTTTTATATTTACCTTACTGTCAATGGTTGGTATTTCTACCGTTGCGCCCATAGCAGCATCTGCAATGTTAATATAATGGTCGTAATAGAGGTTAGCTCCATTGCGCTTTAAATGTTCATGTTCAATTTCTTCAATTAAAACAATCAGGTCACCGGGGACGCCGCCTCTTTGAGCTGCATTCCCTTGCCCGGAAACAGAAAGCTGCATATTGTTTTCAACCCCGGCCGGAATCTTTACACTTATCACTTCTTCCCCTTCCGTAATGCCATGCCCGTGGCAGACTTTACATTTTTTTGTTATTATTTTTCCTTCTCCGTTGCAAGTAGGGCAAGAAGTAGTTGTTTGAATTTGTCCTATAAAAGTGCGCTGAATCCTGTTTACATATCCGGAACCATGACAGGTATTGCAGGTGGTAAACTCCGAGCCTTTTTCAGCTCCGGTTCCTTTACATTCTTTACAAGAGACATGCTTGGTTACTTTAATTTTTTTCTCAACACCAGTTGCAATTTCCTGCAAAGTGAGTTTAAGTTTTACACGCAGGTTGGAGCCCCTGTTCACATTTCTGCCACCTTGCTGAAAACCACCGCCTCCAAAACCAAATTCACTAAAAACATCTCCAAAACGGCTGAAAATATCATCCATGTTGCCAAAGCCACCTCCAAACCCGCCGCCCATACCATCGGATGCGGCACTGCTGCCTACTCCCGCATGACCATAGCGGTCATAACGCGCTTTTTTATCGGCATCGCTAAGCACTTCATATGCTTCGGCAGCTTCCTTAAATTTATCTTCCGATTCCTTATTCCCAGGGTTACGGTCAGGGTGATGCTGTAAAGCTTTCTGCCTGTATGCTTTTTTTATTTCTTCCGCCGATGCGCTTTTGTCAACGCCCAGCACTTCATAAAAATCTCTCTTGGCCATTAAATTATAGGTGTTAGTTTGCGACCACTACTTTAGCGTGGCGGATCACTTTTCCGTTTAGCAAATATCCTTTTTCGACTACTTCAGCCACTTTTCCCTTCATGTCTTCGGTTGTGGCCGGTATGTTTGTAATGGCATCATGCAATTCCGGGTCAAATATTTCACCTTTGGGCTCCATTGGTTGAACCCCTTTGGAGGTTAATATGTTTTTTGTTTTATTTAATATAAGGTCCAATCCTTCCTGAAGAGGTTTATGGTCTTTTGCATCTTTGTGATGAGCCAATGCCCTTTCCATATCATCTACTATCGGCAATATGCTTACTATAATTTCTTCGCCACCGTATTTTATTAAGTCGGCTTTTTCTTTCTGGGTCCTTCTGCGAAAATTCTCAAATTCAGCATAAAGGCGTACGTATTTCTCATTCAACTCCTTTACTAAAGCTTCAAACTTGGCCACAATCTCAGTTGCAGTAAGGTTTTCATTACCTTCGTTTGCATCACCGCCCTGGGTGGTCGCTTCTTCTTTCTGATGTTCAGGTTTTTCTGTTTCCTTTTTGCTCATAATATATAATGTATCTTCCTAGTCCCGCAAATATATCTTCAAAAACCTTGCCAAAGGGTATAGATTGCAAATAATGACAAAAAAGAATAGTATTTATTCGTCCTTAAACAAACTCGGCACCCCACTTTCAAAATCAAGCAGCCATTTTTTACGTTTTAAGCCTCCGCCATATCCGGTAAGGCTTCCGTTTTCGCCAATTACCCTATGGCAGGGTATAACTATTGCAATTCGGTTGGCTCCGTTGGCTGTACCTACTGCACGTATGGCCCCCAAGTTACCTAATGCAATAGATTGCTGCTTATAAGAGCGGGTTTCTCCATATGGAATATCCAATAGCTTTTTCCAAACACCCTTCTGAAATTCAGTACCGGGGGTAATCAATTGTAATTCGAACTTTTTTCGCTTGCACTCAAAATATTCGTTCAGTTGTTTTTCTAAAGATTGCAAGTGTTTGTTATTTCCAGGTTCTATAATGGCCCGCAGGAGTCTTTTCAGGTCTTTGAGTTCTGTTTTAAAAGCCCTTCTATCGATAAATTCCAAAAAACAAAGCCCTTCACCGGTGGCACAAGCAAGCATTTTTCCAAGGGGAGTATCTAATATTTCAAAATGAATAACAGAACCTCCATCTGTAAATAATTTTTTGTCATTGATAACTTCCAGGGCTTCATCACTCAATTCATCAAAGTCATCCGCTTTTTTTACTTTAACTTCCATTTTTACAGTTTCTCTATCACCATTAACAATTCATCTGTGCATTTTTCCAGTTGGTCCAATTGTGGTTTGTTAATACAATAAGGAGGAATAAAATAAAGGACATTTCCCAATGGACGCACTATAATTCCTTTTTGCAGAAAAAATGCAGAAACCTTTTTACCTAATTGATTTAAATAAGATGTCCCTTCAGGTGATTTCAATTCCAATGCTAGTATAGTTCCTCGGTTTCTGCAATCAATAATTTTGGGGTGCATGGAATATTTATCTTTCGTCTGCTGAAAGAAAGCAGAGATAAGTTCAATTTGTTTTGTGGTCTCCGGTTTTTCTAATAAATCAAGACTTGCATTGGCGGCAGCACATGCAATAGGATTCGCGGTGTAAGAATGACCATGATAAAATGTCTTGGTCCTATCATCTGATACAAATGCATTATAAATAAATCCGGCGCATGATGTTACTCCTAAGGGCATAAATCCCCCGGTAATACCTTTTGAAAGGCATAGTATATCGGGCTTGTTCTTTAAGTAATCTGTTGCCAGAAATTTTCCGGTCCGGCCAAAGCCTGTCATTACTTCGTCAGCTATAGTAATGCATTCATGAGCTTTACATATCTGCAAAATTTTTTCTAAGGGCTCCGGTTCATACATTACCATTCCTCCTGCTCCTTGGACAAGAGGTTCGAAAATAAAAGCACATGCATCATTATCTTTTAATGCTTCTTTCAATTTTGTATAGGTTGTCTCTTCATTTCCTTTAACAGGAACCGGTATCAGCACTACTTCAAATAAAAAAGGAGAGAAGGGAGTATTGAATACATTCCGCTCTGCTACTGACATAGATCCAAATGTATCTCCATGATACCCATTTTCGAAAGCGATAATCTTTCGCTTAGGCTTGCCTATGTTATGTTGATATTGAATAGCCATTTTCAACGCAACCTCAATGGATGTAGAGCCGTTATCAGAATAAAATATTTTACTTTGATTAGCGGGTAAATGGGTGAGGAGCCGCTCTGCCAAAGCTACCGCCTGTGCGTGTGTAAAGTCTGAAAAGGCAACCTGTTCAAGGGTTTTGGCTTGTTCGTATATTTTTTCAGCAATATATGGATTAGCGTGGCCATGCAGGTTTACCCACCAGGATGAAAACGCATCTATATACGCATTGCCTTTTTCATCAATCAGGTAAACACCATCTCCTTTTACAATATTTAAAGGATATGCAGCGTCCTTTTGATGTGTAAATGGGTGCCAGGTTACTTTTTTATCTCTTACGGAAATGGATTCTGCCATGGTGCAAAGCTACATTTTAGGACGAAATAAATTAAGTCTTAACTTACAGGTAAAGTCATATTTATATCTTTGGCACATGCGTCATAGCAATTGGAGTAGCATAGGGTTTATAAAGGTAAGAGCTATAAAGCTTTTTATTGGTTTTTGTTTCATAAACTTTCAACTTTCTTATGGGCAGACGGGAAATACCAAAGACTCGCTTAAATTACCTTTTGCCATTGCCCAAGAAAAACGGTTATCAGATGATGACTTGAAAGAAAAAAAGGAAGGAATATACCTTACCGGAGAACCTGATTTAAGTTCCGATCCTGCCCATGGGTTTGGTGGCGGTGCTGAAGCACAATTTTTTGTGGATGGCAAACGTACCGACCCATTATTTGCATATACACCCTACCGTGCAGAAATAGACCTATCTGCATTCTACACCACAAAAGGAGAACAAGAGTTTGAATTGGTTTGGGATGTCCCCTATATATATAATAGTCAATGGCGTTTTAGGGGGCGCTGCGATTATGAAATAGACCCTGACTATGTATTTTTTGGTGTTACCGAAAAATCCCTAAAACCTTTGAGGTATTATCCCAATAATGATTCATCAAAATCGCCTATTAATAATGCTTCTTTTAATGATTATTCCAATAACCAGGTGGGTAGCATAGCTGATTACAATACCTTTCAACAGCAAGAAAAATCAATAGACCTGAGTATGGAACATTCCTGGTTCAAAGGAAAAGTAAGGACTTTAATAGGGTATGAATTGGCCGGGTATAATACAGCTACTCCTTTGAATAATAATTCTCTGTTACATGAAGAAGCAGAAGAAGGGCTTATTTCGGGTTACGGCACAAGTCATACAGGGCTTGTTCAGCTTGGTGTTATATATGATACCCGCGATTTAGAGGACGATCCCTCGAAAGGGATATATGCTGAAATTACCAATGAATACTCCTCCGTTGCCTTAGGTTCTGGATTCAATTATAACCGTACGTTTTTTCATTATAATATTTATCAGCGTTTATTTCCCGGAACATTTCAGAAACTCGTTTTTGCTGCCCGCATAGGGGTAGGGTACACTTCAGGCAATGCGCCTTTTTACGAGTACCTTGACCAGTGGACCTCAGCGGGGGATATTGATGGATTAGGAGGGGCTCAAACATTGCGTGGATATTCGGAGGATAGGTTTGCTGCCCCTGCCATGGCCCTTGCAAATATTGAATTGCGTTACCGCTTCGGTCAGATGGATTTTTTGCAACAGCATTTGGCTTTCTATATTATTCCCTTTTTTGATGCAGGTGGTATAGGTAATACTTTGAATAGGGTTGGCAATTTTCAAAACTTGCGCTTTTCCGAGGGCCCCGGTGCCCAAATAGCATGGAATGAAGATACTATACTCAGGTTTGATTTTGGAATAAGTCCTGAAGGAAATCAATTCTATTTTGGGATAGGTCAAATTTTCTAGAAGTGAACGTATCATTTCCGTCTTTTGTCAATTCTAGTAGGGGAGTGAGACCGATATTATAAAATTCTATATAATGGCATAGGAAATATCCTACCATTTATTTTTTCGGAAAGAAACCTGTATAAAAATATAGGAGTTAATTTTTTTCTTACTTTTGCGCCTCTTAAAAAAAATAAGGCCCGTTCGTCTAGGGGTTAGGACGTCAGGTTTTCATCCTGGAAACAGGGGTTCGATTCCCCTACGGGCTACGAATAATAAGCCATAAGTATTTGAAATAAAATATCTTATGGCTTTTTTGTTTTTATTAGGGTAACAATACAGCAACAAAAATTAGGATTTTGTAGGTAACTAATGAATAAATGGGTTAGGTACTGTAGTAGCTTTAAATATCACTATTCCTGTTTTCAGCTATTTGCCAATTTTACAATATCCTTCACTTCTAAAATTGGCTTTTCATATCCCAATGTAACAGTATGAATCATAGCAAGTCCTAATTCTTTAAGGGTGCATACAAATGGAGGGAAAAGAAATCGTAATAAAGGGTACATCCAACTTATGGCGTAATATATTTTCTGTGTGTTTTTCAATCCTTTGGTTGGTTGCATATAGCCGGGGCGAAACATGTAGGCTTTTTTAAAAGGCAATTTCATTAAAGCACTTTCTGTTTTTCCTTTAACCCGTATCCATATGCTTTTGCTGTTCTCATTGTTAGTGGTTCCCGCACCTGAAACATACGTAAAAACCATATCCTTATTTTGTTCCGAAAGAATTTGAGCCATATTCATAGTTAACTCATAAGTCAGATGGTAGTATTCGGGTTCTTTCATTCCAACAGATGTTACCCCTAAGCAAAAAAAACAGGCATTATAGTTTATCAATTGCCCGCGGATGGCAGAGAGGTCAAAGAAATCGGGCAATATTATTTCCTTTAGTTTAGGATGGGTAGCTCCACAAGGCTTCCTGTTTATTACTAATACATGCTCCACATCCGGATGTAAAAGACATTCGTGTAATACGCCTTCGCCAACCATTCCGGTAGAGCCTGTTATTATAGTTCTTACTTTCATTGCAGTTTATTGTACTTGGTCATTATCCGCACTAAAGCGGAATCCAAGGCGTTTGCCTGTTTGTATTTGCATGCGGTTTGTTTCCTCTTCCATAGCCGATACACTTACCTCTTTAATATTATCAAAAGGAGGAACAAACAGGTTAAATGCAAGCGTATACAGGATAGCCGAATTAATAATTTCAATCATGGCTTTTTTATCAAGCACCGCATTGGCAAAATCATTATATAAAAATCCAAGCTGGCGTTTACCTTCCACAAAATAATGCATTTCGTGGTTTACAAAAATGCGGGCGATAAGATACCCATAGTCATTGGTGCGGTTATAGGTAAAAGAATCCGAAAGAAAATTATAGATGCTTATAGTGCCGCAATAGGCATTGCCTTCATTGTTTTTTACATAGGAATTCTGCCAAACCTGGTGACTTTGGTCAAATACAAAAACATTGGTCTGCATGTAAAATACCAACACATCTTCAGCAATTGTTAAGGTAGCCTCAAATTCATTCTTCTCTTTATATACTACATTAATGCGTTTGTCTAAAGTAGATGCTTTATGGGAAAGACTTTTTGCGATTTCCAGCAAAGCCTCCTTCATCATTATGAAGGTATCGGCCATATTTTTGCGCACGTCAAGTTGAAGGCTGGTTTTTTCTTTAAGCAGCTTTAATATAAGTTCCTCGGGTGTTAATTTTTCCGGCATAAAGTTTTTACCCTTTTTCTGTGTAAGCTTTTAACTAGTAAGCTTTAGCAAAGATAACTCTTTGTTTGGAAGGCTTGCCCGAATAAATACATTTACCCTCTTCCATATTTCCATTTAAGGGAATACAGCGGATGGTGGCTTTGGTCTCTTCTTTTATTTTCTCTTCTGTTTCAGAAGTCCCGTCCCAGTGCGCTAAAATAAAGCCACCTTTTTTATCCAGAATTTCCTTAAAAGAACTATAGTCATCCACCTGTATTGTGCTTTGACTGCGGAATGCAAGCGCTTTTTCATAAAGACTTTTCTGTATTTCTACCAGAAGATTTTTAACGTAAGCGGTAATTCCGTCAATGGGTATAAATTCTTTTTGCTTTAAGTCGCGGCGGTATACTTCCACTGTTCCTTTTTCCAAATCTTTCGGTCCAATGGCAAGACGTATAGGCACGCCTTTTAGTTCGTATTCGGCAAATTTCCAACCGGGGCTATGGTTATCGCTCTCATCGTAGAGTATCCGTATGCCTTCGGCAATAAATTCCTTTTTTATTTTCCCAACCACTTCGTTTATCTTTTTATGTTGTTCTTCTTCCCTATAGATAGGTATGATAACTACCTGATGGGGAGCAAGCATGGGTGGCAACACTAGCCCTTCATCATCGGAATGGGTCATTACCAAAGCGCCCATCAGCCTGGTGGAAACACCCCATGAAGTAGCCCAAACATATTCTGATTTCCCTTCTTTGTTAAGGTATTTTACATCAAATGCTTTCGCGAAATTTTGACCTAAAAAGTGCGATGTTCCTGCCTGAAGAGCTTTGCCATCCTGCATTAAAGATTCAATGCAATAGGTATCTACCGCGCCGGCAAATCTTTCATTGGCTGTTTTCACTCCTTTAATAACAGGCATCGACATCCATTTTTCAGCAAATTCAGTATAAATATCAAGTATGCGCAAAGTTTCTTCAACAGCTTCCTGGCTGGTAGCATGGGCAGTATGTCCTTCCTGCCACAAAAACTCTGTTGTGCGAAGAAAAAGACGTGTTCGCATTTCCCATCTAACCACATTTGCCCATTGGTTTATTAGAAGAGGAAGGTCGCGGTATGATTGTATCCAGCCTTTGTATGTATTCCAAATGATAGTTTCAGATGTGGGGCGTACTATCAGTTCTTCTTCCAACTTGGCTGTTTCATCTACCACTATTCCTTCCGGAGAGTTTTTTAAACGATAGTGCGTTACTACAGCACACTCTTTTGCAAATCCTTCCACATGTGAGGCTTCTTTTGAGAAAAAAGACTTAGGTATAAATAATGGGAAATAAGCATTGGAATGTCCGGTTTCTTTGAACATATCATCCAATACCCGTTGCATTCTTTCCCAAATGGCATATCCATAAGGCTTTATAACCATACACCCCTTAACGGCTGAATAATCAGCTAGTCCGGCCTTAATTACAATTTCATTATACCATTGGGAATAATCCTGTTCCCTGGATACTATTGCTTTACTCATATTGCTTAAAAAATGTTAAAAACTTTTTAGTCTGTATTCTTCACCTAAAATTCATTTTAAATGCATACCTTCGTCCCTGTTTAAATAAGGTTGTATAAAAATATTTCAAGCAGGACAAAAGTAAACAATAAACCTTTGAACAAACAGAACGTCTAACCTTTAAATAAAGTAAGAATATTATGAAAAACTTGCTTAGAATATCAATCGCAGGCCTTGTTACAATAAGTCTTGTTTCCTGCGGGTCTCAACAAAGTATTGCAGGCCATAATGATGACGGAGTTTACGCTTCACGTAATAATACGGGAAATGCTCCTTCTAATAATAATGTTCCTGCTCCTTCCGGTGCAGGTAGTAATCAGGCTCAAAATAATAATAACGCTGCGGCTCCCGATTCTAATAGGAATCAGAATAATTACTATTCCAACGATTATTCCGATTACGACTACTCTTCCAATGTCAATAGATATGACCAAGATTGGAACGATGGTGGTGGCTACTATGGTAATTATGGCTACTCCTACGGATATGATCCTTATTTATTTGGGCCATCTATTTGTATAGGATATCCTTATTGGGGTTTCGGCTGGGGCTATCCCTGGGGTATTGGTTTTGGCTGTGGTTATCCTTGGGGATATGGTTATGGCTGGGGCGGATATGGAGGTTACTACGGTTGGGGTGGATACCATGGTTATGGCGGCTATAGAGGCTACAACGGATACGAAGGAAGGGGGATTAGTTCTTTCCCAAGAACAATAAGAACGGAATCGAGTTTCGGAAGATCTATATTAGGAAACGAAAATGTTACAAGGTCAAGCAGTATGCGAGGTGCAACTGCAAATTCCCGAAGTAATATTGCTACTGCAGGAACTATTTCTCGTAGTAATATGTCATCATCTTCTGCTATGGCAAGAACTGCCGGAAATAATTTCGCAAATGTTAACAGATCATCAGGGGCTAATTCCGGTGCAAGGGCTTATACCAATTCAAATGCCACTTCAAGGAATTCTTCCTATTCCCATTCAAATACCAATTATGCGAATAGTGGAAGGTCATACTCCAGGAATAACAGCTATGGAGGAAACAGATCCTCATCTTCTTATGGAGGTAATAGGTCTTACGGAGGAAGCTCTTCCTATGGCAGACAAGGTGCTAATTATGGCAACTCTCAACGTGTTTATTCCCGAGGTAACAGCAATGGAGGACAAAGAAGTTACGGTGGTGCAAACAACCGAGGTGGTGGTGGATTTAATGGTGGCAGCCGTTCAAATTATGGCGGCGGACATTCCAGCTTTGGAGGAGGTGCAGCACATTCAAGTGGTGGATTTGGTGGTGGTGGCGGTCGTTCAAGTGGAGGAGGCTTTGGTGGCGGCGGACATTCCGGCGGCGGCGGAGGTGGTGGACACAGATAAGCTCAACTAAAGTATTAAACATAACAATTAAAACCTTATAAAAATGAAAAGGTTATTATATGTGGTTTGCCTTTTTTCGGCAATTGTTCCCAATAAAGCAATAGCACAAGTAGGGGAAGCAGATGCCTTGCGATATTCTCAGGATATTTTGGGAGGTACTGCGCGCTTTGCAGCTATGGGTGGGGCTTTTTGTGCTGTTGGCGGCGATTTAAGTACCCTTGGTTATAATCCGGCCGGTATTGCAGTTTTTACAAAAAGCCAGCTTGAGTTTACACCCGGACTTACTCTTCAAAGCACCAATGCAACATATAATGGCACTTCAACCACAAGTCAGTCGAATGTGGCTACAGTACAAAGTATTGGTTTGGTGGCAACCGGCAAGGTTAGAAAGAAAAATAAAGATGATGTTGGCGGATGGCAAAGCTATAATTTCGGTGTTGCATATAATCGCCTGAATAACTTTAACGATAACGTAACAATACAAGGCTCTACAAACCAAAGTACTATGCTTGATGACCTTACAGGACAGGCAACTGGTACCAATTACAATAATCTTGAGCCTTTTAGGTTAAGCGCTGCATTTAATGCTTATTTACTCGATACAACAGCCGGAAGCAATGCGTCTCAATATTTCAATGTCATTCAGCCATCCCTCAGCTCAGGGGCCGGAAGCATATTACAAACAGAGAATATTGCCACAACTGGTTCTATGGGCGAAACAGACATAACATTTGGTGGCAATTATAACGATAAGCTGTTTATTGGAGGAACCTTTGGAATTGTAAATGTGGATTATAATCTCACAGATACATATACGGAACAAGCTGAGTATACAGATGCGGTTTATGGATTCAATAACTATACTTTTACGCAAAACCTGACTACATCTGGAACAGGTTATAATTTTAAACTCGGTTTTATTTATCGTGTACTTGACTGGCTTAGAATTGGTGGTGCAATTAATTCGCCAACATTCTTTAGCATGACAGATAATTATTCTACCAATTGGGTTGCCAATTACTTGCCTGCACCTTATACTGGAACAGGGGGAACTGTGCCAACAGATCCTTATGTTAATCAATTGGGAGCATCAACAACATATAATTACAATATAACTACACCTATGAAAGCGATTGCAGGTGCCGCTATTGTAATTAATAAGCAAGGATTAATTAGTGCAGACTATGAATATGTTAATTATTCTACAATCAGTCTCAATTCCGGTGATTTGGGTGCAGGATATACTACTCCGCTTAATAATGCCATAAGCCAGGATTTTATACAGGCAAACAACCTGAGGTTTGGTTTTGAGTGGGTATTATATCCCATTAGCTTAAGAGCCGGATATGCTATTTACGGAAATCCTTATAATGAAGGGAACGTAGGTTATTCATCTATACGTACTACATATTCTGCCGGAATAGGTTTAAAGGTAAACCATGTATCCTTCGATTTCGCATATACACTTATGCAGTACAGTGAACAGTATCAATTATATTCTGAAGCAAGCCCATCTACTCTGAAAACTAATATTTCAAATGTAATATTTACATTGGCCTATAATTTCGGCCCGGCTAAAAAACATATTTCGCGCAGGGAGAGGTCTTACAATGCTTACCCACCTCCTCCACCACCTCCTCCTCCGGGAGCGTATTAAAAATACAAGCACCTGCAAGAATCAAGACTTTTGCAGGTGTTTTCTTTTTGGGTGGTTTGTGTAACTATATTATTTCTTAATATCCAGACGCAGGCTGCGGAGCGTTTTTGCTTTAAGATAAGTAAAACCTACAACCAAAATGGTCATAGATCCTCCAAAGATAACCGACGGAATCAGTCCCATTATCTTTGCTGCCAACCCCGACTCAAATCCACCTATTTCATTGGAAGAACCCAGGAAGATGCTATTAACAGATGAAACCCGGCCTTTCATTTCGTCGGGTGTCATTATCTGTAGTATAGTTGCCCTTACAATAACGCTAACACTATCAAATGCCCCACTGAGTGCTAATAGCAATACAGACAAAATAAGATTGGTTGAAAGTGCAAAGAGTATCATGCAAACACCAAATCCTACAACTGCTAGTAGCATATTTCTGCCTGCATTTTTAAATGGCGGCACATACGCCATTATAGCAGTCATTATAACTGCGCCTACAGCCGGAGCAGCACCCAGTATACCAAATCCAATGGAAGTTGTATGTAACACGATAGTTGAAAATAGGGGTAATAAGGATACAGCCCCACCAAACAATACGGCAAATAAATCAAGAGAAAGAGCTGAAACTATTATTTGATTGCCAAAAACAAATTTTACTCCCTTGGAAAGGCTGGTAAATAGATCTTCCCTTACTAGTCTTTCCGGTATAGGCCGTGACTTAATGAATGCTATTAGTCCCAATGCAATTAACATCATTATAAAATCTGATGCATACGCAAAGTTTATACCTATCAAGCAAGCTAATCCGCCTAAAGCAGGACCTGCAATAGCGCCAATTTGCCATGCCGTGCTATTCCAGGTGGTTGCATTAGGATAATCTTCGCGCGGTACAATTTGAGACATGAACGCGAAAAAGGAAGGCGCTATAAATGCCCTTCCGATACCTGTGAAAAATATTACTGCATATATCGGAAGTATACCATACCTGTGAAGAACGTAATTATCTTTTAAAGTAAATGAGAACAAGACGGATGTAAATACGCTTAATATTACTGTTGCGACCACAATAATTTTTTTCCGTTGAATAATATCGGCAATATGTCCGGCAAAAAGAGCCGTTAAAATTGCAGGGATGGCTTCTGTTAGGTAAATCACTCCAATTAGGAAAGGGTCTTTGGTATATTGTACTATTTGCCAACCTACTATTCTCCCTTGCATTTCTATTGCAATAGTGAGTAAAAGACGGGCAAGTGCAAATAGCCTGAATTCAGGGTTTCTTAAAGAAACGTAAGGATCATTTTGCACGGAGATAGAAATGTTTTATTGTTTCACAAACTTAGTAAATATACAGAATCATTAAAATGACGCCTGCTGATAAGAATTAAGAAATTGAATCATAAGATTGAGTAATTTTATGCCATGAATCGTATTGACAGACTTACAGCTATATTAATACAATTGCAATCTAAACGGGTTGTAAAAGCGCAAGATATTGCCGGGAGGTTTAGTATTAGTTTGAGGACTGTTTACAGGGATATCCGGACCTTGGAGGAAGGGGGAATCCCGATAATAGGTGAGACTGGAGTGGGGTATTCCATAATGGATGGATACAGATTGCCCCCTGTAATGTTTACCATTGAAGAAGCCACCGCATTTCTTACCGCTGAAAAGTTGATAGAAAAACTGACCGATGCATCTACCGAAGAAAGTTATAAATCAGCCATGTACAAAGTAAAAGCTGTTTTACGTGCTACCGAAAAGGATTATCTGGAGAATATGGATGAGCATATTGAGGTTCTGAATAATTCTTATGTATCTAAACCCAAGCACCTATCTAATCCTATACAGGTCATACTGAAAAGCATTTCAGAAAAGAAAGTTCTTTCCATAGAATACTTCTCTAATAACAGTCAGGAGAAAACCAAAAGAAACATTGAACCGGTCGGGATCTTTTATGCAGGAAATTATTGGCATGTAATAGCCTTTTGTCATCTAAGGAATGATTACCGTGATTTTAGAACAGACCGTATCTCTAATTTATCTCAAACAAGTCAACAATTTAAGAAAGAACACCCTTCTTTAAAAACCTACCTCAAACAATTATCTAAGGAAAGGCAACTTGAAACAGTAATTATGCAGGTAGATAAAAAGATTCTGCGGCATTTTGGCGACCAGTTATTCTATAATGGATTTGTATCTCAGACTGAAACGAAAGATAAAGATATTGTTGAAATGACTTTTTTATCTGCTTCGCTGGAAGGTTTTGCTCGCTGGTACATGATGTTTGGAGATCGAGCTGATGTAATTAGCCCTGAACGGTTAAAGGATATAATTAGGGAAATATCCACTACAATTTCAAAAAAATAACAATTCTTTTTTCCTACTGACATAAGGTTGTCACTTCGTGGTTGTTGATTTGCATAAAAATTAAAACCAACCCCATGGAAACAAAAACAATCATCACTGTTATTTACTGGCTTTTACTAGTCGGCTTTTTGCTTATAACTTACTTTCATGGATTCCAAAAGATATTCGCCACAAAGCAAAAAGTAGAAATGTTTGCAAAGTTGGGCTATTCGATACCTGCCATGCGTTTTATCGGATTTATTGAAGCTGCCGGGGCATCTTTACTTTTTTTTCCGCAAACAAGGCTTTTTATTATTCCTATTTATGCTGTTTTATTAAGTGGAGCTGTATATACGCACTTTAAAAGTGGAGACGATAAAAGTGAAACTATGGGACCTATTATTGCAGGCTCATGGTTAGCTGTAGTATTAATCCTAACATGCTGGATATAATAAATTAAACTATAAAATATGACAAATACAACCAAACTACCCGCTGTTATTTATTCCTTTATTAAGGCTATCAATGACCATGACGGAGATGCTTTTATCTCTTGTTTTACAAAAGATGCACATTGTAATGATTTCCAACGTAACTTCATTGGTGTTGAAGCAATAAAGAAATGGAGCGACAAAGAAATGATAGGGGATAAGGTAACATTTAAAGCCGACACGGTTATAGAGCATTATGGAGAATACTTTATTACCGCTTTAACAGATGGGAGCTATGATAAAAAACTATCACCCGATCCAACCTACCTTGATTATTTCTTCACCTTACATGGAGATAAAATAGTGCGATTATTAATCACCAAGAATCGGGAAAAAAGCGCTAAGTAATTTATCCGATGAAAGCAATTATGACATCAAAGCAAAAAAATACCATAAATATATACGTCGGTTATTTTTTGCGTTTTTATGACTTTCTCCTTTACTTGCAAGACGATGTGCTTAATGTAGTGGACGATTTCATTTATCAGGATATAGTTGAAGACCTTTATTTATATGAAATACAAACAGATACTAAACAATTAATAACCTTAAATTTTAAAACTATGACAATGATTGAAATGTTCTTGAAAGAAATGGAGGAGGAAGCAAAAACAACACGCAAAATGCTGGAGCCTGTGCCGGAAGATAAATATGACTGGAAACCCCATGCCAAAAGCATGACTATTCAGCGATTGGCTAACCATATAGCTGAATTACCTTCCTGGACGAAAATGGCCCTGGAAACTGATGAGCTGGATTTTAATGCAGGTACCTATGTGCCTAAATTGATGAAAAATAATAAAGAATTGATGGACTATTTCGAAAAAAACCTGAAGGAAGGCAGGAATAGTTTAAAGCAAGCGAAGGACAATATTTTACCTAAAATATGGGTGTTTCGAAATGGAGATACTATTTTCAGCAAACGTACCAAAGCGGAAGTGATAAGGATGTCTTTTTGCCAGACGGTGCACCACCGGGCACAGTTGGGTGTATTTCTCCGTCTGTTGGATATTCCTATACCCGGGAGTTACGGGCCGAGCGCTGATGAACAAAATTTTTAAGCAAGCAGTGAACAAAAGAAGCCGCATTTTAGTAAAAGCGCGGCTTTTTTTGTTCGTAGTTTGAAGGAATAAATATCAGTAACTCCCTTTATATAAGCTGATAATAAGCAAGGAGATATATTTTTATTCCGTTAGTTGGATTATTTCCATTATATTTGCAAAAGTTTTGTTGTGAAATCATACGATAATAAATTTACAGAAGAAGGTCTAACATATGATGATGTTCTTCTGGTCCCTGCCTATTCCGACGTGCTTCCGAGAGAAACCAACATAGTTTCATCATTTACAAGGAATATCCCAATTAATGCTCCAATTATCAGTGCCGCCATGGATACGGTTACTGAATATAAAATGGCTATTGCCATTGCCGGAGAAGGCGGCATAGGCGTACTTCATAAAAATATGACCATTGCTCAGCAGGCTGAGCAAGTTAGGCGTGTAAAACGCTATGAAAGTGGCATGATACAAGACCCTATAACTGTTTTAGAAACAGCCAAAGTAGGTGATGTACTTAAGCTTATGAAGACGAACAAAATTGGGGGTATCCCGGTTGTTACCTCTAAGCACCGTTTAGTTGGAATTGTAACCAACCGAGACTTGCGATTTGAAAAAAGCATGAGTCGGAGTATTAAAGAAGTGATGACAAAGGACCACATCATTACAGCTAAAGCAGGTACAGACCTTAGTAAAGCGGAACAGATTCTGGAAAAATATAAAATTGAAAAACTACCCGTTATTGATAATGACGGTAAACTGGTGGGGCTTATAACCTATAAGGATATTCTGAAGGTCCATCTTCGTCCTTTTGCTTGCAAAGATAAATATGGCAGATTGCGGGTAGCTGCTGCCGTTGGTATTACCGCCGATATGCTCGAAAGGGCTGAAGCTCTTGTGAAAGCGGGTGTAGATGCCATTGTGGTAGATACGGCGCACGGTCATTCCAAAAGGGTATTGGAAGAAGTTAAAAGACTTAAGAAAAAGTTTCCAACCCTTGATATTGTGGCCGGAAATGTAGCAACAGCTGAGGCAGCTATTGCTCTTGCTAAAGCCGGAGTTGATGGGGTAAAAGTGGGTATCGGTCCAGGCTCCATATGCACTACACGCATTATAGCCGGAATAGGCGTGCCTCAATTGACAGCTGTTTATAATGTGGCGAATGCATTAAAACCCTACAAAATACCTGTAATTGCCGATGGCGGAATTCGCTACACGGGGGATATTGCTAAAGCGATTGCCGCAGGCGCCGCTTCTGTTATGATAGGCTCTTTATTTGCCGGTGTAGAGGAATCTCCCGGAGAAACTATCATTTATGAAGGAAGAAGGTTTAAAACCTACCGGGGAATGGGCTCTTTGGAGGCCATGCAACATGGCTCAAAAGACCGTTATTTCCAGGATGCGGAAGATGATATTAAAAAGTTGGTACCCGAAGGTATTTCAGGCAGGGTTCCTTATAAAGGTACTATGTCTGAGGTTATTTACCAATTAGTTGGTGGATTGCGGGCAAGTATGGGCTACTGTGGGGCAAAAGATATAAAAGTACTTCAGCAGGCCAAATTTATCCGGATATCTCCTGCAGGAATGGCTGAAAGCCACCCACATGACATATTTATTACCAGCGAAGCACCAAATTATAGTCGCTAAATCAAGGAGTTGAATAAAGTTTTGAATTCTTAATTCTTAATTCTTAATTTTTATTATCTTTGCACCCCTTAAAAAAATAAAACAAGACAGATGCCATTAAAAATTCGCTTACAAAGACAAGGAAAAAAGAAACAACCTTTCTATCATATTGTAGTTGCCGATTCACGTTCTCCGCGCGATGGAAGATACGTTGAAAGGCTTGGAACATACGACCCAAAGTTTGACCATGACGGAGTTGTAATTAACAGCGAAAAGACTTTAGAATGGATGGAAAAGGGTGCAACCCCAACCGATACTTGCCGTAACTTGCTCTCCGATAAAGGTATAATGTTTAAAAAACATTTGCACAGAGGTGTTAAGAAAGGCTTATTCTCTATGGAGGATGCCGATGCAAAGTATGCTAAATGGGAAAGTGAAAGGGGTGCTTTGATTATCGCTCATAAAGAAAAGAAAGAAAACGCGCATAAAGACGCTTATAAACAACGTTTTGAAGCTGAAAAGGCTGTTAGAGATGCAAAAGCAAAAGCTATTTCCGATAAGAAAGCTGCTGCCGAGGCTGCTACAGTAGAAAGTGTAAAAGAAGCTATTAACGAAGCTCCAGAAACTCCTGAGGCTCCTGCTGCTGAGTAATCTTAATATGTTATATAAAAAAGGTTGAGACTTAATTGTTTCAACCTTTTTTGTTTTAGTATATCTTTGTTTCATGTTCAAAGATAAAAAGCTGAGAAATACTTTTTGGCTAGTGGCTTCCACTGCATTTATAGTGTTTTGTCTTTGGGTTACTACAATTCTTTTGTTTCATATCCCGGGAGAGTTAATCTTTATTGATATGTTGGGTAACAATTGTCTCTTTTTTTGTCAGCATATCGGCATTAGTTAAGTTCATAAAAAATTGGAAGCTATGGATGCCTATATACATTAAAGTAATTGGAGTGGTATGTGCATTATTCGGAATAATAGCTGGTGGCTTTATTATTTTCCTAATATGCGATATTATTATAAATCCAAATATCGTGGTTGGGCTGTAAGCAAAAAACTAGCGTTTTTTACTACACTTTCATCGCCGTCTTCTCCTTCAAATAAGTAAGCACACTCTTTTCGATTTCCTTTTCCAGGTTATCTCCTCCGGGAGCCGGAACAAATTTATTACCGGTAATCTTATCGAATAGTTCAATGTAACGTGCCGAAACAGCATTTACTATTTCATCATTCATCTCCGGAACAGATTGTCCTTCTAATCCCTGGAAGTTTTTAGAAATAAGCCATTCACGTAAGAATTCCTTTGATAACTGGCGTTGTGGTTCTTTCTTCTTTTGTCTTTCTTCATACCCTTCAGAATAGAAATAGCGGGAAGAATCAGGTGTATGAACTTCGTCAATTAAATATATTTTACCATCATGCAGACCGAATTCATATTTGGTATCTACCAATATTAATCCCTGTTTGGCAGCCATTTCTGTGCCTCTTTTGAATAATAAACGAGTATAGTTTTCAAGTTGTTCGTAATGCTCTTTTGAAACCAGGTTATGTTTAATAATGTCCTCTTTTGAAATATCTTCATCATGTGCTACATCTTCTTTGGTAGTCGGGGTCACGATGGGTTCCCTGAACTTATCGTTTTCATGCAGCCCTTCCGGTAACCTAACTCCGCATATTTCCCGTTTACCAGCTTTATATTCTCTCCAGGCATGCCCGGAAAGGTATCCGCGAATAACCATTTCCACTTTAAAAGGTTGGCATAACTTGCCAACACTCACCATTGGGTGAGGAACATCAGTAATCCAGTTAGGGACTATATCTTCTGTAGCTTTCATAAAATGAGCAGCAATTTGGTTCAGCACTTGCCCTTTATATGGAATCCCCTTTGGAAGGACTACGTCAAATGCAGAAATGCGGTCGCTAACGACTATCACCATAAGCTCGTCGTTTATATTATATACGTCCCGGACTTTTCCTTTGTAAAAGCTTTTCTGTGCTGGGAATTTAAAATGGGTGGATGTTAATGTTTGCATAGGGTATTTTTTTATTGAGGGAGCAAATATATATGAAGAATGCCGAACTACTTAAGGTAATCCGGCATTAGAAATTCACAATTTACTAACTAAGGTGTTTTCTTCTTTTTTGGAGGATCAGCGTATATGCTTAATATCTTCCTGACTAATTTATGGCGCACCACATCGGAGGCATCCAGGAAAATAATTTCAATACCCGGAACATTTTTAAATATCTCTATGGCATGAATAAGTCCTGATGGCTGTTTAAAAGGAAGATCCGTTTGGGTGGTGTCGCCGGTAACAATAAATTTGGCAGAGGCTCCCATCCGTGTAAGGAACATCTTCATTTGATTTTCCGTTGTATTCTGGCCTTCGTCCAATATTACAAAGGCGTTGTTAAGGGTTCTTCCACGCATAAATGCTAGCGGAGCGACCTCTATTATTTTATTTTCAAGATAGGTTTCCAGCTTTTCCGGAGGAAGCATGTCGTAAAGCGCATCATATAAAGGTTGCAGATAGGGATCGAGCTTTTCTTTCAGGTCACCGGGAAGGAAGCCCAGGCTTTCACCGGCTTCTACAGCAGGGCGTGTAAGTATAATTTTACGAACTTCTTTATTTTTTAATGCCCTTACTGCCAGTGCAACAGCCGTATATGTTTTTCCCGTTCCGGCAGGACCTACGGCAAAAACCAAATCATTTTTCATGCTGGCCTCCACCATCTTTTGCTGGTTAACGGTACGGGCTTTTACCACCAATCCATTATTACCATATACAATAATATTGTTCTCACCTGTTTCTTTTGCCGGGTCCGCATTATCCGATGCTTGCATTATTCTTTCTACATCTGCATCATTCAATACACCGTATTTGCGGTAATGTTCCATTATTCTTATTATCTTTTTACTAAAGGACTCTATGCTTTCCTTGGCGCCAGATATCCTAAGGGAGTCGCCTCTTGCCACTATTTTAAGTCCCGGAAAATACTCCTTGATGATTTGCATCCGGGAGTCATTTATACCATAAAGTTCAATTAGGGGAATGTCTTCTATAAATATATCTTTTTCCGGCATAAAGTATGTAATAGGTATAATGCAAATGTAAGTAGAGATAGAATGTTTAATTTTGGACTTTACAAAAAGATTTAAACAAGTTTTGAATTACAACTTTTCTATAACCCTTTTATACTTAACCTTGTGTTAATATGCCGGTAATAACCTTGACTACCGACATGGGCAACGCAGGCTATTATGTGGCAAGCGTAAAAGCAGCTATCATAAGCGGTTTGCCGGATGCCACGCTAGTGGATATCACACATTCCATACGTCCCTTCCATGTCAGTTCGGCAGCATTTATAATACGGAATGTTTACAAGCAATTTCCAGAAGACACTATTCATATTGTTGCTGTAGATGCTTTAAACAGCCCACATTCGCGTGTCATAGCGATAAAAATGGATAATCATTATTTTATTGGGCCTGATAATGGGTTGTTTAGCCTTGTTTTTAGTACTCCCCCTTTTGAAGTGATTGAAATTACTATTCCTCCAAATCCTGCATCAATGGCTTTTACTGCTAAAGATATCATGGCCAAAGCAGCAGTTCATATTGCCAAGTCCGGAAATATGAAGGAAATAGGGCAGGAGTATAAAAACTATGTGCAGCTTACGGCATGGCAACCTATTTATAATGATAGCAGCATACGCACATCGGTGGTATATGTGGATGAATATGGTAATTGTATATTTAATTTAGAAAAAAACTTATTTGAGCAAGTTGCCCGTAGTAGAAAGTTTTCCATAGAAGTGAAAAGAAACCCGATTAGCATCATTTCAAACACCTATAATGATGTGGGCGGAGGCGAATTGGTAGCGCTCTTTACAGGCTCCGGTTTGTTGGAGATTGCTATTAACCGTGGCAACATATCTGAATTACTTGGACTGAAAGAAGGAGATAGTGTACTGATTAGTTTTGAAGGATAACTATTACGAGAAAATTCTGCTTAAATCAAATTACCCATTCCAACTTTTCTTTTTACAATTAAAAGAAGAATAATAATGGTGATTGAAAACAAAGTGCCGATAGGTAAATACCATAAGGTAAGAACAGATAATAGTATTCCAAAAATATAAGACCATTTTTGTTTAGTCCAAAAGCTAAGTAAGAAAAATAGCCAGGCAATACCGAAAGCTATAAATAGTGGTCCCAGTTTAAAAACGTCAATATCTAATTTGTAAAATAAATTTGCCCAGGGTCCAGGTTTATCAGGTCCTATGTATTTGCCATATATCATAACAAAAATACCGTCGAGAAGCATATAACTTCCATTAAGAAGCCCTAGAACAGAAATTATTATTTTCATTACCATGGATTAATTTGTAAAAGTAAAGATAATAAATATTTTATTTCTGCTTTTCCAAAAAATCTTTTTCAATCAATTCTACTTTCGGAATAGTATTTCGCAACCATTGCAAACGCAATTCTTCTTTATCCAATTCACTCAATTGCCAATTGATATTTTCTTTTCTCAATCTGGATGATAGCGCATACATGCTAAGCGCAGCAGCAACAGAGATATTAAAACTTTCGGTAAAACCCAACATGGGTATCTTGACAAACATATCGGCTTTACTTTCCAGTTCATTGGTTGCGCCTCGCATTTCTGTCCCGAAAAAGAGCGCTAGTTTATTATTCAGAGGCACTTCTTCAATCGTATAGTTATCTCGATGCAAGGATGTAACTGCAATCTTATATCCTTTTGTTTTCAGGCTGTTTATGCATGTATCAAGACTTTTATCTTTATCATTATATCTATTTAAAGTCAGCCATTTTTCCGATCCTAGCGACACATCAGGATTGTAGGTATACTTATTTTCATTCTCAATAATATATACATCCTGTATGCCAAAACAATCGCAGGAACGAAGTACTGCACTGGCATTGTGCGGCTGGTAAATGTTTTCTAACCCTATAGCAAGATGCCGTGTGCGATTTTTAAGAACTTCCTCAAAGCGCTTTAAACGGGCTTCTGTTACAAAGCCGGATAGGTAATTAATAAGTTCATTATTCATAGCTTTATGCAAACCTCGGCACTGACTTCAATAGCTCCTCCGGGGAAAGCGATTTGAAGTATTCCAAGGTGATTTTTAAACCTTCTGCCCTTGATACTTTCGGTTCCCAGCCGAGTAGTTTTTTAGCAAGTGTAATATCGGGTTGGCGTTGCTTGGGGTCATCCTTCGGTAAAGGAGTGTGTATAATCTTTTGATTGCTTCCTGTGAGTTTTAGTATTTCCTCAGCAAACTCATTAATGGTAATTTCAGCAGGATTTCCAATATTCACCGGCAGGCAGTAATCGCTCATAAGTAAACGGTATATCCCTTCCACTAAATCGGACACATAACAGAAAGAACGTGTCTGGCTTCCATCGCCAAAGGCCGTGAGGGGCTCACCTCTTAAAGCCTGTCCAATGAATGTAGGAAGTACTCTGCCGTCATTCAATCGCATTCTGGGTCCGTACGTATTAAAGATGCGCACAATTCTTGTATCCAGTTTGTGAAAGGTATGGTAAGCCATCGTTATAGCTTCCTGAAAGCGCTTGGCTTCGTCATATACCCCTCTTGGTCCCACAGGATTCACATTGCCCCAATACTCCTCATTTTGCGGATGCACAAGCGGATCTCCATAAACCTCAGATGTGGAAGCTACCAGTATACGGGCGTTTTTTGCTTTGGCAAGTCCCAATAAATTATGAGTTCCAAGTGATCCTACTTTAAGGGTTTGTATGGGTATTTTTAAATAATCTATGGGGCTTGCCGGCGATGCAAAATGAAGTATGTAGTCTAGTTCGCCGGGAACATGGACAAATTTGGAAACATCATGATGATAGAATTCGAAATGCTCGTGTGAAAAGAGATGCTGTATGTTACGCAGGTCGCCTGTAATAAGGTTATCCATGCCAATAACATGATAGCCATCTTTTACAAATCTGTCGGAAAGATGCGAACCAAGAAATCCTGCTGCGCCTGTAATAAGTACTCTTTTCATAATATTATTTTCATTAATTTTTAGTTCGTCATTGCGAGGCTTTGCAAAGCAATCTTATAAATTCGGATAGCCTTGTTGGTAAGATTGCTTCGTTCCTCGCAATGAATGACGATGGATTTTCATGGTTTATTGCTGAATAAGGTCTTTCCTTCCGATACTGAAATAGGTATATCCTTCCTGTTGCATTTGTTCAATGGAATACAGATTTCTTCCGTCAAAAATAACAGGCTTTGTCATTCGCTTTTTAATTTCTTTAAAATCGGGTGTGCGGAATTCGCTCCATTCGGTTGCTATAATTAAGGCATCTGCGTCCTGCAATGCCTCATATTCATTGGTTGCAAAATAAACACGGCTGCCATATATTTTCGCCACATTTTCCATAGCGGCCGGATCATATACACTTAGTGCCACCTTATGTTTAAGCAATTCATCAATAATAACCAGCGATGGCGCTTCGCGGATATCATCGGTGTCGGGTTTGAATGCCAATCCCCATAAGGCTATTTTTAACCCATCTAATTTAGAAAAATGTTTTTTTAATTTATGCAGCAGTGTGAGCTTCTGGGTTTCATTCACATGCATTACGGATTTCAGAATCTTAAAATCGTATTGGAACTCGCCTGAAGACTGAACCAGTGCTTTCACATCTTTTGGAAAGCAGCTGCCACCATATCCTATTCCGGGAAATAAAAACCTTTTGCCAATGCGCTGGTCGGCTCCAATTCCTATACGGACAGCATCTACATCAGCGCCCATTTTTTCGCAAATGTTGGCTATTTCATTCATGAATGAAATTTTAGTTGCTAAAAAGGAATTGGCAGCATATTTGGTTAGCTCGGCAGAACGCTCGTCCATAATATATACCGGGTTTCCTTGCCTTACAAAAGGCTTGTAAAGATCTTCCATTACTTTTTTTGCCCGTGCAGAAGAGGTGCCAATCACTACTCTGTCGGGTTTCATAAAATCATCTACTGCAAATCCTTCCCGTAAAAATTCTGGGTTGGAGACTACATCAAAATCTACTTTGCAATTAGCAGCAATAGCTGCTCTTACCTTTTCAGCAGTGCCCACAGGTACAGTACTTTTATCTACAATAACTTTGTATGAGGTAAGCAACCTGCCCAGTTCGTCTGCTACCTTGAGAACATAGGATAAATCAGCAGATCCGTCTTCATTAGGGGGCGTTGGCAAAGCCAGAAAAATAATATCGGTCTTTTCAACCGCTTCTTTAAGATGCGTAGTAAAAGTGAGTCTTTTGGCTTTCAGGTTTCTTTCAAAAAGAGTATCCAAATCGGGTTCATAAATGGGCATTTTGCCATTTTGCATGCCTTCCACTTTGGCTTTATCAATATCTACACAAATTACATGGTTACCTGTTTCGGCAAAGCAAGTTCCTGTAACCAAACCTACGTATCCTGTACCTATTATACTAATATTCATCCTTCGCTATAAAGTTATAAAATCATAAAGTTTTTGCTTTTCAATTTATGATCTGATTAGGTCGCAAAGATAATAGAATTAGAGACGAGTACTTAAGAGGTGAATAGGATGGTACATTTTAATGCATATATTTGTTGTAGAATAAAGATTTCATGAAAAAATATTTACCCGGAATTTTACTTTTATTGGTCTTTATACAAAGCCGATCCAATGCACAGGGAACATGGAACACACTGACAAACACTGCTCCCGATTATAATGGCGGTGTAATGATATTGCTTACCAATGGAACGGTTATGTGCCTGACTGAGGATTCTTCGGGGTATTATGATTCTTATATTGGAAATACCTGGGATTTACTTACTCCTGACAGTACTGGCAGTTATCTTAATGGTACATGGACAAAACTATCGCCTATGCACGATACCCGTTTGTATTGTTCTACCTGGGTAATGCCTGATGGTAATTTGTATGTGGCAGGTGGGGAATACGGAACGGGCGCAAGTACCGGAGAAGTTTATAATACAAAAACAAACACCTGGACATACATAAACGGAGTACCGGGAGGGTATTCATTTATAGATGGAAGCACTGAAAACCTGTACGATGGATCTATTTTGCAAGGAGCATTTTATTCCTATAATTACAGTGCTACTTTATTATTTAATGAAAATTCTAATTCTTATAGTATCGGTGGGTCGTGTTTGGGTTATCATGATGAGGTTTCATGGGTAAAACTGCCTGATAGCAGCATCATGAATATTGATTGCTTTTCTAAAAATTCAGAAAGGTATATTCCAAAAATGCACAAATGGATAGCAGATGCAAAACTCTATAATTATGTTATGGATTTTAAATTAGGTGAAACAGGTCCCGGCTTTCTTTTACCCAATGGTAAACTTTTCTTCCTGAGCGATACTACCTATAGTGCAATATATACCCCATCTGGAGATACCTCAAAAGGAAGTTGGATACAAGGCCCCGCCATGCCTGTTTCAGGTGGAGTTAAACTGGGATGCCCCGATGCTCCCGCTGCCATGATGGCAACCGGGAATATTTTATGCGCTTTTGGACCGGAAAGGGCTTTTACTACTCCTGTTTACTTCTATGAGTTTAATTACCTTACCAATACCTTTACTCAGGTTGGCGCTCCTGGTGGAGGCTCTGCTTATAATTCGCGTGTGTGTGCTTCCAATATGCTTGATTTGCCTGACGGGTCTGTATTGACATCGTTTCAGGGCAGTTCAACTTATTATCAATATGTGCCTTCAGGTTCTCCCTTGGTTTCAGGGCAACCTACCATTGACACAATCATATCCAATTGCCCGAATTTTAAAATTACCGGAAAATTATTTAATGGTATTTCGGAAGGTGCTGCATACGGTGATGACTGGCAAATGGCAACAAATTATCCCATAGTGAGCCTTACGGCCGGTAATCAAGTCTATTACGCAAAAACAAGCCATTGGAACAGAATTGGCGCTGTAATGACCGGTAATTTGGAAGATACAGCTGATTTTGAACTTCCCTCAATGCCCGATGGTACCTATTCAGCGCAGGTTATTGTAAACGGTAATGCATCTAATTTCTACCCCATAACCATAACTTGTCCAACGGGCATTCAGGAGATAGAGACAACACATGTCAATATTACTCTTTATCCAAACCCTAATAACGGACAATTTACTATTGATATTCAAAATGCAAGTGGAGAGAATCAATTAGAAGTCTTTAATATGCTTGGACAAAAGGTTTATAATATGACATTGGATCAAGTTAAGGGCAGCAATGCCATTGATATAGGCTCCCAACCTAACGGTGTGTATCTGTATAAAGTGATTGCAGAAACCGGGGAGGTAATTAACCAGGGAAAGCTGGTTATTCAAAAATAAGAGAAATTAAGTATCAAGGTGG
>Ga0302185_10000478_pt1 | contig 30964 bp, 29 predicted proteins | sample II_Bog_E1_1_FD_200231 | JGI IMG/M metagenome (GOLD analysis project Ga0302185, IMG submission 200231) | Peat permafrost microbial communities from Stordalen Mire near Abisko, Sweden - II_Bog_E1_2 | ecosystem: Environmental > Terrestrial > Soil > Wetlands > Peat | place: Sweden: Abisko... | reverse complement strand
TATTATTTTTTTTGAATTTGCTCTTGGGATTGATCAAGGGATTATTCTTGTGGAGTATTTAACTATGTCTTAGAATTAGCTGAAGGCCTTAAATTTACTATTGATTTTAAGGATAAAAATTTCGGAGAGTTAAACTTCGATAGATCCTTTTTATTACTATTCTTTTGAGGACAGAAAACAAAATCTACAACCTTTGAAGAGACAGAATTACGTTTTAATCGCTAAAACCTGCAATCACATGCTTTATAAGTCGGAGAAATGACTTATATAGGCTCATTTATTCCCTCACTCGACCTTTGAGTTGCTTACTTTTCCTCAGATGAAAAACGAAAAACACTCTCATAGGCTTGACTACTAAATATATCATTAGACTGAGTCATTTTTTATCCTTGTGGAGAAAAAGGAGCTTCAGACTTATCCTTTACAAAGACCAAATTTTTAGAAGTCCCCCTTTTTTAAAAATCAGCGTGAATCTCATTGAATTATTCAGATGATTCGTAAATCGGACTATCAACCTGTTTTATTTCCATTAGCTTTATCTGAGGTTTCGGAATCTCTAGTATTTGTGCTGTCTTTTCTCTTAGCTTTTCAAAAGATAACTGCATATCAAAAGTCTCTTTAGGGATCCCTAAGCAAGGAGTCAAGGGTTCCTATCGTCTGAGACTAGATAATTGTCTGCTTTCAGCTTAAGATTATATCTCTTCAATATCCATCATTAATTTTTAGAATTAATTTTCCATTTAATCTTATTTGACACTATTCTGTATACTTTAATCCTTCTTCTTTCTGCCGAAATTAAATTGTTCATTATTATCATGAAAATAGGGAGTTTCGATATCAATATCCTTCTCAAGTTCTCTCTCATGGATGGAGCCTTTAGATACTTCAGAGGAATGACTGCTGTCGAGCATGAAGTAAAACTTTTTCATGTCATTTTAAACAATTGGATTGAAATTTGTGAAGGATGAAAAAGAATCGCGATTAATAGGATTAGCATTTTCTGGTGATTATTTGTGTGTCTATTCATGGGGCTGACTTTATCTTATTTCTGTTTCATTTTAATAATATTCACCAAAGACTAACTCCTTTTCAGAAACCACTAAAAATAGTCCCTATTCGTAAAATAGTAGCATTTCTCCAAAGTTTCGGTAGCTGAGATCAAAATATTCCACCAGATTAGTGATTGATTCTTCAACATTACCTTTTTACTGATAATCATCTGCCTTTTCCACTTGAAGATGCACTAAAATTGAGCGAAATAGCAGGATAAATATCTCAATGAGTAATTAATTTTGCTATAGAAACCAGACTGCGCAATTCAAGTGAGAAACACCATTTGATTTGAGATTAGTTATATAATTGAAGAAATGAGCAACCAGAGCTTTAGAGTGAGTACTGTCCAATTGGCATGGCTTGTTTTTTATTCCATCAAAGTTGATGTCCTTGGAATAAAGACTGCATTTTAATGATTCCAGCAGCAGGTTGCGATGATTATTTTTTTCCTTTGATTGGATTTAATTTTTTTATGAATAAATAATTGAAAAAAGGCCATATATGAGTATCCGAAAGACGGCATTTCCATCAATAAATGGAATGGCTATCATGTTACTCGTTAACTTTACGATTTTATGAATCCAATTTTATGTTTATGAATTGGCTTTAGGAAATATGGACTTCACCATTTATCCCATTTTGCCCAGTTAAGATTATGTTGGTGTTTTTAGAGTGTAATTGGGCATGAGTTCGATTTTAAGCAGCTCTTTTTATACATTTCGCATCTACTCTGCATCTAAAATATGCATTATTTGCAGTTTTCAATCTCGATTTAATATATTTACGATCAGTAAGTGAAATAAAGGAATAAAATAAGCAAAATTATAGTCCCTTAATCAAGTCACAACTTTCAATCAACCAACGCCAAAATATTTAAAATATTTTATATATCCGTTCATGTTCTAATCAGATGCATTTCTTGTCAATTTATAGAAAGCACTATTGCATTAATTATATTTGTAGAGATTATTAATGGGATAATAAGTTTCAATTTGATTTATCATTATATTAAATTTAAATGTCTGAGATAGAGAGTGATGCGAAGAAGCCAAAAACTAAAGAAGAGTATAGTCGCAATGTCAAAAAATTGAAAGTGAAGTTGATGAATGCGCAGAATGAAATCGCCACCTTATAAAAAAAAATTGAGTCCCTGACGAACACATCGAATGATAAAATCATATCTATGAAAATAGCTAAATTCTGTAAATAAAGAAGTATGTTACTTTTCATTTAGGATTTACTCCTGAAATGCTGTTTCGATTTGCTGACAAGACTGGCAAAAAGAATGTGCCGAAGCTTTAGTTTTAATAGACCCTTCGACAGCTTGGTCTTAGTACTTTTATAGTGATTAAGAATTAACCAAAGATTAATTGATGCGATTATAGTACTTGATGGATGAGGATCTTTCAGGTTTAATATCATTTAAGGAATACAACTCATATTTAGATACTTTTGGCATAAAGAAATAATACAGCCCAACCGAGTAAGGCAAATTCGATTTAGAACAACAGTTAAAGATATATTGAAAAAGATAGGCACCGATATGATTAATAAAATGGACAATGAGGAGGGTGAGGGTTTGAACAAAAAGAAAAAGCACGTGCAGGTAGTAAATCATTAATATAGTTACTTAATTATGAATAATTCCTTAAATACTGTCATAAGTAGTTTCCTGGCCTAACAGATAAGGAACAAGCTGCCATTTTTAACCGATTGGAAAGAAATAACTTGATTAATTTACGGGATCTTCAAGATTATCTGAATGATCAAGAAAAGGAAAGGAAGTTGCTAAAATAAAAAGAATAATCGAAACGAAAAAAAGAAGAGGAGAAAAAGAAGAATAAATAGAAAGACAAATAATCATAATCTCCTCTACCCATCATCTAAAGTTCATCCTTAAAATCCATTTTTAAGGCTTTGCTTAAATATAGAGGAAAAACAGACAATTTGCTGTTCTTTTCATCAGAATTCTTTAGATTGTAAAAATTACTCAATAAGAAAAAAGGAGAATTAGTGAATTTATTCAAGGAAATAGACCAGAAGCGAAAAGGCTCTTTTAAGGGTAGTTTCAGTTTCAATTAACTTATCAACTATTTTATTTAAAAATAAGAGAAAAGTAAAGATATTATGTACTCCTTTGAACTCATGGGCAAGAAACTGTCAATTCTTCACCATTCCCCGGAGTCTATCATTGCGCAGTACACCAACTTTCCCAACATTATCACTGAAGTCGAACTCATGAAATTGCTTCGAAATTAATTTTAAATAGAAGGAAAGCAATACGATATAATTTTAAAGCTAGTGTCCAAATAGGAGGACAAATCTATGCTCGCTGAGAAGCTAGCTACTTTGATGAATATGTTCGATTAAAATAGAAGAGTGTATATTAGGCCCGATATCATTACAACTAAACTCATATTTAAAAATGGAGTGAATGCTTTATAATGCTGCTTGCAATTACTAGATAAGCTAGCAAAGGCAAAATTAACTGTATGGAATGACTATGAATTCGGCCCTATATAAGCTGATGAAAATGGTCATGATTCAATCAATTTGCCCCTCCCTTCATAGTCAATCTAATGGGCAAGAGTTACTGATCTCGGAATGGCTGAATTTTGGAAAAATGATTCTAAAGAAAGCTTGTATACTCACAGTCCTATTTGTCCTAGTGAAACGTTCATAAGTACCCTATATCAATTATCAAATACAAATCCTTCGACTTTATGGCCAAATTAAAAGATTGATTATGCTATCCGAGATATTGAAGAGACCAACTTAAATTGCTTGTTCAAAGGAATATATCCTTTAATCTTCCATTCATTTTCAAGTAAATATTGACTAAGATAGAATTCGGAATTTATGTATTTAAATTTTTCATCGGATAAAAATGGAAGTATGTGATAGTAGATGATAAAATTCCTTGCAGTGCTGATAAAACTCCTTATTTCGCGATGGTGACCAATATGAGATACTCGTATCTGTCACTTATTGAAAAAGGATACGCAAAGGTACAGGGAAATTATTAAAATGTGTACAAAATCAACAATTCGGAAAAATACATCTTTGAATTAATCAATTCTATTCCTTGCGAGGAACCTTTGACTAAAAATATGGCTGAAAAAGGAAAAGAAGAAATTTGGAATTATCTTTCCCAGCTTAAAAAATAAAAAATAAAAAATGGGAAAAGTGAGTCTAATGGAACAAAATCATAGCCGATTTATTGTATTTCGCGTTTAAAAAAGGAAGGGTAAAAGTTAACTACTGGTATTCCAACAGATATCCCTTTTAAAATTGAGTAGACAATATAACTTTAAGATTCTCAATGCAAAAACAAGCATAAGTCACATAGACTTCTATTCATCAGTCTACTGAAGGCAGCAACAAATTAAAAAATATGGAATAGTAATTGGAGTAGAGAAGAATAGCATAACAAGTATAAACTCTATTAGGATAAAGGATAAATCCTGACAAGAGTAGCAAATAAATAAATGTTAAAGGATAAAACAATTCTGCTACTGAATTATAAACTGTTTAGGAATATCTTCTCCCTTTATCGTATCTAAAAAATTGACTTTGCTAATATGATAATTCTAAGAAAATAGCTGTAATTCGAATAAAAATTTAAATGTCGCTATGAAATATCTTCCAAATAATCATTCAAATTCAAAATAATTCTAACTCAAGCAATTCCAAGCTAAACTAAAGTACTAATCGATGTTCGCAACTAAAAAGAATAAATTATATCTCAGCAATCCACCAAAGACTAAATCTCGATCCAAAATTATCAACTATCCCCAAATCAGCAAATAAAACTTTAGTTCTACATTGATGGGTGGAAATCCGAGCTGAACCATTCTTACAGTCTCACAATGTATATGGATCATCCTCGTTATGAACTCAAGCAGCGAGACCGTCACATGTTATTTCGTTATGTCAGTCCATATGAGGAAGAGCCTAAAATGAATTTTTCTGATTTTTCCGATCAAGGAAAACAGTTTATCTATAAAAACTTTTATCGGGCAGCGGAAAGACGGGGCTGCTGCGGCTGCTTATGATATTTCATTTATATTTTAAGAATTCCAAATAGATCAGCTGAGAGCATTAAACACGTAGAAGAAGGCAATACCTAACAGCCAGGCACCCATCAAAATATAGTAGATTGTCAATGCGATGTTTTGCTAATTTTATTTAATTTCATCAATGAGGGCCATGCTGTGCATAATCAGCACCCATATGAGAGTGATCCAGGCCATAATAGTGTAATATACACTGTAGTCTAGAAAATTAATGCTGAGAAGCGCTGCATCAATATAATCATACCCGCTATACCAAAAAGAACCATCCTCCTTCCATGATCGTACATCCTTTAAACTTTCAATTTTCCTCTTAACAAAAAGCCCATTCCAACAAAGAAATAATGGATCTGTTTTTAGAGAATAGTTACAGTGAAGGTAAAAAGTAGCGCAGCAGCTACCATTATTCGCATGGATATTAGGGATGCAATTTGTGTTGAGTCAGTAATTAAGTTGTAGTCCGTCATTCAATAGCTTATATAATTCTCGGATAAGACATTTTGATATAAAAATCACTCACAGAAGGTTGTAAATCTGACGAGAAATGTAACGACGAGGACGCTCGTTTAGCCAAGCGTCCACTCTACGGGTGAAGAGAGAAGTTATTTTTTGTTGTCGTTAGAGGGAAGAAAGAATAAATTACGGAATTGTAGCAGTTTATTTCATTTCCATTTCTACCTCTTATCTTTTACATGATTTTCTTTGTTGTTTTGGTCTTGACTGATGAATTATTTTACATATCTTCGCTGTCTCTTGGGTAAGTTCGATCCTTTTAAGTGTACTCTTTTGCGTACATTCACTTTTTATGGGTGAGGTGGGTCGAACCACAATTTATGTAGATTTAAGGCTGGACGTTTGACTCACTTAGTGTTCATTCGTGGGAATAGAGCTGCTAACTAAGGAACTACCGTAAGCTGCCACACTTTTTTAAAGTGCAAGAGCGAGAGCTAAATAGATAAAAAAATTACTTTGAATGAGGTAAGAATTGAGAATATCTGGAATTGTTATCAGAGTAGAGTTTGATGGTAAATTTTGATAGAACATAATTGAAATGCTTATAATTTATTTATTATTATTATGACCTATAATCCATATTTGAAATGATGAAGTAAATAATCTGTTCAACTTATCTTCTCTTCCAAACTCTTGCCTCAAAATACAGGATAAAATCATCTATTTATTTCCACCCTGAAGTTTTTATTTATTTTGCAGTGCATTTATTAGAGCTTAACAATAATTTCGATTTATATTACATGAACTTTTTACGGTTTCATTTTAATCAGAAAATATTTCGACAAATTAATTACTTGCTTATTGAATTAAATCTAAGAAGACAAAAATGTATGCACCCGACACCATTATTTTGCTGTATGCAAGAATTTTATATTTTAAAAATAACAACAAAAATATTACTGTTAATTTTGCAAACACAATTGCTAGAGTGTAAATATCTACAGCTTTAATTTGTATTTAAATGTGTATTTGTGTATATTTTTAATCTTGCAAAGGATGGGTCATTATTAAATAAAATCATGATATATATTTTTAGCTGCTAGTTCCCATCAGTCCATCAATAACTTTAATAGATCAAAAAAGTAATATTGTTATTTTATTCAATTTAATTTATAAACTTAAAATCCAATCATGAGCAAATTTAGAAAATTATTTGCTCCCGTCGTCCTCTCTGCTATAACATATGGATACGCTTGCAGATAATCATCAGATACCCCTAAAACTACCTAATCAAGCCCAATCAAATTTAAAACTCGCAAAGATCATATCAAAGAAATAACGACAGATCCAAACTATGATGTTGTTGTTATTGGGGGAGGCTGCAATGGTGTTGGAGTGCTACTTGATGCATCAACACGAGGCTTGAGAACACTTCTTATCGAAAAGGATGATTTTGGTTCAGGAGCCAGCTCTAAATCAACGAAACTTATCCATGGAGGAGTTCGATATCTTCAGCAATGCTTCGAATTATCTACAGCCTCAATTTCTTCAAGATTATAGAAGTTCAATCTTGTGAAATAAGCGATCATCTAACGCAGTCTAATGATTGACAGTGCTCCACATCTGACCACCAAAATTCCATTCATAATTCCTTGCACTAACCTTTTCGACGCGGCTTATTACTACATTGGGTCGTTTGTCTATTACCTTATCTATCATCATTACGCTCCTAAATTATCCACAAGTTTTAATTTGCCATATTTTGTCAACCGAGAAGAACTGACTTCAATTTTCCCAAATCTTGCTTCGAAATTCAATACGGGAGTTGTTTATGAAGACGGATCTTTCAATGACTCGAGACTCTTACTTTCTGCTTTGTTAACAGCGACTCTAGGTAATGGCATTAAAATGCCAGAGTCGTTCGTGCCATCCAACGTCCTAAACAAAGCATAGTTTCTGGATTTTGTTAAAGATGAGAGTGGTAAAATCATAGGAGTGCTGATGCGTGATTCACTGAGTAAAAAATAATACAAAATAAATGCTAAGTATGTTGTGAATTGCACAGGAACTTGGTCAGATAAAATTCGGTTAAAAGATAACCCGAAAGTAAAAAAAAGAATCTGCATCTTGGGTGGCAGTCACATTACCTTTGATAGCAGGGCTGCCAGTACTTCATTTGGGATATGTGCGCCTAGTCCTGATGGTCGGATTATTCTTGTGGTTCCATGGCTTAACCGAGTGATAGCTGGCACTACTGAGCGTAAATTTAATGAGCCTACTAACAATCCTACATGTTCCCAATAATAGCGTCATTTTATTAATACAACCATGTATGATTTGATGAGCAACTTGGATGTCGGAACATTTATGAATTATGAGAGGACAAGATGGTGCGGATTGAGGCCACTTGTGGCTGACGATATTTAAAGTTAAACCAAGAAGATTTCAAGGAGCCATGTGATTGAGCTATCGGAAAGCGGATTGTACAGCTTAATGGGGGGCAAATGGACCACCTATAGAAAAATGGGTGAGGATGTCATGAATAAGATATGTGAATAGGAAAAGAAAATAGGGAAATAGTATCCATCTACGCAAACAAAAGGCCTTCCTTTGTTGGGTTCATCATCCAATATCAAGGCAACATTATTAAAATAGAAACAGGATATTGGAGTCCAACTCTACAATAATTTTGGTTCATTTGCCACTGAAATAGCAAAAGGAAATCTATCAAGAGTTTATGGTTCTACAACAAGAGCATAACTTTAATGGATGATTAAAAATTAATTAGTTACTGATATAGAGGATGTCCTCTTACGCAGAACCAGATTATGCTTCTTAATAAATAAAATAGATGCCTTAAGTTTAGCCAATGTGATTGGTGAAATTATGCAGAAAGAGTGGGGTTGGACCAATAAGGAAAAAGTGAGGATTGTGAAGGAAAGCGTCGATCGAATTCTTTCTTATGAATTTTAGTGAATACAATCTTATTTGTTTAATCTTTAAATTAAATCAACAAAATGTATTCAATAGTTTTATTGAAGATTAAACCTATTTATTCATTTATTAAATATTTATTGCAATCAATGGAAACCAATAACAATAGCTGTTTACATTCTGCTTCATAGACGAAACATATTGAATCAACAGAATCATCCCAAAAGATGAGTCATTTTGAGTCCCAAAATATGGTTAACATATAACAAATGCCATTAAAGCTTGATAGAAAATTTTTTGATTTGAATAATCAAGAAGAAATCTTCGCGGAAATTTAAAGACTTGCAAAATAAATTGTGGCTTCATAGTCTTTTTTTGCAAATGAACCTCTCCCTTTCATTCATAATTAAACCCTCGATTCGAACATTCATGATTAGTCAACATAATGATATTTCAAAATATTTAATCAATTGCTTTCCTAATAATTTCATATTTTTCTCGATTCTGTATTGATTTTAGGAGTGGTATCTTGTCCAATAAACTCTTTAAAAGACAGTCCAAACAAGTCATAAAACCAACCCTGTCGATCGGCTCTTGGCTTTCTACGATATGTTGGTAATCCTCCCACCTCCATGTGCAGTCTTTCCTGATGCTATTCATATCTGGGCTTTAGAATTGACGCGTATCGATCAAATATTTTTTCGCATTCGCTCATACAAGCATCTTTCTATTCATTGGGCTGCAATTTGCAAGGATCAATACACTGAGAATACTGTTCGCTCAGTTAAAAGTAAACTTTCATGCGCTCCTGACGCTCTGAAGAATAGACTGTTTTGATATCCGCGCGATGGATCACGTCTCGTTTTATCATGGATAGTTGATTATTAATTAATAAAAGGATTATAGCCACAATTTAAATGAGCAAAGTTATGTTGCTTTTGATCAAGTTTAATGATGGCAAAAGATGTAATAGTGTAAAGAGTATGCAAAGGATGACAAACGTTTTTGATTGATCTAATAACTTTATTATTATAATCAAATGTCGCTGAAAGCAGAAATAGCCGAATTGTGCCAAACCATCTATTAATTCGAAGCCAATGTTAATTGTATTAATTAAATAGATTTCGGAACGAAAGGAATAACTTTTTAGCCATCCAACAGTTACAGCTGAATCTATATGGAACCATGTCATCGGTCAAACCTATAAAAAGGCTACCTCATAGCAAATTGTTGCCTTCTTTCATAAGCATGGACTCAAAATTTCGAGTTTATAAATAAAATTAATAGTATGGCAATTTAGCTCAAACAAGAGTAACGAACTTAGTTCTGCTGATTTTTGGCAAATGTTCTGCCCTCGAACAATCAAATTTACAGAATAAATAATGAAAACTAGATCAAAAAAGATGGTGATGGCCAAATTTCATGAAGCCCATTACAGAATATCCGATTTACTCTGCGATATTATGAAGAAAACCATCGATTTTTTGAAGGTCTCTCATTAAATGAAGCTAAATATAGTTTGTTCAAAACCAGAACTAATGAGCATTGAGCCTCTGGATGCAATACAGTAATTATCTTTTGACTGTAGTTTGATGATGTATATCAATGATAGCGCCCCTGACTTACTCCTAAAGGATGTCTAAATAATTTTTAAGCACATTATGCGAAACCAAATGGTTTGTCGTAAAACTTTAGAGTAATATTTTATTCCACTTGGTTATCAGAGTGGAGAGTTAAATCCAAATGTGATCAGATAGCATTAGTTGGGAGAGTAGGCAATGGGAATCGAATTGATAAAGCACCATATATAAAATGTGAGCTATCTGAACAATCCCCATAAAAAGGTGCTGTATTTGCATGATAAGTAATATGCGAATGTCATGCAAAATAAATGAATGATAATATTTTCGACAATTCTTATAAGTTCTAAGATAAATTATGATATTTAGTCATTAATTTTAAATATTTACTCAACACGATGTCAACAGCTCAGTTACGAATCTTTCTTCTTGTGCTTTTCATCATCTTTTCTTATCTCATATGGCATAAAGAAAATATATCCTTGACCCCCACCATCCGCAACTCCAGATGGCGATAAAACTCAAAAGCTAGCTTAATCTCATCCAATCTTGGTGCACTCTCTTCATTCTAGATTGCGCAAAAACCTTTATTCTCGGACTCCTCGTTACTTGAATGGATAGGTTTTGATAAAAAAATTAATACTTATCACTTTACTTTTTACAACTGGTATCACTTCGAAATAAAATTCTCAGATTTGGGTTACCAAAGTAATATATAATTTAGAAGCTTTGGAGAAGAGCATCTCGATTAAAGATGGAAGGAAAGGGTTGGGTTTTCACTTGATGATAGTTTTTACCCTCAAGGAGGAAAAATTAAACTGCTCGAAGATAGTGGAAGAAATGGGAAAGAAAAGGGACTAAATTTCGATTTTACCAGCAATGTTTTGAACATATCAGCTAGACAGCATACGGTCAATAATTTATCAGACGATAAACACGATGGTTATAAATATTCTCGGTTTTGGTATTATACTCCCAATAAAAGCTTGGATGACCCTTCAAACGAAGCTTTCAAATCTGATTTAACAATTACCACCTTTATGATAAGCTATATTCGCGAGGATATGATTTTTTCAGCCAATTTAACTCACGTTCAGAGGCACAATCAATGCTTTTCCTCTCTAGATGAGGAAAACCAAGGAGTATTGAAACATAATTGCTATGGAGGTTACGGAAATGGAAAAATATTATTATAGAGAAAGAACAAACATCGATCATCAGCCAATTATGGAAAATGGGTTAAAAGCATCTTCAATTTAGATAGTAATCGAACAAGGACCTATTTTGAAGGATTCAGATCCACCGCTTCATTGACCAAATAGATAGGCAGACTCGCATGGCCTAAAACCAATTGGCACTGGCGTGGGTTTAAAGCATATATGCAGGGCTTCAGTAAGCCATAGTACTATTCCAAACATGAAAAGATATAAAAATAAAGATATATTGGCTTGCATATCTCAAGGCCATTCTCTCCTATTCCAGTTGAAAACTTTGAAGATTATTTCTTCTTTAATGGAAAGATTCATCCCATTTATAGCATAGATTATTCATTCAGTTAACAATATACTAAAGGTACAAACATCACTTTTGGGTAATTTTTTCATTATTTAGATCAGCACCACTTTAATAGGGTAAGTGGCAGCCCGACTTTCAAGTCAATTTTACTATTCTTGCAACAGAGCAGTTGAAAGAAAGTTTGTGGATATCAGAATACAATCAGATTCGAGTATATGGATTTTGGAGTGGCTATGTCGATGAGGGCCAGAGAGGCGAACGAGTCAACTTCTTTAACATTACAGGGTTCATTGAAACTACCAACTCCATTTACTGAAGTCTTGATTTCACTTTACAAATTATTTATGATCTTGCGAGAGAGATATTAAATAATCAATCAATTAATATCGCCAGTAGCTTCAGTTTAGATTTAGTTTATTATAGTTAATTATGTCCAAACTTACTCATGAGATATGTATCATTGGAGCCGGACCAGTCGGTCTAGCGCTTGCAAATTGCTTAGCACTCTCGCCTCATATTCAATCCATTGCTCTCATTGATCGAAAACTCCCAAAGATTATGCCAACTGCCTACAGCATCCCAAATCAAAGAGTATTTTCAATAAATGCTCCATCTCTCAAATTTTTGGATAATATTGGGGCTCTTCCCAGAATTCGTCAATACGGAACCCTTTCCAATATTCAAGTAGTAAGCAAATAGTCTGAAACCTTTCTGGAATGGGAATAGAGTAAAGCTAAAATAGTAGAAAACGATTAACTTGTAAACTCACTACTATCCAATCTCGAACAACCAGTTCTAAAGAATAAAATCGATTTTATAGAGGGAGAAATCCAGGGATTTAATAATGACCTCTACTCGCAATGCGAAGTATAACTAAAAGACAGAAAGATATCGACCAAACTGCTAGTCGGTAGCGATGGCAATCGATCAAAAGTAAAATAACTTGCACATATCCCTACATTTGGATGGAGCTACCGGCAAAAAGCCATTGCTTGCACCCTTTCCATGTAAGGTCTAACCTAAATTAACAATCACTCTGCATTTCAAATCTATCATGAGGGTAACATTCTTGGAATACTTCCGCTATGGAAAAATTATATTAGTATTGTTTGGTCCTTACAAATTCCAGATTTTTAGCATATTATGCAACTGGATGACAAACTATTTGTTGAAAACCTTAATAATTTAATCAACAACAGCAATCGCACACATAGAACCAAAGCCAATTATCGATAAATTGGGCAGATTTAAGGACTAATCAACAAAAGAATGGCTTTTCCATTGAGTACCTTGCAAGCAGAAAACTACAGTCAACATCGATTGGCTTTAGTTGGAGACGCTGCTCATTCTCTTCATCCTATGGCAGGTCTTGGAGTCAATTCTGGGTTCGCTGACGCTATTCTGCTGGCTAATAATGTTATCTTCAGTAAAAAGACAGGCAATGACATAGGCTAGGCTATATCCTTATCAAATTTCGAATCGAAGAGCAAAGCCATGAACTATGGCAATTCTCTAGCTATGGAGACGATAAAAAAAGCTTTCGAAATTGATGCTGGGCCGATTAACATGTTGAGGCAAACAGTACTAAATCTATTTCAGAACAGTGGTTCAGTTAAATAGAGGATGAAGGGACTGGTGGAGCATAACCCTTTGGCATAGATTCCTAGATATGAGTGGGAACATATCTGATTAATCTTTTATGCTAGATATCTTTGTTATTTAATATCTCAATAAGTAAATATCATCTATCGATTGAACTAATATAATAAATAGGTTATTGCATTTATAATTAAAATGTACCGCTCTCCCACCAGATAATCAAGTCGAAGAAGTCCCACTCCTTCAAGAAATAATATGACTAATCCCAAATCACCCAATAGTGGCTCAAATGTAAGCACACTCTATTTTTGTCACTACAAGAATGCCATGTACATGGGTGGCATCAAATCTTTTAAAAAAGACGGCAAAGGCATCCTCATTCATGATGGCGGGCTATCTGTGATCACTTCCTATGTCAATGATTTGATGCATGGACATAATGTATTCTTCTCACAGCACTGTTTGCTCTCCGCAGAGTTCGCCAAGGGTAAACTTGTAGAAGGCGTTTATCGTACTGATGGATTTTTAGGCTATTTCCACTTCAACAGTGAAAGTCAATTAGAGGGTAAGTGTATTTTGTTAAACTACACCAGCAAAACAATCACGTATGCCAACTTCAAAAAGGGGATTATGTTTGATAAAAGGGAGGAAGGCGATTTTACTCTTCTTAATCGAGTATTTGATCTAGGTGAGTTTGATTTCTTGATAGGAAGAGTGCATTTTCGAGTCATGAAGTATTAGTTTGATAAGATCAATACTATTTAGGGACAGAAATATGGAAATAAATTAACAATCGGTTTCGAAAAAGGAGGACTTATCAATGGCCTGGGATTTACTCTGGTTTTCAGAGGCACTCACGGCGGGTATAATCCAGAAACCCACAGAAGTGAGGATGATTTCTAACTCAAGGTAATAGAACGTGGCTATATGATGAACTCACAACTAAGTGGGTTTGGCGAAAAGTGGTTTAAAAATGGTAATCTTTACATAGGTGAATTCAAAAATGGTATTTTTGAAGGGAACGGTATTCTCCGTAACGTCAGTAAAAGAAATTGGGTTAGTGGTTATTTTGAAAAGGGAAATCTCGTCGAGCTAATAGAATATAACAACGAGGGTTAGAGTAAAAGCGAAGATCGTATTATCGAAGCCCTTCATGAACGTAAAACAAATTGGATAAACAATTAGGTCCACCTCTTATCATTGGAGCTGTTTGATGCCCACATTGAACGCATCATCATTGGTAACCCCACCACAGCAGTAAGAAGCTTGGAAGAGCGCAAACATTAAGTCCTGAAGAAAATTCAAGATAATTTTATATGCGAATCAAACTCGTTGCCTTCTTTTCTATAAACTGCAAAGAGCAACCTAAATTTGCTTTAAAAGGAGAGAAATGGTAATAGTTCAGTTAAAAAATTTGTAAATAGCTTCATTCCTGACCTTAAAAAGGACAGCAAAAAGAAAGCTGATGAGAACACCATTTATACTGCAGGAAATAAATTCAGTCAATCAAGAAAGCTGCTAGGCAATATGCGTAAAATCAAGATATTTGACCGCAGTAGTTCATCGGATAACTATCTAAAAGTTGAAAATGCACGATCTTCACGCCGAAACAGCCGGACTCCAGAAAAGAAGAAAATATTTGGACAGACATCAACTGGATATAAATTTATGGACACCTCCAGATAACATAATCAGGAATCAGGAAGAAATCCCGAAAATAATATTGGCTTCGGGTTGGAAGAAGACAATCTGAACAAAAAGAGAGATTGGAATGGAATTGAAAGCGGAGCTAATCTGGCCACCAGTCAGGTCAGCAGAGTCAGCGGATCTAGTCAATAGAAAAAAGGCGATAAAAAACAGGCAGGCAAAAGCAAAATTTTCAACTACCTCCATAATAAAGCTGAGTAAATAGCCCCAAAGTTTGCGTATACACCAGTGGATGGTGGTGGTGAGTTCGATGGTAAACGCAAGTGGCTGGACATTGAAGAAACTAATTCCTGATTTAACATAACATATTTTATAATAACGACCATGCAGAGGAGGAAGACTTTCTTAATCCTTTGTATTCTCAAATAAAGCATAAAGTATCAGTCTTTCATTCTTCTTCAATCTTAGATTTGTCCTTGTGTGCTCTTGATACATGACCACCCAATTTGCGTCCATCGTCAAAGTGTTTGTTGCAAATGCGACAACTATAAAGTTTCATGTCCTGATAATCAGAAAGATAGTTAGCGCATTTTTCTTTGAGATCTTGAGTGAGTTCTACTTATAGAATTTCTGATTTTTTGATTAGTTGTTTGCTAACTTAGCGGTTGATCATATTGATGAGGTTGCTCACTTTGGCTAGCTTTACCAGAATTTTCTTCTAGGCTTTGCAATAGGTCTACATTGATAATAATATATTAGCAATGACCCTTTATAAATGTAGAGTTAATATGGTATTATTAAAAGTATAGGACAAGGGTATTATTATTTTATTCTGAGCATATAAAAGCAATTAATCACAGATTAGGCTTTGGTTTGGTCAATGCTCGAAATAGACTAGACTGTCACTTTTCCAAAACTTTTTTTTGCACATAAAGACTGGGATTTCGACAATTGTTGTCAGGACGATCGACAGGACCAGAGTGGGAATCACTGTGCAGCAAGCTAAATAAATGTCTGTAAAATTTGACAACTCCAAATCGAATTATCGATTATAAACTATGAGTAATGCGATGTTAAAGTGCAAGGTGTAGATAGGTAAGCTTAGTTTAGAGATCAGATTGCAGACCCAGCTCTAGAGAATTTGTTTAGCAGGCGAATAGTATCCAAACAAAGAAGGTAATATGATTAAACAAACCAGAACGGGGATGACTAAATGAAGAGATGTGAAAAAGACAAAATACTGCATGGATAACTCCTCATTTTAGAGGCTTTTAAGAAAGAAAGAAATTGTTAACAGACCTAAGGAGCCAATAATAGGCAGCATTATTCGATAAATGGTTTTCTATAAGCGTTGAATGAGCCAGAACTGTTGTTTATTTTGCTATTTTTTGAAGTTATAGTAAACAATACCCAAATTAAAGCCAATTACAAATCCTCCAGACCGGATAATTGGAGTAATATTCCATCCTTGATATTCCTAATTGAAAAAGTATTGTGCAATGTCTTCATTTTAGCTTACATCTATCATAAAAGATGCCCCGATACAGGAAAAGGCAAATATTAACTGAAATCCATAGAATAGATACCTCTGAATCGTAGATTTATCACTGTTGACAAACAGAACCAGAATGGGCACGAACATAAAGCACAGCTGAATATCTAACTCCAACAGCCACAGCCAATTGAAGCAGTCATTCTAAAAAAGATTAGAAATCATAAAAATATGGGTATAGAAAGGCGCACACTATTTTTTGGAAAATTCCTTAAGAAGTGGCATCAATGGTCCATCTCCTATCAATGGAATGACGTTATAGAATAGAAACAGACTAACCAGATAGATAGGCCATAATCTTAAAAACCTTCTTACTATTTTAAACAGTAGTAATGATACTTTTTTTAATTTGCTGTGCTGCTTTAGAAGAAGATAAGACAGGAAAAAACCATTGGTCATGAGCCAGATATCAACAGAGTAGAAAAAGATATAGATGAAGGCGTCCTGAATTTAGGAGAAGAATGAAGTTGTAGGCGCTTTGTAAGTTACAATACCCAAATTTGTTATCATTATACCCACTAAGCAAAAGGCCTTTATCCCCGAAAATGTTTTCACTCTTTCTGTTGTTCTTTAAGATTTTGACTATAGCAATCTAAGGGTAGTTAAAACGGAAAAAATATCGATGAGCTTAGAAGAATTTGCTTTAATTATTTGTTTTTTATTGAGTAAATCGATAACAGAGCATACGATAGACAGTAAGAACAGAAGTGAAAGGATAACGAGAACTGTGATTGTTACGCCATCATATTTTGACTACATTTCATTCGGAGAGAAAACTTTGTTGAAAGTAAAAGGTAGTTTAAAGTACTCTTCGAACGAACCCATGACATACTGAAGATCAGAAGAAGAGCAAATGCGATTAAAACAGATGCCACTCATGAAAACATGCCCATCAGACTATTTCCCGAAGAGATTCGACGCTCCTTCCACGAGATAATACTGATTGTTGGCATCTGAAATGCATTATTAGTACAGTCCCAGTTTATTAAAGCCTATCCCTGAAAGAGTCTGATAGTGCAACAGCTGCAGCGAATTGTTGGAATTTAAATAGGAAGAACACTATCGGGAAATGAACACCATGCTTATGGATGTGATTTGGTATTTTGGAAATTAATTATTGTGATGATCAACCACGAAATACGGAAAACAATGCAATACAGAAATAAGGAAAGATAATGTGATTATTTTCATATTAAATAGAAGTAATTCAAATATATCTGCAAACATCGCTCTTCATTTATTTTATTATTATTAGAGGAGATGTATTAATTCAATGGTTGCTGTCCATAATAGTTACTATAATAATGTAACAACCTTTGCAATACAAATACGAACAATATGCCGAAGATTTCGAACCTGAGGACAAGAATGATAAGAATAAAGCCTCTAGTCCTCTTCAGGTCGATTATCAGGCACAGACAACTCCTCCTTAGTCTAAACTCAAAACAGAAGAGCTAGACCACTACTAAGAAGATTTCGTATCACCTCAACAGTAGAGCAAAGAGAAGACAACACCCCCAAAAAAAGGGATGGATAGCAATGCTAGCCGATAAAAAATGATCGAGCAAAATATAAAACTGAAGACGCAAATATACGAGCTTGCCAAACAGATGGACGATATTGTGCAGCGATAAAAAAAGAACAAAAAATATGGAATACATGCAGCAGAAGGATAAGACGATGAGGCCATGAAGTAAAAGAAGACAGAACTTAAAAAACAACAGATAGAAATATTGAATCTACGCAACAAAATATTTTTAACTAAACGCCAGCTCTAGCATGTCTATGATAGCAGGGGAGTTCAGGGCAAGGAGGATTAGTTAAAGAATGTTCAGAAATAACTCAAATAACTACAGGAGGAGAAGGACGCCTTGCTGAAAGTCAAGAGAGAGCAGACAAAAGCTTTGAAGCTGATTCGGAACGATAACGAGTACGAGGAAAAGGTTAAACAACTCAAAGAACAATTAGCTAAGACCAAATAAGAGTGCAAGACTCTCTCTGAAAAACTAATATAGAATGAAAGGATATTGCGAAAGAATCATGAGATGTATATTATAAAGCAGGCCAAAATCAAGGAGATGGAAGTAAAGATCAAGGAGAACAAAGAAAAAGCAAAAAAACCACCACAGCCTGCAGTCAACGTGATAACAGCCGAAATGATTCAAGAGATTGATGACCAAATAGCAGACTTATAGAAGGAGAGGAAGGAATCTGAGAAGAGTTGGAATTAGAAGATACAAGCCATTGAGTCATAACTGCAACAGAAACGATTGGAGGAGGAGAAAAAGTTATTGGTGCTGAAGTAGAAAGAAAAAGAACTGAAGTTGAATTAAATCAGAATCAAAGAACTTAAAAAATTGATTCAGTACCATACAAGCGAAAGTGTTCCCAAAAAAAACGAGGAGTCGGATATGAAGTAGTATCGACATCGAAGGAACATCAAGCAGATATAAAAATGATGTTGACTCTATCCTTTTACCTTTTGTAGATTATATGCATATAATTCGAAATGACTAATCGTTGATATTGCTAATAATCGGGTTGTCTATTATAAAATGAGTTCTAAGGCGAACTACAAGGTTTATATCGACGTTCAAATTGGTGCAACTGGAGCGGGCAGAGTTATATTCTAGCTGTTCAATGATCTTACACCCAAAACAAGTTAAAATTTCAGAGGGTTGTGCACAGGTGAGTACGGAAAGGCAAACAATATGAAATTGCATTACCTCAATACCAAATTTCACAAAATTATCGATGGATTCGTTATCCTGGGAGGAGATATTTCCAATTCTGGAGGAAAGGGAGGGTTCTCCATCTACGGCCGCACTTTCAACGATTAAAGCTTCGCAAGAAGTCATTCATGTGCAGGATTACTTTCGATGGCTAACTGTGGCAGAAATACTAATTCCTCCCAGTTTTATATCACCTGTAAACCCTGTCCGCATTTGGATGGTAAGAACGTAGTGTTTGGGCAGGTAATCGATGGAATGTAAATAGTAAAAAAGATATCAAAAGTACCCATTGATAAGGAGGACAAGCCGAGATATCCCATCATCATTATTGACTGCGGATAGATTGACGATTTTAGAGGCTTTCTGAGGTATGATCCCTTCAAAAAGTAAATATTTCAGGAAATACGTGATGCTCGGGAAAGGATTATAAAAGATCAACACGCTATCAGGAAACTGCTTTCGGAAGGACTCGAACCCAATTAAGCCTATAATTACAAGCAACGATTGGAAATTTGTGAAAAGAATTTGGCAGAATTAGACAGAAGAGAAGAACAGATTGAGTTTGAGAAGCAAGAGAAGGAGGAACAAAAAAAGTAAGAGCATCAACCAGTGCAAAGTGAGGAGGGCGTTACTACGCTTGAAATCAACCAAAAGCTAAGAGAAAAATTGGGAGAAAAGAATGTTGATAGACTGATGTAGTTGAAGCTAAAAATAAATGAGGCTCATGTGGCCAATGCCAAGGCAGCTTTGGATGAAGAAATCAGATAAAATGATGTAAATTATCATAAAATGATGAAAAAACAGGAGTGGCTGAAAAAAAGAAAGTCTGCCGAAGAGGAAATAGAGGCGAAAGGGCTCAGTAAAGACAGACTCTACTTGAATAGAAGCGCCCTCAAGAAAGAGGAAGAAGAAAAACCCGACTAAAGTTTCGGGTGGAATGTTTATGGTGAGTAGGCTTACTATAAGGCCTATCATAAGCGATGCCAAATCTTGTAAAAGGACTAGAAACTCTATGAGTAGCAATAGCAGTAAGGGACCAACTTAATGGCTAAACCATCAGAGTAAGCCCTCAATAGATTGCAGCAGGATGTCATGAAACAGTATTTTTATAATTAACCTAGACAAGAGAAGCGCACCACTTTCAGTAGAAGGAGAATGTACGACTAAGACGAGAAGGTAAGTTACATCAACGAGCGAAACCGAGTCTACAACCAAAAGTTAGAACGTAACTTCGGAGTATTCGCATCCAGCACAAAAACGGCTTTGTAAATGAATAACATGAAATGATTTCAACTATGATTGGGATTATTATAATTGGTAATCGATGAAGTCATGGATTAACTGGTGCTCAACCAGCTTTAGAGATATCATAGTCAGCCACAAAAAGAGGAGATTAATCCACTTCTACGAGAAGGGCAAGTACCAAGAAATGGCCAACCTATTTCGGACCGAAAAGGATTATGTATCAGTCAGATTTGACGAATTTCCTTTTCTCTATTACATAGTCAGTAGTTATGCTATCATCCAGGTGAAGACAACAAAGAAGCTGTTTCTGCTTTCTTGAAAAATGTTCCTTTCAAGAATTACTTATTGTTTGATTAGAAAAACCCTCTTAAATGCAATTCGCTCGTTTTTGCCTACCTGGAAAATAAATTGGAAATAGCAGACATATTATAAAATTCGGGCTTTAGTTTAGGAGTCACCAATTCAGAGGGGCAGAACATACTTCACATGGCTGCCATCTATAAACGAAAATAGGCTTTTTTTGAAGGATTAAAAAAGAAGGCCAATATCAATTTGGCGGATAATTATGGCAATACCCCACTGCACTATAGCTGCAGAGCTGGATAAATATAAATGATACAAGCCCTCATAGCTGGTAAAGCTCAAAGATTGCCCAATATGGTGCACCTCTATCCCATTCATATGGCAATTTAGTCCAATAAAATCGAAGTAGTCTAACTTATAAAAAGTATTTTAAGTATAATGTAGGTGATTTATGGGATAAATATCCGCTCTTGCACCCAGTTCACAGTGCAGCAAGAGTAGGAGCCTACTAAATCATACGGCAATTGCTAAATAAATAGGCTACTCTCATAAACTAGCGTGATTTTAGAAGCATGACTCCGCTTCACCATGCAGTCGCGTATATTTTGGCATATCTAGGACATAGAACTATTAATCAGTCGACTATTTGCTGAAACAAAAGGGAGTCCTTGTAAATATGGTCGATTAGTTCGGAAATACTCCTTTGCATATTGCTTTCATGAGAGATGATATAGGTTGCTGTCACATTATTCAGAATCAGCTACTAGACTTATATCAGCAAAAGCCGACTTAGACCTTCTGAATAATGACCATCTGGCTCCAGTTGACCTCGGGCTCGACTCCAACAACCCACACATGAAATCCTTCGTGAAGTCATTGGTCCATCGTAGCAAGAGGCTAACTGACTGGCGTACTCGAATGTGATATGATATGCATATATGTTATATAATAAATGGTGATTTACTCAGGTTTTTCGACCAGAAGGCAGGAGGAGAAGTACAACCAACTTCTAAAAGATCTACTTCATTTACTTTCACAAATGATCATCACCTACATCGAGGCCACCAAAGCCATTTCCTTTCGGCAAGCCTTTGAAAAAATTCAGTTTTAAATCAGCAAAATGGATCAGTATAAATACTCGGATTTGAAAGTATCGTTCGAGATTGAGCCTCTGAGTCAGCATATTTTAAATGGTGATATAGTTCGTTAATCTTTCTCAGAGCCTCCGAAGAGAAAGAGTGAAGTAAAGCCTGTTTTTCGTATGAAACGCACTCATTTGGGTCACAGTGTGGGTAAGACCATTGACGTGATGCAGCCAAACCAATGCCATGAGCAATCGCGTAGCTTGTCAATGAAGAGCGATAAAAATGTGAACCGTTATTTGATAGATAAATAAGTAAAAGTAGAACCCACTATGGAGGAATTAATGCAAATGAACCCACTGATTGAACGCAAAATGAGCGGCTACCGCAAGAGGAGATATCTAAAGGAGAGAAACAATTTTCCACAGATTAAGGAGGAATAATAAAATGGAGATGAGCTGGAGTGAGTGTAGCAATAAAATGCATGATGATATTGAATAATAGCGCAGCCTGATTGCGCTATATGATATTTAGAGTTAATTTATCAAAATAGAGTGCATATCTTAAGTCTAGTTTAGTAAATCTACTTTAACTGAATAAAGGAGTTAGGGTATTAATATCTAAAGCTCAAAACAAACTTATAATACCTTGTCTCATGAATTTAAGAAGAAAAGGCCTAACTGCACCAAATAATTTCCTCATGGAAATAAGACCATTTAAGTTAAGGATGCCCTATTTTTGGAAAATGCGCGTCATTAGCATCAATTGCTAAAATAAAGTAATGAAAAGGCCAATGATTTGAAATTCTTTGCTAAATTACTTGGGATATAATAAATACAAATTGGAAGAAAATATGAGCGAAGCTTACAAGTTTTCATATAAGGAAGAAAAACTGGCAGATACTGCTGACGATTTCTATCCACCCGCCAAAACACAGGACTATGCCAAGACAGCCATCAACGGCCTTGTCGTTTGCCTCAACTCTAAGAAGACGCAGCTGAGATCGCACTAGATTTAACAGGCCTCTATAAATCAAAAATTGACTGAACTCGATCTGCAAACTGATCAACTGACCATTGCGAACGACTTCCTCTCAAAATATGCTGATGCTATTGCTCTTAGGCAGGCAGAGGCACTCCAACAGAAAAGCTAAATGATGAGTGAACTCAAAGATTGGAAAGATGCCTGTGCGTGCCTTAAATCTGAAGCTAACAAATCGGAAGAGGAGATTAAGCAAAAAAGAAATTATGTTAATGCTTTGTCTCAGAAGGAGCAGTAGATAAGAAGTCAGATCAAAGGTAAGGAGGATTAGAATAAAGGAGTCTATGACTATAATATTGGATTGGACCTGATGATCGAAAAAAATGATAACGACATCTCGAAGCTAAGGTAGAACGACGACAACCTGGCTAAAACAGCAATGACTCTCTAAACCTTTGCTAAATCATTTAAGAAAAATATAAGCCAAAAGGAAAAGGAGTTATCAAGGGCCAAGTTCGAAACTGGCGAGTTTTAGAATGCCATTACAACTAAGCAGTTTGAAAAATCGAATATAGCCAAGGAGATAGATGAACGCAATTGGTAGTGTAATATGTACTGCCATCACAATCAGGAGATTGAGCAGACTAACATTAAATTGAAGGGAGATTTGGACAAACTGCTGCTGCATTTGGAGAGTCTAAGAAAAAACAATGCCTACCTCAACGGATGCGTGAAGGAGTACTCGGCAACCGGAATCGAGACTGCAAAGAAAATATTGGCACAGGCCAGTAAGTGATTGTTTGTTATGCTTGCACTTCATCTAATTAATGTTTATAGACCATAAATGAATGGCAATTATATGGTGATTATGCAAGTGGTGGTATAATAAAGGGTCTTCCTATTCAAATATATGAGCCCTCGATTAATTTACCTTGAACAATCATAAATCTGAATTAGATATGCTTCAGTCAAGAAGAGTTGGAAGAAGAACTGGAGTGATCATGCTTCACCCATCTCATTTAGAGGTAATAGTGGGGCTAGCCACTATCATTCCTGAATACACCACAAATTACCGAAAACTGCCGTATATGGCATCTCTTCCTATCACAACCATCTCACCTTCCTCTAAAATTGTGTAATCCCACGAAAACTCTCGCTTTTGAAGTTTATAAAATAGTTATTCCTCGCTTTAGGCCGCCCATATCAGCCCTTCTTAGCTGATGGCCAAACTGGCTGAATTCATATCGCCTCTTTGCAGAGGTATCAATGTAGTGTACACCAGGTGAGGAGATAAGCAGAAATAGTCAGTTCTTACGTTCATGCTTTCACCTGGATTGAGGGTGATTAGATTGCCAGAATTGATTTCTTTGACTTTTTGATGGAAGTATTTTCTGAGCCACACCCTGACTTCCAGTCGTATTTTGGCCCATGATGCGAACGTAAAAATAGGAATTTCCTTGCTGCCTCTTTCCTTAATATTTTCTCGTAGCTGTTGAACATGAAACTTGGTGGAGACGAAGAGATGCCCATTGATGGAAGGAAGGTTAATCTTTTCCTAGGGTTGGGTTTTTTTGCTTTTTTTTAGTTTATGGTAACTATTGGTAAACGAATTTATGGAGGAGATGTCAATTGTCAACTCAAACATAAATCGATATTATATAATGCCCAAAGTTACGAATGGAAAATGGCATAAAATGGACATTTATTCTGAATCCAATCAGAAAAGAGGTATTGTGAGCCTTTTCACTGGAAGACTGCCATCACCACGTAAGTTAAGCGAATATAGATGCAAAGATAGAAAGAACATATTTCAATTCGTTGAAATGACACCTTTACTCCATTTCTTATAATCATCCTCACTCCCTTAGGTAAGCAGTTTTGCTCTTTGTTTCGGCTTTTATTCTGGAGAATGGCTCAATTTTTGTTTGTGATTGATTTTTTCCAAAATATAAGTCATCTAAATGCTGGCATAGATACCTTGGAAAAGATGGGGCAATTCATGGGGTTATTCTTGGTCGCATCGTACCAGTTATGATACTGCTGCTTAGCTGCCATGATTGACTCCGTCTCCCGATAAAGTGACAGTCTTCCTTTGATATTTGCTCGCTATCTTTTTACGCTATCAATCTTTTCCGCATTTAATCTCACCAGCTACACCAGCTATAATCTTGGTAGGCGCATCCGATTATTTTTAAGGATATTTGCTGCATTTCTGAATAAGTGTGGATGTACTGCTACTGCGTCTTTCGAGACAGCTTTGCTTGGAGCTTTTTAAATTTCCTCCGCATTTCGACTGCGTTTTGCTGGCGCTCTCTCTCATACTGGCTATTTTGCAGCTAAAAGAACACAACTTTCATCATTTTGTGTTCGCTCTCCTTTTCGTTGCAGGATTAGTTGTTTTTTAAGGTTTTGGCGGTGGGCACGGTGATTTGCCTGCTGATTGTTTTAAGAATAGGCTCATCGTCTGAAGCACAGCTATTTTCGATAAAATGAGACATTCTTCTATTCTGATTATAAACGATTTAATTTAAATTAGCAGAATCAAATCACACCTCACGGATGGCAGTCACAACCTCTTCAATGCCACTGCCTGTCTTTGCTGATACCTTCAGATACTTCAGCTTTTCATAGAATTCAGACAGATGGATCACAATTGATTTGGAAAGAGTCGCCAAATAAGAAGAATCCTATTGCAAGGCTTTCATGAATTACTCATAGTCACTGATCCAGTTTAACAGTTTTGGACTATCAGAACAGTCACTTTTGTTCAGCAGTACGAGAAACGGGTATTTCTTTAAACGATACTGGATCGATTCTGATTAGAAATAAGGATACGCGCGAACAAGAGGTTACTCAACATGATATTAGGATTTTGACAGCGTTGAGAGTCGATTATATAGACTATTTTGACCGGCATTAGAGTCGCAATGGCTTCAGTCAAAATGATTGAGGAAGTTGACCACGTAAACACCTAAATCTGCCCAGGAATATCCACCAAGAATATTTTATTATCTTCGCTAAATTATTTATTGACCTCTTCAATTTTGTGAATGATCTTTTCCGGCTGAGACGTAAATAGATTCAGAGCAGTAAGAATAGCACCGTTAGGACCGAGCTTATACTCCTTCATCACATGAATAAGGGCATGCTTACTTTTTTATATTAGTAGGTGTCTCTGATGTCAAGGAAGGGCTTGTATGGGACGACCTTTACTGCTGGGTCCAGGTTGATGCAGAAAGTGTGTGCATTCATCTGTGAGAACTTCTAAATGACGCATGAGAAACATTGACAAAGGTTGTTTTGCCTGTGCCTGACATTCCGATGACGATAATGCAAAAACTTTTGTTGGTGCTCATTGACGATATTATAATGATGATATTTGAAGTAAATACTAAATATAGAAGCCGTATAAACTATGAATGCCAAGATATCGCAATGGTTAATAAAACATATCATTTTACTGTAAAAAAGCACAGCTCATTACTGGAGTTGCTACTGATCAGGATCTCATTGCCCATTATCTCAATCCAATTAGGTTCATCATGGCATTTGTATTTCTGTAGAAAGAGAGGAGCTCCATTCACACGTTTGGTGTGGTCAAAAAAACTAAAAGATCCGTCCCGAGCAAGTGTAATGAGAAGATTTTAGTTGAATTCAGCAATACGAGATTGAACCACTCTTGAAAGACTTGCCTATAAGATATACTTGGGCTTTTTTAGCTCCTTCACCGGAAAACTGAGAACATGACCGCTCTAGGTTGTGACATACAGGGTTGTTTTATAGAGCGAAATGGAGTGAATAAAAGGAAGAGTTGTTGCCTTGATTTCGTATTTCTTTAATAGTTACTGGAGGTCAAGCTACCTTACTATCTTTTGATCGTCGACTTTCCAGTGAATGAGCTTGCAATCATAGCCTCCAGTGATGCAGAAGTTGCCTTGTTCAGTATTGGCAAATTAGATAGCGTTTATTATATTACTATGCCCTTGATCGAGCAGGCCAGTACACTACAGATCAGAGTTATAAAGCCTAATATCTCCTTCATCATCCCCCACCCCCAATGTGCCATCAATTTTGCTTAATTTGATGACTGATACCTAATCAAAGTGAGCTTATTCTGTCTTTTTGACTATTTCTTCAATGAAAATGTCTTCCTTCCTGGCGTCAAATGCATACACGTTTTACCCTGAGCCCACAAACAACTGATTTTCTCTGTCATTTTAGCAATTTGTCAATGAATTCAGTAATTAATTGCGAAAAAGTTTAACAGAGGAATGAAGTCGCAGATCCCAAAGTCTCATCGTATTGTCCTCGCTGGAAGTATAGAATAAATTTTTATCGCGAATAGAAATGGAAATGATAGGTGCTTTGTGAACTGAATGATGTAGAGTGTACCTTTCTTACTGGATGCGTGGATGGAACTCTACACCCAATTACTATTTTTCATCATAGACCTGTTTCTATTATTAATGGCATATCAATCTTAGTTGTCAGTCGACTGCAGTAGTATCAATAAGAATAACATATAAATCGATATATGATCCTGTCAATGATAGAATTTAGGGTTGGCTATTGCTGCCATCTGCTTGATCACATCCCAGTTAAATTGCTATAAACTTATAAAGGAGGACTCTCGCTCCTACCGGTGTTCGCCTTTTCTTGCTTCGTTGTGGCGAACCATCACTTGAACTCTCTCATTTTTGCGCCTCAAAAGAATATTTTGCCTGCATTTCATATCTTCTTTCTCGCCCACTTGCCACTCGTACCATCTGGTTGCGAGTCCATTCTTCCAACATTAAACAATCAGTTTTTGCATCTATTCTTCCAGATACTCTCCAATGCACCACAAACTCACATCAGTTTAGCAGGATTCTTGATCAAGAGTAGTTTCGATGTGATAATTACAGAAATCCTGTCCATTGGCGTATTATTCAATTGAAGTTAGGCCTTTCACTATGCCGACTTGCCAATAAAAGCCATTACAACTTGGCGTCGGTAACTATAACTTCCATTTAATTGGATTTTAGATGATACGAAGTGACATTTTGGAGATTTAGACAATTTCTGATTCGACTTGCTTGTAAATCTAGCATTCTCGATCAAATTCCAACGATTCCAGCAGCTAAATTCCACTATCAAAAGTTAACTCCATTATCTGGCAGTATTTCCTTGCAAAGTTAGAAGGCAAATGTCTTTCTTATAACAAGCTGACTTTCTTTGCATGAGAAGAACAGTTGAAATTGTCTTCGTTTGTCGACAGAAGGACATGATATAAGATATCTGTGGGAATGTGATATTTCATAGCCAAAAGTTTATATATGAGGGAGTGAGCCATAAAAATGGGAGGTTTCTTTTGGGTAAGATTGAGAGTAAGCACAATGGCGGTGCTAATTTTCAAGGCCTCACAAAGATAAAAAGGTTTAAATCCTTCTTCCAGTTTGTAGCAAATATCAAAGGCTGTCACCATCTTCTCATGATACTCTAGCTCTTCTTTATTGGCAGGAACCTACAAATTCACAATCTTTTCGAAGGTGAATCTGCGAATGGCCTATCGCTGCTCATCAATACTCAGCATTTTCTTCCTTCTGATTGCGTCTTTGGCATATTTTAGCCATGATTTTAGGCAATTAGATGCATACTATAAAATAACACCTCTTTCGGTTAAGAGTAGATATTTTCCATTACGACTGGCCTTTATCTTTTGGCCATTTAGCATATGAAAATCTTGCACTGGTATCAAAGGAAGTGCGGGAAAGTGAGTTGCCCTATGAATTTGATATATTTTCAATATTTTAGCAGTCATATAGTTTTTATAGAGGTCTCTCCACATAAGAGGAGATCCCATTTCGTTTTTAATTGCGAATAGGTGAGACAGCAATTCTGAAAATTGAAAATGTTTAGGGTTAGCAATACATGAGACAAGCTGTGTAAAATATTTATTCCTAAACCCTTCAAGCAACTTACTAGCACTTGGCCTTTGTTATGGATTTTATTGCAAACAAACTTCAATGTTTTCCACCACATCAGTACCGGCGTGCTAGCCTTCAAAATCCTTAGGAAGTTTATGGGAAAAAGTAAGCTACTTCAAGACGTCCATCCGTTACATTGCTGTTTTGAAAGGATAAAACAGTTCGAATATAATGATTCCAAGTGAGTATATGTCCACTTTTTCATCGTATTTTTGACTTTTCAATTGTTCAGGTGCGCGATAAAAGCCAGTTCCAACTGCTTTTGTTTTATCTCCAAGCAAATCACAGTCATTTAGTTCCATTGAAATGCTGATGGATCTCTCCTCAGAGGTTGCAAGGCCAAAATCTCCAATTTTAACCTTATTTTGATCAGTTAGAAATACGTTAGCGGGCTTTAAATCCCGATGAATGATGTGTTTGGAGTGAATATAGGCGAGTCCTTCAAGTATTCCTCTCAGTAGCTGTATCTTTTGTTCCTCATCATCGAAGTTACTATTGATAAATTCCCTCAAGTTAATACCGGAACATAACTACATGGCTATATACAGAATTTTGAAAGGAAATCCCTCCAGCCCTTCAATTACGGATGATTCTGAATCATTTTTGGCATGATGGCCTGCATAGTCGATACTGGAACCTCCTGATACCTCCATATCTTAGCCTTAATCTTCAAACACAATTCCACTGTCTTCCTATTCAAAGACAATCCCACTGTTTTCCACAATCTATCCTTAATAGCTATTGCTCTGATTGCTGCTTCCCCTTGAAAATCTGATTCCCGACCGATTATTCTTCCATTCTTTGTAGATGTTATTGAGTTCGGATATTTTGGATCCCTAGTTTTATGAAAAGGACATATCCTTGACAAGTTACTGGATGGAATGAGTATCCTCAAGCCAAGATTGGTAGTATCTCACAATATTAGGATGATTTAATTTGGAAAGGAGAGCCACTTATTTTAAAATTTTACGATCGTTCAGATCTTCGTAGTTGACCACTGCCTTTTTAATGGCATAGATATTGCCGTCGAGTTTATGCCTGACTTTATAGACCTTGCCAAATCCACCTTCCCCGATAAGTTCTAGTTCCTAAAACTATGACTCGTATCTTCCCCGAGTATTTTGTTGTTTAACGCGAATAATTTATTAGTTTTGATGAATTTTCATGGCAGATGCATCAGGTTTTTCAATCATGTCATGCAGATAGAATATTTAATCCAAGATTTTGCCATATATTTATTTCTTTAGCTTGATATCTTGCGGATGGATGTGCTTCTTGTAAAGATTAAACTACTGACTGTTTTACCCCTCGTTTTATGCTTGACTCATGTATTGATTTTGGTTTTGCATCCCTGACTCATATTATTTTTCCTATTATTGGGGGTAGTTGATGGTAAGCATCAGATCTTGATAAATGGCTGTGGTAATGTTAAAGATATAAGGGTAGTTCGGTTCCTGTTTTAATTTGCTTTGATTTATAGACAAGATTGATTCTAGAATTTATAATTATAGTGGATTGAGAGCCTACTTGTTCATTTTTATGTTGATTAATTCATTTGGGTAAAGGGTGTTATACTCCCATTCAAGACTTAAGGATTTGCTGGTGCCTTCAAGAAGCAGCGTATAATGCCCGTAATGACCATTGTAGGGTACAATCTCTTAGAGATCAAGCAGAAAGTAATTGCGAAGAAGATCTACCTCCTGGTTTACTTGAATCTTCCTTTGATGTTCCGTTTAACTTTCTTTTTGCTCCTATATAATGGAAATATTTTATTCAACTTTCCGTGCATTTTCCTCAATTTTTATGTCTTAAGATTAATTATGCTGAGTCTTTTTGTTTGTACTATATTCCTCTTATTAATCGTTCTTAACTTTGTCCTCTTAAACTACTTGGACTTCCTTTACGTTATCAGAGTTCTTGAGATGCTCTTCTTTTTAACTTTCGCTACCTCCAATCTGCTCTTAAAATTATTCTTTTTATTGAAAGTTTACCACTTCGATAGTTTCTTACTTGCGATGCTTCCTCTTCACCTTTTTGCCTTTCTTTTTTCTGTGATGATCATCTTAAGTTTTGCCCCAAGTAAAGCTCAACTGCTGATGGATTGACAGCCCTAAAACAGATGGTTTTTGTTTGACTATTCGACGAGTGATAAGCCAAACGACTAAAGCGAGAAGCACATGAGTGATGACAAAAATGATCATATGTGAACAGATTAATAAAAGAAATCAATATTATAATGATGTATAGTA
>Ga0302185_10000462_pt1 | contig 31495 bp, 28 predicted proteins | sample II_Bog_E1_1_FD_200231 | JGI IMG/M metagenome (GOLD analysis project Ga0302185, IMG submission 200231) | Peat permafrost microbial communities from Stordalen Mire near Abisko, Sweden - II_Bog_E1_2 | ecosystem: Environmental > Terrestrial > Soil > Wetlands > Peat | place: Sweden: Abisko... | reverse complement strand
TAAGCATCCATCAATAACGGGAGGAGAAGCTTATTATGTAAAAAAGCAATCTGGAGGATGAGCTCTTACAGCTAAAATCAACCATAGAGAACCGAAATATTGAGGAAGGGTAGAACCAAGACGATATTTATATAAAATTTAGTGAAGACATCGAATCAAATGAGAAGATATACAAGAGTCAGATTGAAGAACTCATCATGAAGAACTACCAGAGTATCAACTAGAAAACTATGGAAATTGCGTAACTTGACAGTCAAGTAAGATAATTGGAAAATTCCCTTCAAAAGGCAGAAGAATATATTAATAAATTGGAGAATAACGTGATAGTCTAGCCGGTACAATAAAACCACCTCAAAGAACAGCAGCTCATCAAGGAAAACTAAAGATTATTGGTAGCTATTGATTCTTTAAACTTGGAGATTAAGACTTTGAATCATAGACTTGCTGAAAGTGACCACCAAATCAAAAAGCAATCTTCTATCTCTGTATCTTCTCAAGTGCCTGGCAAGATCTGTGAATTCCATGCCAAATCATATAGCTCCAACCAAAACGAACGTGAATCACACAATGTCAATAAGCATTCTCCCGCAATCCCAAAATCAAGAATCAGGATCGAGTAAATGACGCCCATTCAAGAAGCAGTCGAGTAATAGGACATGTATGTACGCATGAACCGACTTGTCAATAAATACTCCCAATAGTTATAACAAAAAAATGCAGAACTGAAGAAACTTAGAGAGTTGATCTGCTCGTATGAAGACGTTATCGAATAACTACAATGGGAGAAAAATAGTCCTTATCGAGCCAAGAGTCGATACGGTCCCTCAGAGCCTTATTACAGCCCAGTTAAATTAATTGATAACAAAATGCAGCTCGAGACCAATATATACGTCTCCACTCTCTTGAGAAAACTCACTCTTCTTGAAGAGCAGCTCCGATTCTAAAAAAACTAGAAGTTAAAGCAAAACCTGCGAATTCGCTAACTGTAGCGTGCTCTTGACGATTTACACATGAGACAAATGAATCAATCCTACGAAGATGATTCCGAGCTAATCGAGAAGCTTGTTTTCGAACTCGAGAATGAGAAGAATAAGACCAAATAGCTCAGATTAGACAACTAATTTTTGTTTAAAGAATCAGCTCGACTCAGAAGTGAGCTGCAGGTGACCAAAGGCAAAAATAGTCGTGTTCGAACCAGCAATCAAAGACAAGGCATTTCGACTACGTTTGATGAATTAGATAATAAAGGGGAATAGGCAGCCCTCAAATAATTAAATGTTTTAAAAGCCAAGTATTTAAAAATACTGGAGTTAGCCCAGCTAATTAAGAAGTAGTTCGACATCCTGGAGCTGAAATTGGCAGGAAAGGCCAAGGATTAGTTTGATAACATCAAGCGTTTTCTCAAAATCATAGAGAACAACTAAAAGAATAGTTTGGACACTTCTAATCCCAGCAAGCCATCCAAATCCAAAATATAGCCAAAGCCCCAAAAGAGTTAATCCAAGAAACTAGTTGAGTTTAACAGTCATTCTAGATAAATAGAAAAAGGAGTCTTCCGATAAATTAAACAAATCGATGCCAGTATTGAGTGCTCTGAAGAAGATGCCATCCGATTCAATAGCAAAGGTCTTTTCGAAACCAATCATCACCATCATGATCTCACCCTCCAGTAATTATCGAGTCATTTAGAAATGTGATCGAGAAGAATCCGCCAAAAAAAGTTAAATTGCATATAGCCATCAAAGTTGTTGAATTTGGCATCGAACTTCTCTCCAAAGGCAAAATAGAAAACATTTGTCCTGAAATGATATCTGTAACGCATTTCAGTGTTCGAAATGCCGATCGAATGACTCTCTCCCTTGTCAGTCTTCAGCATCCTCGTGACAAAATTCGTCTATATCAAGCTCCTGAAGTTTTGGTGGGGCAACGTGAATCATCAAAATCTCTATGTTGGACCATTGGCATTATAATCGACAAGCTCTTCCGCGGCCGTCTCTTCTACTAAAAATTCGCAGACATCCTCTGTCACAAAGGTAAATCTTTGCCCATTCAGACAACTACTAATTTAGCGACGGTGACCTCCCGTAAATGGGTTAAATAATATCGCAGATGTTGATAAAGAATAGTGAGCAGCGAATAACTCTGGAGGTGTCTTATGAATATTTAATGAGTCTTGCCATTTGATCTGATAGTATGAGTATAATTGATGATAATTATGATTAATGACTTAAATGAATCAACAAAAATAGTCCGTCCGCATGAGTTCCTCAAGAGGAACTGATAGTCTCCTCTAGGTAGATTCAATGTCACCTAATAGCCCGTAACAGCGCACGATCTTCCATGTGATTCGACTAAGTTAAGAGATATGTACTTGTATTTCACCAAATCGCCAACAACGAATTGCTTATCCTATCCGTTGGTATATGTAAAGGGATGTTTCTCGATGATGGAGTTTAGGCAAGACTGGAACTTGTCGATGTTGATTTTATCTTCAGTTTCGATCAAATATGCCATTGATTGCTGGGGGATATTGTATTTGGGTTTTCTCCAGTAATTCAGTTGATTGTACTTGAGTATAGTCGACAAATTCATTCCAATATCTTTGATCCAACTCTTAATATCCTTCAATAGTTTTTTGCCATCTTTCTCCTCGAATTACTCACTGATCTTGTCTCTAAAGACTGCACTGCTAGAACTGATTCTGAATAGGCCAAATATTAGTAGTAGTTCGGCGCGGTAGCCAATAAGTGACTCCCTCATAGCTATTAAATAAATATTGGCAAGTCTTTCCACCTATATCCATACAAATGTACCCTCTTGCTGGTAAACTGGTCTGTGATTTTCGCCAACTGCTCGACAAATATAATAAAAAAGTGGAACATATGCTCATCTTGGAAGCTGCATTCCATTTTGCAAAGATTATCGATCAGAGTCGGCTAGAACTTGGCGAACATGTCCATATCAGTACAGCGACGCGCCATGATAATGGCCAAACTCAGTTGTGTTCTGCTTTTCTTTACCCGCTTCAGTAATAAGTCTAGGTCTTCCAAGTTGAAATTAATTTTAAAGCTTTCAATTGCTTGCAATAAATCGATTTGGTCAAACAGTTGTCTTTCATAAAAAACTGTATTCACTGACCCAAGCTAGTTTTCGTTCTTTTTGGGCTTAATCTCGCTCTGTATCTTCATCTTTGAATCTTTGGTACTTCTCACCTGCTGGTAGATGTACTAGGGTAGCCCAATTTCCTTCATATATCTTTCGCATGATTTATGTTTTGCTGCCAAAGTAAGAACCTTAAAAAGTGGATTCATGTTCCTCTTTCCAATATGGTAAATTAAGAGCTATAAAACAGGTTGCATCAACTCTACAGAGCCATTTTTAAAGGCTGTTAGGATAAGTCCCGTGACAATATATTTAACATCCAGCTCCGCATAGAACACAAACTAATTTAAGAAATTCTAGTTGATTTGATTGAGTTGCCACGCTGCCATTTCCTTACTTTTTTATAGGATGCCATCAGCGCAGTTATAAAAAGCTTAGATGCGTTATTTCTTCTTGGCATTTCGGAGAAAAACCAGATAGAAGTAAATCATGAATGTTTTAGGATCACCCTTGCTGCTGCCCAACTCCAAGATGAAATTTTACATGTTGGGTTCGAAAAGGAGGTTCATCAACTTGTTCCTCATGTTCTATTCGTTTATCTCCTTGAAAATGGCTGAGTCCTTCAAGTCCATGGGAGCAATGGCATTACTCTTCGCTACTTTTTGGTAAAACAGAAGATAGGCATTTTTCTTCTTTTATTAATCATCACCAAAGGGATTCTCCTCAATTCCACCGAAGCATTACAATCCCAGCTACTTACTGTTAAACTCATTTATCTTCTCATCATCAAAATACTGCCAGCCCTGCGTTTCTGTTTGAACATAGGAGGTATAGTGTCCTGCTTAAGAAATACCATAATGAATGACCACTCCCTTCAGTCTGTACTCGTAAAGACGTCCATCAACATCATGATCATTGTCTATGCCATCTCTCGTATAGGGGAGGACATTAATGACCTCTGGGAAGGAACAATAAGTATTAAGTTTTACTTTCTCCATTGTTTAGAAATCAAATTAGAATCTTTTTAAAGTTACTATCAGAATTTCAGGAAGGGTTTTCAGACAGACTCGTTTTACGGCTTTTATCTTGGCATCGCATTTTTAGCAGAAGTAAGCATTGTCTCCCTCCAGAACTTCACCTTTAATAAACTCTTTCAACGCTTCTTCTAATGATTTTTTATCTTTAATTTCCAGTCTAATTGACAAGAATGGTTAAATTCTCTCAGAAGTATGCTCGCACTGCGACCCAGTAATCAAATTGGATAGTTCTCCTCCAAAAATGTTGTTAATAATATCCTTCTTTCCAATTTTGTTTAGATTACGCTATAGTTTATCCATCAATGAGTGGAAAAACTCATCGACGTCAGTTTGAATTCGAGGATCGATAGGCTGTCCATCGAGGATGAATGTTTTACACAGTGAATCCGTCGTATACACTGGACTCTATGAAAATTTTAGATGGCCAAAGATGTTTTGCAACTATAAAGCGATATTTTCCTTCTAGTCGATTTTGGTTGCCTACACATTGATTATTTGACTGCTGAAACTGTCTATAAAAAATAACTGCTGTAACAGGGAGTTTATATAACACGTGGCAGCTAAATTTTTAAGACCAGTGTATTTGTGGGAAACCTGCTTTACCACGGAGATATTCCATTACTACGGCTTACGCCACGATGTGCTGCTTTTCATTGATTTAGCCACCGCATTGCTGAGATATCTTCCTCCAATGCCACCTGCGAACTCTTCTAAAAACTTAAAACCAAGGGATCTAAGCCCTGGAGATTTGAAGCGAAGTTTATTTGGTTCCGAGCTAAAGAGGCAGTCGTTGATGATATGATTGATGAATGATTCTGCTTTCTAATTAAGCCAGCTCTAAATCTAATTGGGAAAGGATTTGTTCAACTTTAATATGAGGCTTATGACTCCCGCCAGCAAGTTGTTTTCAACTTACTCTGACTGCTCCATAATATCAGCTTTCCTGATTGTTTTAAACAAAGCCTTAATAGATTCACTCAGAGACTGTACCATTTTTCGTTCGATTAAAAGAGATACCACATCAAACAAATGTTTGCATTTTAATTGTTTTTATTTGAGGGTATCATAGCGAAGCAGCCGATTTAAAATTAGCAGAAGACAGCTTTAACTTTTTGTTTTAGTTACTATTTCAAGCAACACGTCAGCTATTTTTTCCTTACTGCTGCTGAACAGCACCGCCTCGATAGTTTTATCAATAATTCTGGTTTAGAATAACTTGGAAACTTTTCTTCTATTGATATCATCGGCGGACATGTCCCTGTAGAAAGTTAAACACTTAGCTAAATATTCTTCATATTAATTGCAAGAACCCACCTCCTGATTGACGAGTAGATCGAACATAAACGTGTCACTGAACATGATTGGGTTTTTACATTGCTTCACGAATTTAAGCATTTCAATCAGCATGCTCATCAGAGTAATACATATGGTGTATGATTCAGGAGTATTGATATTCCGTTTGGTCAAGATGATTTTCGCTATGTGGTCGATGAATCCTTTTTCGACCATACTGATGGTTGTTTTTAAACTTTTTTAGCTGTTTAGTATCCTTAGTTGGTAATTCAGCTTGTTTAAACTACTCGAGTCCATTATCTCGTTTATATCCTTAAAAGAGAGTTTAGTTATCTTCTACTGCAGTTTCTTTATGAACGGCAATTTTTCAAGAATTTTTAAAGCCTCGCTGCCTTCGTCTTTGCTGAGCCACTCCAGTAATTCATCTCCCTTGCTGTCAGCAAAAGTTTTGTAGAAGATGTCTAAAGTATCAAGATGAGGATGTCTATTCTTGGTGGGGTTGATGATGACTGCAGGACCATCTTTGTTTGTAGTAATCAAAGCCATTGAGAAATCCTCCTCCTTCTAAAAAGTAGTTTCTTTGTAGGAAGTACCCGAGAGCAAATGCATATCAAAGCTGAGCCCTTCTATTTTGAACTCTTCAGCTATAATATGCCTAAATTTCCATAGGGAAGAGCACCTGGGGACATTCATAAATCTGCTCACTCCAGTCTGCTTGTTCTTAACTATCAATCCAACCAAATCAGGCTCCAAGATGTTCAAGCTTTTCATTCTGCCATTAAGTTCCTCCAATAAAATTCTATATCCTACCAATACGTTTCTCTTTAATTTGCCCAATCTATCAAGAATAAAATTCCAATTATTTATCTTGCTCGTTTAGAGGTTTTTTGTGGGGACATCTGGAGGTCTTAGACAGATTTCAATAAATCTCCTTCCAGCTTTTTCAACCATATCTTTGCTTTTACCATTGTTGAGGATGTTCAAATAGAAGTCAAGCCCGAAAATCCTTTCTGGATAACGCGCCCGTATCGTATGCTTGTAATTATATTAGAAGATGCTGGGGTTGCCGCTGATGTTGTGATTGTAAGACATGATAAGTTCATCAACAGTCTGATACAGATCCGGACCAATGTTTTGGTAGTCTTCCATCTCTTTGAAATCCAAGAAGATCTTTTCAATTAGTTCTTTTATTGTATCGGGGGGTAGTTGCTTCTGTATTATCTTTTGCCTACTTTTGTCATCCTCGTTCTTAAATCTATACTTTCTTAAAAATTTAAAAAAATATTTTTGACATTCTCGAATTTTCCAGAATTACTTCGCTTGGGCAAAACTCAACTTCTTTCTACTAACATAGGTAACTTCCTCCAAAAATTCAAACATACACTCCCACATCTTTTATGATGGTTTCTGTTGTTGCGAAGTCTGCAATCCCTCAATAACACAATCAACAATGTTAACCTCCTTCTCAACAGCCTCAATACTCTTGGCAATCCTCGGTCCCTTTGACAATTTAAGAGTTTCATGGATAATCTTAAAATAAAATTAAAGATTTTTACGATTGGCGATGCTTTTCACGGAGAGAGAGATATACTTATCAATCTAGTTTTTATAGTAAAGATCTCCAAGCAGCACAGCGAAACACTCAATTATTTTATAACGAAGAACTGCAGTAATCTAACTGCTTTAGGATGTGATCTGACCCCAGTAGAACCCAAGTGCCAGCTCTTCGCCCTCCTTACAGAATCCCTGTCTAAAATGCTGATTTTTGGTTAAGGCAACCATTGTATACTCTTTTGCCAATATAATAAGGTACTAGTCCAGAGGTAATGTTTTTACCATTTAGTTAAAGAAACTTATCACAGTCTTAGCATCTAGGAAACAAGCAAACTCCGCTAACGAGGAATAGAACCCCTTAATCTATAATTCATGTTTATCACGATGCAGCCTAAGTCACGTCATCAGTACGTTAAAATTTTCTTGAGAAGATCAAAAGTTAGCATATTGTTGCGATAGCAGTAATCAAAAATAGCCAGCGAACGCTTGAACATTTAAGGATTGAAGTTTTTGTTTTAGATTAGGAAACCTAGCAGGTCTTTGTTTGTTATCTCGGCAATAATAATGTCTTTCTTCCTGAAGACTTGGTATTCCATTAATCTTTTCATCTCGTTCAGTCCACGCAACCGTCCCTCGAAGTTTCCACTAACAATTAAGGAGACAATGAGTTGCAGAGTCTTCTTTTCTTCCTCCTCTCGGCTGAACAATCCCTTGAGACTAAAATAGCTCATATAATCCAGAATCTAAATGTATTCGCGATTGTCAGTGGATATGGGCAGGACATAGCCGTCGCTGATCATAGAATTGAGCAGCAGCACTACTTATTTTTTGATGGACCAGGGCAAACCTCGCCCATTTGCTGATTTAAATTCCATAAATCGATTACAAGCCGGTACTATTTTGTACTCCAGAATACTCTATCTTATTCTTTTGTGCAGATCCATTCCGGGCGTAGTTGAATACCCTTCAAAATGTTTATAAATTTCAGCCCTATTATCTTTATTGCCGGTGAGGGTATTAAGGACAAACAAAAACTCGGTATTGGCGTGAATCAATGCTATTTTGGGGTGGACATTGCTCAAATTACAGTCGTAGCTGGCTTATTTCTCTAACTACATTATCGTATAATTACCTCTTTCAGATATTCCACGCTTTAGTTTAGGATTTTGCTACCTTATTTGATATAGGCTATGATGAAGCCTATTGCCTAATCGCACTCCTTGCTACTGTCGTAGATGCGTCGGGTTATAAGATAATCCACGAACAAGAAAAGCTAGCCGCGCAAGAATTGATTAATCCAATGGACCTTAGTCCGCTCATCCTTGATATTTGCCCACTTGCCGAGTTCTTTCAGCAGAGTTACTGGCTGTTTTTGACTCATTTATTATCTTTTTGGTTAGTAGTTTGGTCCTGTATAGGGGAGCGTATGAGTGCGAAAAGGGGCCAACTTATGGGAGGAGGGGAGGTCGTACTTCTACATAGAGAAGGCAGTACCGAATCATAGCGAATGTTATAGCCATCAAAGTGTACCTCGACGGTTGTTCTTAGTCCGTACTTGGTAATGTCCTTGATCTGCGCAACTTTCCATCTGTGTTAATCGAGTGCATCTAGGTAGTACCCCTTTCTGAAATCCTCATAAAAATTGTAGTTCTTAAGTTATGTGGTGTATTCCCTCAGCATTAACAATTCAATATAAGCAAAGATTTATTCTTGCATTTAATCACAAATACAAATAATATAAAATGACATATCAACTCTCAGTATGGGTTAATCTAAAAACAGCTTGATGTTTAACAGAAAGCTTAGATCAATTACACCATCATCTAGGTGCTAAAAGATTATATGATGATAGATCAAATGGAATTCCAAGTATACTCAAATAATTGGAGAACATTTGTCAATTAGATATGTAATATGAAGTCTTTACATTAAATTCGTATTGATCTATTGTTTGACTAATCATATATTGAAGGGCTGATCGCGTAATCCCCCTTTTTAGTTTTCAAAGCGTTGCAAAATGTTATCATAACCGCCGTAGCCTCCCCTCTTCGAGAGGATTACGTATCTACATGAAGAATGGGGTACTTATATGCTGGGAAATTGACTTTATTAACGTCAGTATCATGGCAATCCGTCGAATAATGGACATAGAAACATCCCACGGTCACTAAAAAGAGGGAGACTAAATTGCTGAACACATGGAAGTTCTTGACCAGAGTGGCATTGTATCCATCTTTTACTAGCTGAATGTAATAGCCAATACCCTGAAGTAAGTGGATGGTCCTTTCATCAACTGTTTGTTGAACTCAAAGTCCAGTGGCACGCGGTGATCTGGAAACTGTCTCGAGTAGTTGATAGTGAACTTTTTCATGTATGAAATATAAATTACAAAAACAATATAGGGAAGGTATTCATTGACCTATTTTGGTAGGCTTGCAAATATTATGAAATGAGTTGTTTCCCATCATTATAAAGATGAAATTGACAGAGGAGAAGGATAATATAGTAATGGTTGTTATGATTTGAATATTATCATGAGCAAAGAAAAGTTAATATCGTTAATCATCCGCAAGGATACGTACAAAGACACCAAACCATTTTTGACAGATATACTCAACCTCAACGAGTAAGTGCAGCCTTATATAGCGAAGCAGTTCGAATCTCAATTCAAGCCATTCAGGAAATACTTACAACGGATTACATTGTAGAAGCCAAACTTTATGCTGTCAGGGTACCGCATCCAATAGAAAGTATCTCAAAGATGCATTTGAAAAGGCCAATCCCAACTTTATCGCGTTTGTGGAAACTAATATATTGCCTATCCTCGCAGCGATTGCCCTCGATTAGAGTGATGAAAAGGCAGTCATTAAGTATGCAGGGAGTTCATATACAAAGAAATAGGAGTTGGATAAATTTAAGGGCATCCTCTCCAGCTTTTTTTGCCTGACGAAGGAGTGTTTATTCAAGTGGGGCGAGTGGATACCTGACGCAAATCGCAAATTCATAGCCACAGTCAATGATCTTAAGAAAAAAAAAGTGCAGTTTTAATTCGAACCACTCAAATATTTTAGACCTGAGAATGAGCAACTGTTTAGAGAAAATTGTGCTAAAAACGGGATAAAACTATCTCAATTGAAGCCCAAAGCAGTTAATGCTTCGAAAGTATAGCCAAAGAAATAGAAAGACCTTTATGTTGCTGAACCAGCTCAACCGAAGCCCAAAGCCACTGTTTCAAAAGTATAATCAAAGAAATAGAAAGATCCTTATGCTGCCGCTGTTGAATTAGCTATTAATAGAATGGCAACAGCTCAAAAATCTGAAGAGATTGACGCCATTGAGAAGAGTTTTGACCAGGCCATTGATAGTTATTTAGAAGGAGCTATGACTGTCAACGAGGAGGATATACAGAGGTGGCTTGAGTAGTTTTAAAAGGAGAAGAAGTAGATGACTAAGAGGATTAAAAAAGGTGGAGTTTCCAAAGAGACTACACCTTCAGGGGGAACCCTGAAATCATCAAAACCGAGCACAAGTGAAATTAAACCTAAGTAACCATCAAAGCCCAGTATGTTTTAAGATATGTCCAAATATTTGATAAGAATAAAATAGGATTAAGATACGGTTCCTCCCGTCGTTACTCCCATCAAGAAAGAGACAGTCACCACTTCGCCTGAAAAGGAATAATTCTTTTTTAAAGAACCTGCTCCCTTGTAGAAGAAATAACTGCCACCAAATCGACAACCATAACAATAAATACAAATACCTCCCTGCAAAAAATAATCAACCAAAGTTATAGAGAAATCAAATCAAGAAATTAGCACTATCAAATCCACAAAAAAAGGACCGTTAGTATTCGATGAAGAAACTGAAATTCCAGAGAAAAAACCAAAACGATCCGAACCAATTGTTAAATTCTAAAGTTCTGAAAAATGGTCCATGACAAATAGCAAAGAATCAGTTCAACAGCCAAGTGATTCCAAGCTACCGAAAAGGTCAAATGGAATATCAAATTCCAAAGACTCGAATGAGCGAGTGAATTTTTCTTAATAGGAGTCGGAGGAGTCAGAAGATGGCGAGAAGATGATTAAAATTGACCAGAATTCATTTAAAAAGAAGACTAAGCTTTCATCCATTCAGTAGTAGGAGAAATAGTAAGTGTTGGATAACAAAAGCAAGATGAGAAGTAGTAGAAGTTCTAAACTGTTTGAGGAGGGAGATTCTTATCGAAATCGCAATGGAGGAGTCAATAACAAGCTTTTGCAGGAGAACGCGATTTTAATGGATAAATTATAGAGTGTAATGAAGGAACTGGCAGCAGAAAAGGAGGACAAACTTAAGCTGATCAAGTAGAAACGAGAGGTCGACAAAGAAATAGCCTATCAAAAAGAGGGAGAGGACAAAATTATCAAAAAACTTAAAGCCTCAGTGCCCATGGAGGATTATAACCGCTTGCGGAGAGAGTTGGAGCAGGAACAAGACAAATATTAAATGCTAGTCAAGCAGCATGTCAAACTTAGAACTGACTATGAGTACCAGGCCCAAGAGCTGTAAGATATTAGATTAAGATTGAAAAATGGTAAACATTTAGAAGCAGGAAAGGACTCATCCAGACTGAAGATGTCACCTGGCAGCAATATTGAATCAAGATTAACCTTCAGCAAGGAAAAGGGTCTAGCTCCTATCATCAAGTAGTAAATCGATCCAGACTACGTTAGCAACTTGACCCATCCTTCCAACATGCATCGCTGGCTAAACTAAAGTATTTCTCACTTAATGTAGCCAACATCACCCTCTTCAAGAAGAGTGCTCTCAACTCATCGTAAATCTGTTACCGAGACGACTATCTCGCCATATTATCCAAATCTAGTGTGTACACTCAGAACAACCAGCAGTTTCTGTCCCTCACCCTGACATTTCAGTTCAAATCCCTCAAGCAGGTCACTCCTCAGGTTAGATACAAAAATTGTCAAGAACTCGATCTTTGGATTAAACCTCTGACTGGCGAAGACTTGCATTACAATCAGTAACTAGCTGTTCGGCTATGTAGCAATCCCCTTAAAATAATAAAAGCAGAAATCAAAATCATTGAATGTATGAGTATCGTCTTCTTGCTTCCTTTTATGTACATTAACTTTTTGAGGGAGGAGTAATTCAGTGCTGAGGAGTTTGACTAAATATTTGGGACGAAGTCATAGCAGCTCATAAAATCAAAAATTGTACAGTGGGTACTTCTCCTCTAACTAAGAATAAATTAATAGTAAAGGAAGTGGCGGACTTGAAAATGATCTTTAAAAGCTCCACCCTCAGTGAGAACAGACTGCGATTTTGTCTGTCCTAGGGGATAAATGACCAAGTCTTCATGGTGCAGGTTTAAATCTTGCGAAACAGCAAATTGATGCTGCGAGTCCTCCCGATCCCCTACTCCCCACAAATGGTGATAAAGGCCAAGTAATTGGTGGAAGACTTAATATTTCTGCTAACTTGATTTTTCTTATCAAATCTGTGTCTAATCTTATAAATACGATGCGAACGATCAGTCACTAATTATCATGTGAATGGTAATCGATATAACTTAATTTGATATTTGGCATGCAGGGAAAGAAGACAGAACAAAAATATATATATGCTGTTCGCAATCGACTCCTGCAACAGGGCAAATCCGGTAAGCCCGAGGCGGTTAATCAGATCATTGGGTCGCTCTCTCAAAATTTTGTACTTGCCATTGGAAGATAAATCAATAACAACAGTCATGAGGGACAGATCGTCGAGCAATAAAAAACCAAATTTGAGCAGTATCTCTACTCCTTCAAAAGCAAGGGAGTCATCAAGTTGGTACCTGAAAATGTGCTGGTCTGCTTCCCCATTACTTGCAGTCAGGAGGGAGATGGGTTTGTACTCACAGAGGAGGAGTTTAAGAAGTTTATTGTCGAATTCAAGACTATTATGAGTCACGATGACTCTGATGATTCCTCCTACTCGCATTACTCTGAATCACAACTGCAGATGTACTTTGGCTACTAAATAGAAGCTCCATCGATCATCGCTGCAGAGGAAGACCCAAAGGAAGCAAGAACAGACGCAAGGAAAGCATAGAGAAGTCTAGTGAGGAGGAATTTATGGATGAGTCCAACAAAAAGTTTCAAGAAAAGCGGGGTCGAGGGAGACCAAAGGGCGCCAAAAACATAAAAAAGATGGCAGGCGGATCAGCCTAGGGCAGTCTAAACTAATTGAGTGTGTTCCAGTTATTCGTGAGTCTGTTTGAGACAAAATCAATCGAGTAGGTAAATACTAAAATAAACCGATTGAAGGACCGAGATGACCGATTGTTGATGGTTAAACAATAATAATTCTAGGGCGATGAGCTCATCAAACGTAGCAGGGGACGACCTAAGGGTGTAAAGAATAAACCTAAACTTAACAACGAAGATTCAGAAAGCGAACAGACACAACAGCCCGATTCGCTACCGAAGAGGAAAACCAATAAAGCAGTCAAATGCTGCAGTAACTGCCAACAAAAAGAGTATAAAAAACTGTTTCTTGAGGGGAAGAACATTGCTGCTGATAAACTGGTCAATGTTTGCGAACATTTGGGGGTGGACAACCACTTGAGCGTAATGCTCAGTACAATTAAGAAGGGAGACATTGAACAGCTTAAGCTAGTGCTTTCAAGGAAGGATGCTCTAGAAAGTGCTTTTGTAATCAGCTGGGACGCTTCCTCGAGGTTGGAGGAATGCTACTACACGATAAGGACCAAAAAGAAATATATTTCTAAGGGAGGAAGGAGGGAAGGACTGCATGCGCTGCTGCAGGACTGCCTCCGCAACAATGAAACACAGTGGTGGAGGATCATTGGAGTCGAACGTCTCTTAGAAAGTATCCCAAACTGTAAGCAAGTGATTTAACTCTATTAGCTGCTCGTCTAGAACGAACCCTAGCTAAAAAGATAAATTTACTTGAATTTAGCAAGTCTCGTTCGATCTGGCAACGAAACTTTGGCGGCCTATCTCTTTTAAAAGGTACTGAAGGAATAATAAAACCAATCATCCTATGGATATTCCAAAGATCATCTTTAATGTTTCAACAAAAAGCGGAATTAAATGCAATTCAAGAAAGCTTCGATGCTAAAGCAATCGTACACCGCCAACTTTTGTAGTCCCATTCACTGCGCCATCATCAATTCCAACACTGAGCTATTGACTTTTATCTTAAAGCATATTTCTGATTGCAGCGTGGGAGACAGTTATAATCGAAAGCCCATTCACTACGCCGCTGTTCTAGAGAATTCCAAGGCTCTATAGATATTAATAAAGCATGGAGCAGATTTAAAGGATATTGACAAACGAAAAACTACACCCCTCATGCTAGCTGCTCGTTTTGGCAGAATTAAGAATATCAAGCTGATTTTGGATAAGGTGAGAGATGCAGAGTACATTAATTTCAAAGGAGAGGAAGGACTAGCAGCCATTCACTACGCTGCCATCGAGAAGCACTACGACTGCATTGTACTAATGCTAGAAGATACTCTAATTGAAAAAGAAATTGAAACAAGATAAGGCATGAGTATCTTTCATATAGCCGCAGGCAATGGGCAGAAAGATTTAATTAAACTACTGCTTTAAAAGGGCTGCACGCCCGAGGCAGACAACTTCCGCCGCACTCCTTTGATGATCTCTATTCGTAACTATCAAAATGATATCTTCTTCCAGTTGTTTCAGAGTTGTCCTCGCTACTACAAGCGTGATTACAGTTACAATACTTTGCTACATTATGCTGCAGCCTATGGCAATTTGGAAGTTGTGAAGTATCTATTGGAGATCGGTATGGCTCAGACAATGAACCGTAAAAGTTTCTACCCCTTTGAGATAGCCATACTAAAAGGTCATTATCATTGTGCTAAATTGTTGTAAAATTGGAGTTTGCATTTCAGTCATCATCTTCTCAACCGCATCAGTAAAACTCCAAGAGGGACCCCTGAATACTATGAAATCTATGAGTATCTGCTTTAAACTAGAAAGTATGATTTGAATTATCGTAATCCCATGGCTTATGGCAACACCTGCCTGCATTTTATTTGCTCTATTAGCGAGCCGGAGTACTATCATTGGCGGCGAATGGAGTCGACGTGTGTCCAACCTAATTAATACAGGATCATGCAGGAACGATTAATCACATTGCTGCTGAAATATGGCGCAGACCCATAGACTGAAAACGATAGAGGTGAGAAACCCCTTAAATTATGCATATAAAACTAAAATATAATGGGAATGCAACTACTTCTACGCGAGATTCCTTTTGATCACCAGCCAGCCACACGCAACAACAATTATGTATATTACCTAACCAACATCGGCTGTTTGGGGTGGAGGGAGATGGAGTTTATCTATTAAATACTTCTGCGAACTGACGATAGATTGCTAAGAGAGGAATTGGGAAAGGTCGACATCAATGGCTTTTAGTTTCTTATCTTTCTCGTCAAGAGGTTCACTGAAACCGTGCATCTCAACTTTAGAAACCATTTTGTCGCATATCGTCAACAGTTTATATAATAGGGAGACTGCAAACCAGAAGAGGTCGAGAGAAAGGCAGTGCTTCAAGCATTTGATGACTACCTTAAGCATGAGGACTGTCTAGTGAAAATAGTTAACTATTTGGTGGACATGGGATCAGACCCTAAATTCATCGTATTAGAGCCGAAGATGGATGAATAGTTTTAGAATTATAAGAAGTGGGGTATTCAGCATTTTCTGATGAAGTTTCCCTCCCTAAATCTACTTAAAATATTCATGCGATGGATAGACACTAATTTCAATCTACAAAACAGCGAGGGTAGAACACCATTGCATCTCTTTTGTCTGTGGAATAACGAAGGATCGTTGTTCAACAACTGCTCAACAGGCGACGACCCTCTTCCTGAAATTAAATATCCTTAATTAAGTCAATTCCAAGGAACAGTCTGCCTAGAGTACTTGCTGGAAAACGGTCTAACGTCGAATGTACTGGATATAAACCGTTCTACTCCTCTTCTCTACGCTACAATGCGAGGCCAGCTCGGTTTCGTCAAGCTGCTGCGTAATTTCGGTAGTACCATCAACAATGTAAACTCTCTTAATCAAGTGCCATTGATAGAACTAATAAGAATGAAGAATAAGTTAACATTAAATCAGATTGAAAGCATACTTGCAGATGAAATACTTAAAGCTGATTTCAGAGACCTCAACTAGCGCAATGCTCTTCATCATGTGGTGTCCATCGCTAAAAACTTTGATAACTCCCCGGAAATATGTCGTAAGCTTATTCATTATGGAGTCAACATAAACAGCCTTGATAAACATGGCCGTTCTCCTCTTTTTTATTGTTTTATCAGAATCGAGTAAAACTAATGTTACAATGACGATTCAAATGATAAAGTATAAATCCTACAAACACTACTGACTCACCCCGACATCAACATCAATATAGTGGATGTATACCAGCGAACTCCCCTCCACTACGCCTGCGAGAAAAAGTTCTTCTTTTCGATTATTTACTTGCTAGAGAAGAATATTGATTATGATAGGGTAGACGCTGAGGGAAACACTCCCTTAGCTATTTGTCTGAAGCATAGAAACCTTAACCAAGCAGCAATGCTCATCAAGAGAGGAGTCAAGTATGGCAATGTGGTGGAGGATGGGCAGATTTATTCATATATCACCTACGCGATAAAGAAGTTATCAGTGGGTATTTGTTTCATCCTAATCGACCATGGATACCCCCTGGAGAAAGCTTTAGAATAATCCCACCCTTTCAAGGAAATCCTGCTGAAAAGATACGTGAAATGATGTGGATTATTTAACTGACTTATCATGGTGTAGTATATTATCGATCAAATATCAGCAGTGCAATATTTATGATCACAATTGTATTTGGCAGTACAGCGGTTATATAAATGGAAATTAAAGAAAGTATTGAATAGCATACATATCATTTTATTGCATTCTTCAAACATTAACATTTATGGATAATACCGTCTCCGAAAAGATAGAGATATACCTCAGCTGTAGAAATCTCAAAGATTTGGATGTCTTCAGCAAGTCTGACCCCTATGTCCGCATTTCTTATCGTCGTGACTTTTTGCAGAAGCAATACTCCCTCCTCGGCAGGACAGAAACCATCGCCAATAATCTCAATCCCAACTTCGTTAAAACATTTACTCTCGATTATATTTTCGAATCGAGACAGGACATCAAGTTTGACGTCTTTGACGATGATAACAATGGAGATAAGGATGACTTTCTGGGTACGGTGGAAACAACTATCGGAGCACTGATGGGTGCAAGGGGACAAACATCCATTTTAGATTTAAAAAATCCATCAAACCCCAACCAACCGGCAGGAAAATTAGTGGTGAGATGTTAAAAATTGACTGACTCCAATGGTAACAACCTTTTCATGTAGAATACCTCAATTTGCAGTTGAGAGCGTAAAAACTCTACAATACTGATTCTTTCTTTGATTTTTGGGATAAAAGCGACCCTTATCTGAAGTTTATGAAGATCAGGGATGATAACAGCTACCTGGAAGTCAAACGCTCGGAAGTGGTTCAGAACAACCTAAACCCGGCTTGGAAAACCATTGAAATTCAAGGATCCAGGCTTATCAATCCCAATAAACAGTCTTTTAAGTAATTACAGCTTAATTTAGAATAGAAGTTTGGGATTGGGAGGACGATAATAAGGATCAATTTATTGGTTAGTGTTTTGTTCGAATTGACCAGCTTAGCAACGGAGCTCACTTCCAATTAATTAATCCCAAAGTCAAAAACCCAGGAGCTTTGACTTTACAATCGTTTTCAGTGTTTCAAAAGCCAACTTTTGTTGACTATCTCAGAGGAGGACTGCAGCTCAATATGATTGTTGCCATTGATTTTACAGGGTCGAATGGCAGCCCTAAGTATCCCACTTCTCTTCATTATATGAATCCTACCGCCCCCAACCAGTATCAAATTGCAATCCATTCTATTGCATAAATTCTGATGAACTATGACTTTGATAAAAGGATACCTGCCTTTGGATTTGGAGCTAAGATAAATTTTGGCGGAAATCAGTCTCAAGTGAGTCATTGTTTTGCTCTAAGCGGCAATCCAGTCTAACTTTAGGCACTTGGCGTTGATCATCTAATGCAGATGTACAAGAAAACTCTGAGTGTGGTCTAATTATCAGGTCCCACTTATTTCGGTCCTCTAATCCAGTAAACGATGCAGCTCGCTCATGTCTGCAAGCAAAATAACTCCGAAGTGTATCAAACTCTGCTAATCCTAACTGACGGATAAATTCATGATATGGAGCAGACAATAGATAAAATTATTCAAGCAGCAAATCTCCCACTATCAATTATAATCGTAGGAGTTGGCAATGCTAATTTCGATGCCATGACGAAGCTGGATGGTGACAATGGGTTGTACGGAAGCAATGGAGTGAAGGCAGCCAGAGATATTGTTCAATTTGTACCTTTCCGAGACGTCAAGCTGAACGGTGACCTACTGGCAAAAGAATTACTGGCCGAACTGCCGGGTCAAGTGGTGCAATACATGAGTATGATAGGCAAACCTCCTGGCAAAATTGTTCCTGTTAATTTATAAAGCATGATGGCCAAGCACTAGGAGGGTCAGCAGCCAATGTGATTGTAGCTTTCAAATAGAATATTCATTAATATCTAAATCATAGAGTATTATAACAAGCCATTGATTTATGAGGTATGGAGTTTCAAAAATAAATACAATCGTATGAATCTGTTTCATCCTTAAATACCCCACCTGCATCATGACGGTGTTGTTTATTTCCTGATAGACCCCAATTGGTCTGATTTTTATTTATCGTACGGTTCGCAAATATGTTTATACGATCTAATTTAAAAACGATTGCTGTGGTGTAATGGTCCATCGCATAAGGAAGGTCTTCGATCAGCATGTTAAAAGTTAAGATATTTTCTGATTTGTTAATTTTGTTTGGGTGCTGTTGTAAGGGTTGAAAACGGGTTAATCCCTTTTACTATAATCCAACAATATAATATTAACAATTTCTGCAATAAATTCATGAGTTCAATCAAATTATAGGCCAGTGACTGCTGGTCGGACCAGGACAAAGCTATGGTCAATGAAAATTATCATACGGAAACGGGACCAGCCAAAAGTTTAAAATATCAAATTTAACAGGAGGAAAACCCATCGCTTTAGCTGCCTGTTTCTGATTTAGAGGAATCTCTGCCACAAAGGAGTTTGAAGGTACCCTTTTTTATATCTTAGCCTATGGTTAGAGCTGAATACCGGATGAGTTTTGACTGCCCTCTTATCTCTTTATAATATCGAACTCTTAATTCGATTAAACCGTAAAAATACCATCAACAACAAAAATAAGCGTATATTTATTTATAATCTTAGGGCTAGAAGGGGATAACTGTCGGGAAACTAAACCAAGAACATTGCCAAAAACTATGGCAAAGCTATCATTGCTTTCATCTTAGCCAACAAGAAAATGTTTAGGACCATCTGCAAATAGACTTCTACTCCTCACCTCAGAATCACTGAGGAGTTGGCTAAAATCAAATCCATGCTAACCACAGTGGCTGGGTTTCGCAAAATTTGGAGCCGTTACAAATACGCTAAGTGCATGAGGGTCGTCAGCAATATATTTCTCCGCACCAAAGCCTTCGACTACATCTTCAACTCCAAAGTGACCAACTATCAGACTCACATAAAATACCGCCACAAATTCCTCCGAGCACTCACGGACCCTACTAAATTTGACCACATAAAGGATTATTGACAGCCACTCGAGACAATGTTAATAACTTGCTACCATTTAAATTTATTAATCCATTAAATTCATATATCAATCAAGGATAACGCAGAATACAAACTCAATATTTTTGGGATTTTACAAATTGGGATGACTTTTTGGGAGACGTGAACATCTATTCAATACTCTGTTTTGGCTGTTGATAGCTCATCTCGAAAGATTACATGCTGATGTCGCTACGATAAGTATTTGAGAAAGGTTTTTAGACTGAAGTCAGCGTTTTCTTCAAGGCTAACTCAGGTATCTCCCCCTAGCTTCTTATTTTGAATTCGGTAACGCGCTTGCTTCTATCCATGACTTTTCGCTTTGCCGAACTTTATCTCCAAGGATTTTTCATTGTAATCCGTTTGGTTAGACTGGCCGCAAACTCTTGTGCCCTTTCACTTTTGCTGATATTCAAGTTTTAGAAATAGTTTTATAATTTTTTCTCTTCATTGATGTAGTATTTAGTGAGGAATAGTAAAGTGGATATCCACTTTTGTTTGATAAAAGTGTTTTCGCAGATGAAGTGCCAATTGGTCTCGCCTTTGATATCTTTTGGAGTGAAAATGAAATCGATGTTTGTGGTGCTCTTATGAATGTCCTCTCGCTGCATCACAAACATCGCATCGAAGTAGATCGTGAATTCCGAAGAGTTAGAATCAAATGTATTTATTCTCTTTATCCTGATGATGTCGATCGATCCTTTGGGAAGTTCGTGGAAATACTCCAACGACCTCGAGTCACCTAAATTAGGATGTATAAACCATTAAAAAATTTGGGGACGTTAGAGTAGTAATAGAGATGTCCTCCCTTAATGACCAGCAGTCGTTTATTGGACGTAATACCTGCTGAATATGGATGTTAGTACTTTAGCTTGCCTTCATAACGGCACTTGCGAATTAGCAAGTTTCTGGATCTTCCATCTCCACCCGAAACATGTTCTTTTATAATTATTTTTAATCAAAATTATTGGTACATAACCTGGAGGGTGGCCGAATCAATACTGTTGAGACAGAAATAAGCAATAATGTGAAACTGGCCAAATAAACAGAAATAATCAGAAATATTTGCAAGTATTCGTGTGCTATAACCTCTTAGATGGCATTATTATAGCCAAATTTATGAAAAAATAACAGCCCTTCAATTTCGAAAAATAACTGAGGTTGCTGCTTCCTCACATCAAGATCGAAGACCAAGAAATGGAGCACAACAAAACAGATCAAGGACGAACTGTCAAATCACTTAAGCAGGAAGTAGTCAAATTGCAAAAAGAGGAGGAGCATATCTTTAAGCAATAGTCCACCTGCATGGCACAGACCGAGAGCTCGGACTGTCTCCTATACGCCTTTTGCCAATCAACTGCAATTGATTCTCAAATCACTTTATTTCTAGTGAAGAAATCAAATGGCAAATCCTCGAAAGTCCATCTGAAATCGATCAAAGTGGAAGTTCTTCTCATGAAATTCGCATCCTCTTCCTAAGGATAGATCCATTTGCTGACGGCTACTTCCTGTGGAAGATTGTTCATCTATGCCGATTTTGAACTGAAACACGTGTCTGTTACAGCCCTAAAGATTTCATCGGCTGAGATAGTGGACCTGCTGGTACCTTCATTTCCTGACTGCATCTTCGTCCTTTCAGCCAATAACATTATCTATTTTATTAATTTTAGCTTGAAATCTGTTTTATGCCAGTTTCAATGCTAGATTCCCCTCATTTAAGACAGAAATTCAAAGCTAATCATCGATCATAGCTAACTTTACATCGGCCATGTTTTCAGCTACGGACGTATCATACTTTGGGAGATCAGTTAGGAATTAAAGCTCAGATATTCTATCAATATTGACACCTCTATTAGTACCAGTCGATCCCATGACTACAAGTAATAGCCAAACCCTAAAAGTGCTCTAAGCAATAAAGGAAAATAAATATAAAAGAAGAGACTCAAATAAATAATCTTAAAACCCAAAATGTCACTAATGGGAATGCTCGTTGATGGAATTCTATGGGTTGATTTTTTGGGCTAATTCCTCATCATCATTACTACAACAGGATTTTTGCGGGTAGTCGCCATCAATGTTAATGATTTCAATTAAAATCAGTAGTTCTACACCATCATTTCATAGCTTTTACTCTGCCGAGAAACCTTTAACGGAAGTATGAATATTTTAAGATAGAAAATATTGAGAGTGAAAAAATTGTGCATGTAGTCAACCTTGCAGACAAGAAGTGCTTGCTTATCGGCAAACAGATCGCGATGGAGCAAAGTAGAAAAAAGATTTCCTCTTCGCAGATAATAATTGAGAAGTATTTGCTGGACAAAGATTTTAGGGTGTTCAAACTATTCACCATCCAGCCCATGCAAACCAATTTCATGAGAGAATTTCAACTGAGCCACTGTGGAAGATTTTTAATTGTGAGCAGCGATCATTAGTTTACCATTATTATGAGTCTGCACCTGTTCTCTTGATTGAATTCACTATAACTGACAGCACTCCTTTGTTATTTTGATTCTTGCTTTATTAAGACAAATATACGAAATATCCTATATTATTAGAGCTGGTACTCGTATTATAATTCACTAATTGTCCCATGAACCAGCTCTCCCTCTATCTGGATCATCAAGCTATCGCGCCTTTGATTCGTTCTCTTGAGGACATTGTTCTACTCAGCAAGGAGGAGCATCAATTGGAATGTAAATCTCCCTATACACAGATGAAACTTATGAACTTAGACTACCCATCTATCAGGAGTTCATTTCAATCGTTCATTGCCTCTACCAAGACGCACACCCGAACCTCAAGCTCGAGGATCTGAATGTTAAGCTGGAGAACTTGCCTCCAGTTACGCCCTCGTATAAGATGATACCTCACTCGAGGTAACGTTCTAAAGGAAGACCTAAAAGCTTTAGTAAACCTTCTAAAGTTCTGAAGCCTTCAGTGAAGGAAATGGAGCTTTAGATAAAACTAATAGAATGGATAATCTCAAGTGGCAAGAAGATAGTGGAGAAAAGATAAATTGATCAGAAATATCAATAGTTAACAGGCCATCGGAGAGCAATGTCCCTAAATAAACTAAAGACTATTCTGCAAAACTATGGACTCAAAGGGCTAGTTATACGGACCAAAACTGGAGAGGATCACTGCATCATTGGTGAAGATGATTATAGTGTGTCTTTGGTCAAGAGAGAGGAATTGTCAAAATAAGTCTCTGTGGAATTGGCTGAGGAAAAAGATGTGTAATAGTTACCTGAACTTGAAATGATAAATGAGCTTAACGAGCCCATCAAAGAGGAAAGCTCATACTACCTATAGAACTCCGATCATAAGACTCCTTGCGGTAATGAGGGTAATTAGGACAACTTAGACATGTTGTAATCGCAGCCACTACCAGAGTTGGGTGTACCCTGCGAGGAGTCTGAGAGTTGCTCCTTAATTATTCATTCTGCATCTGATTGATAGTACATGTGCATTCTGATATAAATTCACTGACAACTATACTTATAACTTTAATGATTGCGAATAAGAGTTAACGATATAGAGGTATGATATCCAACTCCTCTAATACAAATAAATGTTAATGCACTTGCTGCAATCATGATATAATCTTTGAGTCTATATTATTATATTTAGAAAATACAATAAATAATTTTATTAAAAGATAATACAGGAAAGTTAAAATTTATATCACTCCGCCTCCACCTTTGTCAGTATCTACAATTCAAAAGGATGGCAATCGAAAATCTAACCTTGAATATTCAACACTTTCTTATTTAACTCCGCCTACATTTTACGATTGGCATCATCGTACTCATAGAGCTCGGTTATTTCCCTCCTCACCTTCATCTTTCTCTCACTCTCCTTGGTTTAGTTCTTCTTCAGAAGATGTCTCAATCTCTATAAGCCCTTTTTTCCCTATTCCTCAGTACTGGCCAAATTGGCAGTCATTGTGTTGCGAAGTGTGCTCAATTATGCGCGAATGAGTCTGATCTCATCGTACTGCACTCTGATTTCCTTTTCAGTTTTACTAATTTATCGCTAAATAATTTGGTAGTTACCGACAGGTATACATAGGGTCTGTTAAAGGGATCCAACAGTGTAAATTAAGTGTTCTCCTCCTTCTCGAACTTGTTATCAAAGTTTACAAATTTAATGCTGCTCTAAATATGGCAGAACCCCTCCTCATTCTCTTTTGCTTTACGTTATGATTGCAACAGCGAGTGAAAGGATTCGAGATATGTTGGCTTTTATGGATTATTCCTTGACTGAGGTTGCTGACTGCTGTAGGATCTTAGATCCAGGGTGCGACTATTATAAAATGTTGAGTCAAATATTTTGCGCTTGGGTCTAGGCTTATTGATTTCGTCAGGATCAGCAGTACGACTGTCTTTTCGAAGAGTGCTATAGCGGATGGATCGATACGCGGTCCCCTGTCTCTGCTGAGTTTCAAGCATGAGTTAAAAATAAAATTAAATGATGAGTATGTTTGATTTAAGTGGCAAATAGAATGTAAATCAGCTAGATCAATACAACTAGCATATCTAAACCAAATATAGTAAAATCCGTTCAAGTAACTCAAAAATGATAAGAAATGCTGAAAATGTGCATTTGTCATCTCATATATTCTTTGCATACGCAAATTTAACAACCTTATCCTCCATCTGTTTATAATATCTCATCCGCAAATAAATTAAAGTCCACTCATTAATCTGAGCAGCACTGTTCTCTTTGGTATATTCTTTATTTATTTATGATCATGCTTCAGTCGGAGAAGTAGAAGAAGTCATGAGCCGCGTTGTCGTACAATCTCATGTGATAGCAACCAACTAAATACATTAACTTTTACGCACAAACCAGACAAATGCAGGGAACCACATAATACGGAAGCCATTACGGTAAAAACTGCCCATCAAATAACGATCCACATAGTATTTTTTGAAGCCCCCGTACATGAAGTGGAAGTTAAATTGCTGGGTTGAATTAGAGCGAGAGTGAACGATGGAACCCTGCGTAAAGGGAAAGATACTCTCTCGTAGTTGATATGGTCGTGAAAGTCCTGGTTAGGGCTGCGGAGAGTTCCCTTGACAAGCCTCTCCTCGTTACCACTATAGTGTTTAAGACCGGCCCTGAAGAGTTTAGTTTCAGTGGACTCGAAATCGCTGGGTGGGGACGTGTGTACGTGACAAAGTGGATACCTCCTCCCTTGATATTGCGAAGTTATGAAGCCATTAGTTGATATATATTAAATATAAATCAGGAAATGGGAAAATTACTTATAAATAGAACTTAGCAAATCTAATTTTGAAAGGAACAATAGGGCAAGGCGTTAAAAATAAAGCGAATTTAAAGATGCACCTCAGTATTTTAGAAAAAATCAATGGCTATAATGGGAAATAATGGCGTCGAATTGCTCAAAAGAACAGACATGAGTTATCTGGCTAAAATACGCATGATGGATGGTTTTATTGTTAAGTTGATGTCGATAATAAAAATATGTTCAATCCAGGGATCGAACCTGGGACCGTCTGTGTGTTAGACAGACGTGATAACCACTACACCAATTGAACAACACAAGCTCCAACGAACTTCTAACTATAAGCCTACCATCTGCAGCTCTTCTTCACTCCTATTCTATTAGTTTTTATATCACTAACTTCAATTCATGCAATAGAACACCCTTTCAGTCAATAAAAGACTAGATTTAAGGGGTGGGAATTGCAAAAGATACTTAATATGGTATGGACCAACAATACGACGAGCCAGACAGTTGATTCAGCGCTTGCCTATTATTTTAAATATAACGAATGAAGGCCGGGAGCGCAGCAAGGACCTAAAAAACCTCCAAGCTGAGCCAACAACAAGACACTCTCTCGCTTGTCAGGCATGGACTAAGCATTTATTGTCTTGACCGTTTCTTGCGCCTAGACAGTATAAATAAACTTTGCCAGAGAGGCCGCTCTCTCTTCTACTAGCTACGTTGCGACGAGCCTTCAGAGTGGATTTAACAACTCTTTCCCAAGCAAAAAGGATTAGTCGAGCTTTCATAATTGATCGAGTACTATCGCTATTACCAAACCACTACAACTATCGCTCATCCCTTGTATCTCGACTTAATGAGTGCCTATCATACTCGTACAAAGACTCTCTACTACCGGCAGATCAAGCGCGAGTTGCAGCTATTGAGTAATACTTCATCGGACACGATGTAGAAGAATATTTCTCAGTAATAAGGCATAAATAACAAGTCTGGCTCCAATACATTCTATGTTCTGCCAGCGGTGGTTGAATAGACGGAAAAGCAGTATCTTAACGATAATAACACGACAATTCAGGGTATTTTGAAGACCATGCATTCGAAGGTGGATTGCTGTCACAAGGCAGTTAAGGACATCGATAAGGCTTATCAGTTTAGAAAATAAAAGCAAAAATCACAACAGAGGGAGGAACAGAGGTCACACCAGAAAAGACAGCTAAAAACAAGCCAGACACATGTTATCAGTACTTCCAGTTTCAAAAAAACTATAAAGAAAGTACACACGCAGCAACCACAAAGGATTAATAACCATAAGTCTCTATTTGGAGACCAACCGCAGAGAAGTCCCAACCGTATATCTCGAGGCAAAAAGCTATTAACAACTGCGAGTTGTCAGAGTATTTCTCGTCAGGATATCGTGCCGAACCATCAGCGAAGGGAGAAAACTATTCAGAAAAACAGTAGCAGCAAAAAAAAGAGATTATCTTAGGCCAATTCTCATTAAAAAAAGGGTCACAGAGGCCAGTCCACGTAAAAGCTATAAAATTGCGGGAAAGACCCTAGCAGGAGTAGCAAATCAGGCTGCAAAAAACCCCGAAGCGGAAAGAAGAAGAGACCTGAACTGCAAAGTACAGTTTGTGTAAAGGCCATGATTGACAAGGTAAAAAACAAGATAAAGGCCTAAAAGTGCATAATGCTAAAAAAATACGGATAGTCCCGGCAATCCTACACAAAATCAATAGATTCGACATGTGGCGAAACTGGTAAGGCGCACATTCGAAGGTGAAGTCTCCCCGCTTACCAGCTCATTTTTTAATTAGTTATCTCTCCCTAAATAGTATTCTAATAAAATATATTGATAATTATGCCGTCGAGGAATGTCGAAGAGAGATAGGCGATGCTCACTTTGTTGAGTGTCGATGACGAAAACTAACAGTATCGCTATAGGCTCATGCAAACAGAAGTAGTGCAGCCTCAGTCGCATTCGCAGGTTGTCCTTAAACAGAATAAACACAAACATAATGGAAAGGAGAACGCCAACATCAGGAAGCAGGTATTGCCAAAGTTAAAATCGAACAAAGAGGAGCTAAAAATGATCCTCAAGAAGTTGGAGGAAGTGGATCCCATCTCCAAAATAGACAATCTATATAAATTGCAGGAAAGAGCGTTGCAGCAACTGCCTGTCTTCGACAATGAAGGGCTGGGCCAAATAAAAACAAATAGAAAAGATAAAAGCAAAGAAGCAGGCAAAAACAAATCAGTTAAGACAGTGCAGAAGGATTTTAATTTGAGTGAGGGCAGTAAAGTGGATGATATTCGCACCATAATCCGTCAAAACAACTACAGTGCCAATGCTCTCAACTTAAAAACACTCAACATCCTGCACGAACTCAACACCCATAACTATCGTCTTTACAGTCTGAATAGAACCACCAAAGTGACCGAATCTCATGCAAAGTCTACCAAATCCAAATTGATTTCTTTTCTTAAGAAAGTAGCATGAATATTTCAGGGTCACTAGTCTAAAAGATTTGATTTGCGTATAAGTTAGAATATCAACAAAGATAATGCATGTGATTCAGTCGTTGCTAAGACTATTACTATGACTGCGGAAGTAGGTTTGGCTCATCCGTGACTGTGACTCCTGTATTTAGCCGGATTATGCGTTTTAAAGCTAACTTCTCACTGGCGATCCTCGTCTGGAGTGATAGTTGGACTCTTTGATGAGACTACGTAAATAGACGATCTAGCTTTCCAAATGACTGATGCGTTCCTCGTACTTTTTCTCTTTGAACTATTTGTGATCCAAACTGCATAGGGACGACTTTAGGTTGGTGTTAATGCTATCACCAAGTACTGCCCTATGACTGACGGGCATAGAATCGATTCCAAAAACGTGTTCAATCTGCCTGTTGATGTCCTCCTCAGGTTGTCGGTTCTATTTATCGAGTGACAGTTTCTTGGGCTCGACGTACACTCCTTCTATTTTATTTATTTCGGTTGCTCCCATTTTACAAATAAATAATTATTGGGAGTAGTAATAATCACTTTATATCATTTCACATCAAAATTTATATCAAAGGAATGGATTCCCTCATATTAAGTCTTTCAAATACTTGGAGAAACTCATGCGCGGCACTGCCTATAATTTGCTTGGCACCTATGATAGGTTTGTACGCTTGACATCTTCTCCGTTCTGCTTTCTGATCTCTCTCACATAGAACGGTGTTTTTGATTACTCCTCAGCTAGTTCAGGGATATTGACTAATCCTCCAGTGCGTCCATGCCTACTGAATTCATTTACTCTGTTATTTTTGACCTCAGTCAACACCATTTTCTCTTTATGTCCGGTGTCGAACATTGAATTATACTTGTTTGAAGTCTTAAACTCGGAAGTGAAAGGCATTTTATTATTTTAAATGGAATACCTCCCATCCAACGAGTTTTCATCAAATATTTTAGAGTCCGTATTCTTTAGTTGAAATCCAGACTTCCACTCTCGAGTATCAGGGAAAGTATCACGAAGGGGTGCTTCAAGGTTTGATTCGCGAGGAAGGTAATTACTGTAGCCTATTTCGGGGTTTATGTTTATGTGCGAAGATAGAAGAGTGTTTATCAGATTGTTCCCCTCAGGTCTGCGCTTAGAATCAGCGAGATCCTCAATTATGCGATCATTGGGACGAAGGGGCAGCTCAGAGGGAGACACTCTACTCTTGATGGGCGAGTTTTCAGTGAGTCGATTAACGCGATAGTTTTAATCTCTGCGATTTGGACCCATGCAGCCTGCACACGCTCCCATTAATTTAATTATAAAATTATTGTGTTGGATGGATTCAATACCAAAGATACAGGAGTAGTATACATATGATGCATTGATTTGACTTAATTCATTATTCATCAATTTATAAATCATAATGTAGCCGTAGATCATACTCAAGAGGATTCCTCAAAACTTAGTCATTGTCTAGTCCAGGGCAGTTTACAAGCCAATTCCTCTTAGATTGTTCTCTCTGCTCTTTTTGCTAACTCTTAGCTACGGAATCTATCAGTGGTCTTTATCGTATTCTGCGTACATGAATGGACGATCTCTCAGTGAGCTCGATCATTACGAAATTATCGATATTCTTGAACAGAATCAGTCGAACACCTTTGAATAGACTGTGTTGAAGCTGAAATTTTACAGAATTGTCACGTGCGGATACATATAGTCCAACGTCCTGCTTGCAATTTGTATTTTAATCACTTTGCCCTTAGTGCTTAACTTCATAGTATCGATCGATTAATACAGTAAAAAGAATCATCTACATCAATTGCTTTCTACTAGTTCAACGGCATCAGTATTTATCTGCAGATTCTACGATTCATCATTGACGCTATTCAATATGCTCTAACTGGCAAGTGTATTTGTCTCAATTCTGGGGCTGCTGCGGTTTGGATGAATCTTCTGACCAAAGTCACTTACTATAATATGGATAGTCTCTTGAAAAGTCCTTTTAGATTGATAGTCATCGGATTGGTTTACTGTGTGTTTATGGCCATGGTAGTGGTGACGAATCGAGTCGATATTATGGTTAGCTTTATTGTTGCAATGCTGGATATAGCCTTAATGGAAGGTGGCACTATTAAATTTCCCAAAGAAGTCTATCAGGAGAAGGAGAGAGTGGCGGAAATAATCAAATTAGACCGTCTTTTTCTTTGGTAGAAGTTTATTTGGAACTAATATATCTAAAATGACAAGTTGTGTGTGGATAGTCGGCAATACTTCATTTCGCGTGATGTACGCTACAATCTCAACAGGGAGTGACCATATGCACAAGCTGATCATTCATTTATCTCTATTTAGTAATCCAATCAATGGCTAAGAGTCTATCTTTATTATGGATTCACTCTTGCATTCAACGCATGATGTTTTTATAACATAATTATAAAATTGATGATATTGTGCTCTTCTTTGCCACCCGATCATTCATGGGCTGTGTCTCTTCTTCCACTTAATATCAGCCTTTAATAATTTTATTAATTAGCTAAATATCATTTGAAGGTTTAAGTTGATAATTGTAATAATCTCTCCACTCAAATGACTGACGTCCAAAAATTAAGTTTTACTCAGATGTTCCTTCGCAAATTGGGAGGCAGCGAAAGCGAAATTAAATAAGCCACATAAGAATCAGCCAGGCAAGCTCTCCTCAATACATTCGAGCACTCCGATTTGGATGGATTCGAGTCATTAGTCTTCTCCAATTGTTTTCAGACAGTCAGACAACAGGCTGGACCCTTTAAGATCTTCGGTTCCGTCGAAGTGTAAGCCGTAAACAGCTGCATTCACAATCACGTCGACGCATTCACCAAAGCCAGGCGAGAATTGAATCTGATTTGATCGATTGACACCACAATAAATCACACCAACCAGCGTTTTTTATTTGTATTTATCATTTATAGATTATCTATGCCCAGAATGATCTTATCATGGCGATTGACTGGGGCTGCTGTAATGACCGGTATTTTGACGAAGCAATACGTATTTTATAAACTATTTATGAAACAGACGGCAATAATAAGCTTCTTTTATTATTGTGCATCAGTTTTAGTTCAGTTACAAGGTGATAATCCTTTGGCATTCGATGAATGTGTTATCAACTGAAACAGTCATCTTTAACTGTGATGCTTATTACTGGATTAAGTCATATTTCTATATTTAATTTAAACATGTGGAAAAGGCCCTGCCTGGTATTAGTTTGCCTTCTTGTCATAGTCTCTCCCTATTAAATTTATAACTGCAGTAACTTCGCTGCATACTGCCTCTAGTTTGGCAAGAGCTACAACGCTACCTAATAGGCCATCCGTGAACAGGTGTTTCAAAATAACTGCCAAGACATCAACACTCACAATTTAAACTATGCAAATATTTCCTAAGAATCAGTCAACTTCTTTACCGATATGATTAATTATGATCACTTAGGTTTATGCTATTTTATTTAGATTACCTTGGGCTGAAGACTATTGACAGGAGCCTACGAGTTGGCGTTGAGAATACTTCCCCTGAAGTAATTGTGGGGAGCGGTGCCCTACCATCTTCTTTGGATTACAACGCACTGGGCAAAGTTACTTCTATAAAGAATCAAGGTAATTGTGGATGCTGTTGGTCCTTCGCCTCGACTGCCATGTATGAATCTCAACTATTGATAAATAATATGGGTTCTTATGGGCTATCTGAAGAGGCATCCTTATAGTGCACATCTTTCTATGCTCCTGTTGGTGAAGTCAGTGATTGTTCGGGTGGCTATTTTCCTGATCCCCTAACCTTCTTAGCCAAAGTCGGCAGTCTTCTCCGATCGAAATATCCCTATATTTCAGGAACTTATGGTTCGTCTGCCGGTTATTTTCATACCCCTGGCATCTGTAATGACACAAATCGAATTATGTTAGGAAGTGGAACAGTTCAGA
>Ga0302185_10000450_pt1 | contig 31919 bp, 32 predicted proteins | sample II_Bog_E1_1_FD_200231 | JGI IMG/M metagenome (GOLD analysis project Ga0302185, IMG submission 200231) | Peat permafrost microbial communities from Stordalen Mire near Abisko, Sweden - II_Bog_E1_2 | ecosystem: Environmental > Terrestrial > Soil > Wetlands > Peat | place: Sweden: Abisko... | reverse complement strand
AGAGATGGCCACGCACTTTTCATATTCCGGATTGCCGGTATATTCCATAATTCCGGGAATTTCGCGAAACTGGCGACGCACTTCTTCTACCATCGCCATTGCTGCGCGGCCTACCGCCGAAATACAAAGCGAAGAGAAAATAAACGGTATCATACCGCCAACAAACAAGCCTGCAAGTACGTCGGCCTTATAAATATCAATATGCTCAATCCCGGCAACGCCAACAAATGCGGCAAATAAGGCCAGCGAGGTTAACGCTGCCGAAGCAATAGCAAAACCTTTACCGGTTGCAGCAGTAGTATTACCTACGGCATCCAGGTTGTCGGTGCGGTGCCTTACTTCTTCCGGCAAACGGCTCATTTCGGCAATACCGCCGGCATTATCAGCAATCGGGCCAAAAGCGTCGATGGATAATTGCATAGCGGTAGTGGCCATCATGCCCGCGGCGGCAATTGCCACCCCATATAAACCTGCAAAATGGTAGGAGCCATAGATACCAGCAGCCAAAACAAGGATTGGCAACACAGTTGATTCCATACCTACCGACAAACCGCCGATAATATTGGTCGCATGCCCTGTAGACGACTGGCGGATAATGCTCAGCACAGGGCGTTTGCCCATTGCTGTATAGTATTCGGTGATCATGGACATTAAAGTGCCCACCACAAGCCCAACGGCGATTGCGCCGAAAACACCCATTTTGGTGAATACGATAGAACCCTCTTTTAACCCGCCGCCCGAAATTTCGTCGCGCAGCATGTGGAAGTTATCACCCGGCAGCATCCACTGCACTACGAAATAAGTAGCTATGGCAGTTAAAATAATGGAAAGCCAGTTACCAATATTCAAAGCGTTTTGAACGCTGTCCGTTTCTTTTTTAATGCGCACAAACGCTGCACCTACAATCGAGAAGATGAGACCCAAACCGGCGGTCACCATTGGCAGCAATATCGGCGCGATCCCTCCAAAATTATCATTCGAAACAATTTCGCGGCCCAAAACCATGGTGGCCAGCATCGTGGCAACATACGAGCCAAAAAGGTCGGCGCCCATACCTGCAACGTCGCCCACGTTATCGCCTACGTTATCGGCAATGGTAGCGGGGTTGCGCACGTCATCTTCCGGGATGCCTGCTTCAACTTTGCCAACAAGGTCGGCGCCTACGTCGGCAGCTTTGGTGTATATACCACCGCCAACACGCGCAAACAGCGCAATGGATTCAGCGCCTAATGAAAATCCGGCTAAAACATCCAATGCCTTTGCCATGCCTTCGCCATTCACATTTAAGCCCTGGCTGCGCACATAAACCGTATAAAAAACAATGAACAACGAGCCAAGGCCAATAATAGCCAGCCCGGCCACACCTAAACCCATCACGGTACCGCCGGTAAAGGATACTTTAAGCGCCTGCGCCAAACTGGTGCGTGCAGCCTGCGTGGTGCGCACATTTGCTTTGGTTGCGATGCGCATGCCAAGGTAGCCGGCAAAAGCCGAAAGGAACGCCCCGCAAACGAATGAAATAGCAATAACCGGACTTGAAGTATGTACGGTAGTACCGGACCAGGCAAGCAATATGCCCGCAATAACCACAAAGAAGCCCAAAATCTTCCATTCGGCACGTAAAAACGCCATAGCGCCATCGGCTATGTAGCCGGAAAGCTTGACCATGTCGCCATCGCCGGCGTCCTGTTTGGTTACCCAGGCGGCCTTAATGCCCATAAAAAGTATACCTATCAACCCAATAACCGGGATCAAGTAAATCAAGTAGGTGTTCAAAAAATCCATATATAGTGTTTACTGTTAAAACTCGTCGGCTTTTTAAAAAGTTTGCAAATATAATCGGTCGGCGCAAATAAATAAATTTATTTCTTGACAATAGTATGTCAATATCAACAACCTCATCGCAAATATTTTACAAACAGCCGGTATTTAGGTTTCGGGGTTGATATATAAATCCATTTTTTAATTTTGCCGGGGCTGGAAGTAAGGCGCGATCAAGCATTTTATTATCAAACAGTTTATTCCTATCTTCCCCCGAACTATTGCAATCAAATATGAACGAAACCAAAGCTCCCGCAAAATTAAAGCATGAATTAGGCTTGCTCGACGGCACCATGCTGGTAGCCGGATCAATGATCGGCTCGGGTATTTTTATTGTCAGCGCAGATATAACGCGTAATGTCGGCTCGGCCGGCTGGCTCATTTTTGTTTGGGCGATCACTGGTTTTATGACGATTACCGCCGCGGTAAGTTATGGGGAGTTGAGCGGGATGTATCCTAAAGCAGGCGGTCAGTATGTTTACCTGAAAGAAGCTTATAATAAGTTAACGGGCTTTTTATACGGCTGGAGTTTTTTCGCGGTAATACAAACCGGAACTATAGCGGCGGTCGGCGTAGCATTTTCAAAGTTCCTGGCTTACCTTATTCCCGCGGTGAGCGAAGATCACATATTATTTTCTACAGACATCGGCAGTTGGCATTTTACTATAAGCGCAGCGCAATTGGTGTCCATAGCAGTGATCGTCTTCCTCACCTTTGTCAATACGCGTGGGGTAAAAACGGGTAAGATCGTCCAAAATACCTTTACCATTACGAAGCTGCTAAGCCTTTTCGGCCTGATCGTTTTCGGGCTGCTGGCCATAAAAGGTAATATCTGGCATGCCAACTGGAGTCATGCGTGGAGCATCCACCAGTTAAATAAAGACGGCAGCTTCGCCGGTAATTATGTAATGGCTGCCGCCCTTGGTGCAATTGCTGCTTCCATGGTCGGCTCTATTTTCAGCAGCGATGCCTGGAACAATGTGACCTTTATTGCCGGTGAAATGAACAACCCGAAACGCAATATCGGGTTGAGCTTGTTTTTCGGTACACTCATCGTTTCTATTATCTATATTTCGGCAAACGTGATGTATACGGGCACTTTATCAATGCATGACATTGCCACCGCGCCAAAGGACCGGGTTGCGGTATCGGCGGCACAGGCGATCTTTGGTAATGCTGGCACTTATGTTATTGCGGTAATGATCATGATCTCTACCTTTGGCTGCAACAACGGCCTGATCATGGCTGGGGCCAGGGTATATTATACCATGGCTAAGGATGGTTTATTTTTTAAGAAGACAGGAACGCTTAACAAGTTCTCCGTACCGGGTTTTGCCCTCTGGATACAGGCGCTCGTTGCTGCTATCCTTTGCCTGAGCGGAAAATACGGCGACTTGCTGGATATGATCTCCTTCGTAGCCGTGCTTTTCTATGTGCTTACTATCGTCGGTATTTTTATCCTTAGGAAAAGACAACCAAACGCCGAGCGACCTTACAAAGCCTTTGGTTACCCGGTACTGCCGGCCATTTATGTTATTATGGGCATTGCCTTTTGCATTCTGCTCATTATTTATAAACCCCAGTTTACCTGGCCGGGTTTGATAATTGTATTGATCGGCATCCCCATCTATTTTATATCTCAACGTAATTCGAAAAATGAACATCAAACAGACGTGGCTGGTTAGTCTGCTTTTTATTACCGGAAATACTTTCGCGCAGCCTTTACAGGAACACCTCCAGGCCGCATTTAACCGCCTGCAGGCCGACAGTCAGTGCAGGTATGCCTCTGTTTCGTTAACTGTGCTCGACGCCAAAACCGGCGAAACCGTATTTGCCGCCAACCCTAATATGGGCCTGGCGACGGCTTCTACCTTAAAAACCATTACAACAATCACGGCTTTTAATTTGCTGGGTAAGGATTTTCAATATCAAACCCAAATTGGCTATTCAGGTTCGATAGGTGCCGATGGCACCCTCAATGGCGATGTGATCATTAAAGGGGCAGGAGATCCCACCCTGGGCAGCTGGCGCTATGAAGGTATGCACGAAGACCACATTCTAAGCCTCATGGTGGACGCATTAAAACCGGCAGGTATCAAAAAAATTAATGGCCGTATTATTGGCGACGATAGTATTTTCGGTTCGCAATCCATTCCACCTGGTTGGATTTGGATGGATGTGGGCAATTATTATGGCGCAGGCACCTCAGGACTTTGCTGGCGCGAGAATCAATTCGACATAAAATTGCGGACAGGCAGGGTTGATAGCCCGATCAGCGTTGCACGCACCGTGCCGGCAATGCCCTACCTGGATTTTAAAAGTGAACTGATCAATTCCCCATCAGGAACAGGCGACGAAGCTTATGCCTTTTTGCCGGTAAATAGCAAACTGATGTATTTGCGGGGGACCTACGCGGAAGATGAGTCGAAAAAAGCGATAGCTGTAGCATTGCCCGATCCGGCCTACGATGCCGCCTTCCGGTTGGAAGACACATTAAAACGCCTGGGTATTGCCGTTGCAAATGATCCCGAATCGACGGGTACTTTAACCGGCAAAGGACAGCCAACGCCGGTGATGGCCATTAATTTAACCACCATCCTTTCCCCTAAACTAAGCCAGATCATCTACTGGCTCAACCAAAAAAGCATTAACCTGTATGCCGAGCAATTGTTAAAAACGATTGCCTGGAAAGCCGGCAAACGGCCTTCCACAGAAAATGGCGTCGAAGTGGAACAAAACTTCTGGAAAGCACACGGCATTGACCCGCATTCCTTAAATATTGTTGACGGCAGCGGCTTATCACCGGGAGACAGGGTAACCACGTTAACCATGGCTACCGTGCTGCAATCGGCAAAGACCGCCGACTGGTTTCCTGATTTTTATGAAAGCCTGCCGACCTATAACAACATGAAAATGAAAAGCGGCAGCATATTAAACGTGCTTACTTATGCCGGCTACCAAACGCATGATGGCCGCGAACTGTGTTTCAGCATTATGGTGAATAATTACAATGGTTCAAGCCGGGCCGTGAAGGAAAAGATTTTCAGGGTGCTGGATGAATTGAAATAACCCCTCGCTTCCTAAAGGGGGGACTGTTGGTAGATAATATTTGATGCGATGAAAAGATCGATCATTATAGAAGCGGTTTGGCTGGGCGGCTGCCTGGTGGCGGCTTTTTCACTGCGTGTATTGCTAATGGGCAACAGCGCGCTTGATATTAATTTACATGATACCTATAACCCAGATGGCAGTAATTTCTCGCCCGCCAGCCCGGTTGTCTTTGCTTGTTTTCTCTCTATAAGCTTCGCGGTCTACATGGTGAGGGCCATTTTCTCAAAGTTCAAAGTGACGAGCATTACCGCTATACTGCTTGTTTCCACCTTTTTATTAATACTGTATTCTGAATATCTGTCATCCAGCCACCTTAAGCTGATGCGATGGCTGCTCACACGAAATATGAGTGTTGATGGAACCGTCAAAGGACTATTTTATGGTGGGGATGGGTCATTCTTACACATTGATAAGATTTTGCCATGGCTCAAAATATTTTTGATTTTGATCTTTGGTTTTACGGGTTTTATGGTTGGGAGAAATTGGAATAAAGCAACGTCACAATGAGCATTAAATAACGGTTTCAGACTTCTGAAGTTTTAAAAACTTCGGAAGTCTTTTCTCTTCGTGAAACCTTTTCCTTGTAAAAAGTATGTAAACAAAAAGCCAGAATATGTCTACCATCCAAATACTCGACAAACAAACCCTATCCGAAAAGAAATACCGGCTGCAACTGATCAGCTTTGAAAAACCGGATAACGAGGGTGTTTTTCAAACCCTGCAAAAAGAAGTGTATTACCGCCCGGATACAGTTGCTGTTTTACTGGTGGATAAAAAAAACAAGACGCTGCTGCTGACCAAACAATTCAGGATGGCTACGTTTTTAAATGGGAATGATAACGGTTACCTGGTTGAAGCATGTGCGGGGGTAATAGATGAGGATGAAACACCTGAACAAACCGCTTATCGCGAAGCGAGAGAGGAAACAGGGTATCAAATTGAAAACCTGGAAAAAATTGTAAGCGCATATACTTCGCCCGGAGGCGTAACCGAGTTTCAGCACTTGTTTATGGCGGATTATACCAGCAAAAGCGACCACCCTAAATTTGGCGGGCTAAAACAAGAAGGAGAAAGTATCGAATTGATAGAATTATCCTTTGAAGAAGCGCTGCAAAAATTAAAAAGCAACGCCTTTCGCGATATGAAGACTATTGTGCTTTTACAGCATTTTTTTATAAACCGGTGATCAATAGAGATCAATGAAGCGTCCAAAGTTTAACTCGGAATTGTTTATTTTTAAAGGCCTGGTTGAGGGTTGCGCGATCTGAGAACTCCGGAAGTCTTAAACTGCATTGTCATGCCACTTATACAATCATAAAACTTTTTAGGTTTGAATGATTGATATATAAATCCGTAAATTTGAAATTATGAATTTGCAGGCTGAAAAACTCGAAGTAATGCGGCTGGTTTTGGACACCGACGATAAGACTATTCTGAGCGAGGTAAAGGCTATTTTTAAAAATCGGCCAAAATCAAAAATTTCCAAAGCAGATGCTTTTTACGATGGATTCAGAGAAGGGATTCGCGAGGTAAAATCATCAGTGGACGGCAAAACAGAATTAAAAGATGCTCAAACCTGGTTAGATGAGCTTAACGATTAAAATTACCAGGAACTTCGAAAAAGAAGCAAAGCCTTTGCTTAAAAAATACCCTTCGTTTAAAAAAGATATTGCTGATTTTGTTGACGAACTAAGACAGAACCCGGAACCAGGGACTTCGTTAGGGCATGGCCTTTTTAAAATAAGAGTAGCTATCAGCAGCAAAAATCAAGGGAAATCAGGCGGCGCCCGCGTAATAACATATTTAGTGAGACAAGATTCGACGGTTTATTTAGTTTCTATTTATGACAAAGGCTCATATGGTACCGTTGATATGGGTATATTGCTTGAAATATTAAAACAAGAGGGACTGTGACACCTGAAATTATATCCCCGATTTTATACTGTTAAACGGCAAACCTAACGCGTTGTAAGGATATTGCGCAAGCACGCTGTCTTTTATCGTGATATAATCCCCGTTTTTATCTACCAGCCATTTTTCAATGCCGTCTTCCACAACTTTTTGCGGCACTGTGGATGAGACGATATTGCCCATGGCGTTCAGTTCGATCACAAAAAGTTCATCTTTTTTATCGGTCGGATCCTTAAAGGGAATGATGAGCGTTTGCGCGTAATCATCCACAAATTTGCCCAGCACATTTTTACCGAGGATAATGTCTGGCTGCAACGCAAGCAGTGCCGATGCCTTTGCACTGTCAAGGCCAAAAACCGTTAAACGAAGCCTGTTGTAAACCGCATCTTTAAGACTGTCGCTTGGTTTTACTTCACTGTCTTTTAAATATCTTATTGCGGCATAAAAGCTATGGTCGCCGGCGCTCAAATCGGTGTTGCCGGGCAGCAGGTAATGGATGGCCAGGTTGGTTATTTTGGCGTTGTCGGTTTTTAATTTGCCGGCGATGAGCAATAATTGTGCAGCCGTCATCCGTGAGCCAATATGCACATCAACCGTGGTAAGGGTATCGCTTTTAAACTCTTTCGAGATGGTGTAAAGTGGAATGTTTTGTACCTTTTTACATGCACAAAATCCTATTGCTAAAAAAAAGACCGAAATGTTCTTAATAAATCTCATCATACACTTTTACCTTTCACCTTCCACCTCAAATAATTCCATATAAGACGCCACCCTTCTCCCCCATTTTATCCACTAATTTTTCAACTTCAGGGTCTTTTTCCAGAACCGGCGCATGATGCGGTTTTATTCGTGCGTCAATAATAAGCGGCCCTATACAACCCCAGTGTTTATTTTCAATAAAACTGTTTATCCCATAAATATCTTTGGCCGGGTTGCTCCTGGTGAAAGTCACCCAAACAAAATTATTTAAGTTTTGAGCGGTGAAAGCGGCATCGTCGCATAATACAATTAAAGGCAGGCCGTCAAGGACTGCATCCTTTAAATGTTCTTCCAGTATCTCAAAAATGATCGGCGAATCGCTGAACCTTACTTGTTTAGGCACTTCTACCGCCAGTATCCCCGGCATTACCATTTCGTATTTTTCAAATGGCCGCGGTAACTCAAAGCCCGCCGGCATTTCCGACCATAATTCTCTTATGACTGCTCCTGCCACTGCCACTGCCACTTTACTTCCCGCGTTTAAACCGCTGCCGCTGTAGTCAAGCGTATCGATCGTGGTTCTGGTGTAAAAGTGCAGGTCGCGGGAAAGGTTGACCCTTTGCAGGATATGTTTTAAAAAGCCACCGATATCATTTACATCCAGCGATGGATCGTCGTCCTTCGCAGCGATAAAAAGATATTTAGCCAGGCTCAACTGGCCTGTCCCTAAAATATGGTTGGCGATAGTCAAAATTTCCTGTGGTTTGCGCACATTGCTGTAAGGTGTGTACCGCTCGCTGCCGATAGCGAATAGTAAAGGATGCACGCCTGCGGCATCAACGGCGTGCACCGCATGCAAACCGGGTATTTCTTCGGAAATTGCCGACCCGGTGATCTCATGAATAAGCGCCCCGAAGCTGGTATCCTCCTGGGGCGGCCGCCCTACAACGGTGAACGACCAAATGGCGTCTTTTTTATGGTAGACGTTGTGCACCTTTAAAAGCGGGAAAGCATGCTTCAGGCTATAATAACCCAAATGATCGCCAAATGGGCCTTCGGGTTTATTATCATGCGGCATCACGGTCCCGGTGATTACAAAATCAGCATCTGCCGAAATACAAAAACCTTCGTCATCATAAAAATAACGGAAACGGCGGTTACCCAGCGCCCCGGCGAACGTCATCTCGGATAACCCCTCGGGCAAGGGCATCACTGCCGCAACGGGATGCGACGGTGGCCCACCCACAAATATGCTTACTTTTAATGGCAGCCCTTTAGCATTGGCATTGGTTTGGTGCACACCAATTCCGCGGTGCAACTGGTAATGCAGCCCGATCTCTTCATTTAAGACATATTCATTCCCGGCCATTTGGATGCGGTACATCCCTAAATTGGCATTCATAATGCCCGGCTTGTCCACATCCTCGGTGTAAACCTGCGGCATGGTTACAAACGGGCCGCCATCTTTGGGCCAGTTCATAATTTGTGGCAGGTCGCTGATATGGCACTTGCCAAAACTGATTGGTGCACTTTTTCCAACTTTCTTTGGCAGGGCTGATAGCGCGGTTAATCCGACATTGGCATATTTAAAAGGATGCTTAATCGCTTTAAGCGGATCAGATTTCAGGTCGATCAGCATTTTCACCTTGTCCAGTGTGTCACTGAAGATAAATTTCGACCGCTCCAGCGTCCCGAACATGTTGGATACCGCCGGAAATTGGCTCCCCTTCACTTTTTCGAACAGGATAGCCGGCCCCTGGTGCTCAAATACCCGCAAATGAATGGCAGCCATTTGAAGGTGAGGGTCAACCTCCTCCTTAATGCGGATTAGATGGCCATGTTTTTCAAGATCTTCAATGCAGGTTTTTAAGCTGGAATAACTCATATTCGGCACAAATGTAACGGAAACAAGTTATATATTCATTTGTACTTACTTGAACAAAATGCTACCTTTATATGATGATAAGTGATAAAGTTGATTTCCGCTCAAGCGAATTTATAGCGCTTTGTAAAAGCCACAAAGTTAAGGAGCTTTATGCCTTTGGTTCGGTAGTAAACGGAAATTTTACCGATGAAAGCGATATTGACTTGTTGGTGGAGATTGATGAAATAAACCCGATAAGTAAAGGAAAGTTACTACTTAGCTTGTATGGTAAATTTGAAAAGCTTTTTAATAAAAAAATTGATTTGCTGACACCAAACTCCATTCGAAACGAATTTTTGGAAGAACACATCGGCTCCCACAGGGAATTAGTTTATCCTCTTTAAATATATATATTCTCTTTAAAAAGTCAGGTTCCTGATGGACAGAAAAATAAAACTTTTTATGGACATCGTAAATGCTATTTCTTTAATACAGGAATTTTTGGGGCCGATAAGCTTGTTTGAGGACTATTCTGTTGATTTGAAAACAAAGAGTGCGATAGAGCGTCAACTTGGAATTGTCGGGGAAGCTGTTAAAAAAATTAAAGATATCGATCCAGGTGAACCGATTACCGCACATTCGGACATAATTGGGTTAAGGAATATTATTATTCATGGCTATGACACCCTTGATGATAGCATAGTATGGTCGGTTATCAAGGAGGATTTAGACTTCCTAAAAACTGAAGTTTTAGAAAAGCTGCAATCGCAATAAGTGCTTTCAAATTCTCCTCTAAATCCATAGACAAACATTAAACTATGTGCCTAAAAAAAGTTATTATTAGCTTTGCGGCAGCGCCTTAGGAGCTTTATTAGTGACAACTGTATTATTTACCCTTATATTATTGATTGGCTCATATGTGGCCGGATTATTGGGCTCATTAACCGGGCTTGGGGGTGGTTTCGTTATCATTCCGCTGCTTACGCTTTTACTAGGGGTCGATATTCATTACGCCATCGGCGCTTCACTTGTATCTGTAATTGCCACCTCCTCGGGCTCGGCTGCGGCATTTGTAAAAGAGGGCATCACCAATATGCGGCTGGGTATGTTTTTGGAGATCGCCACTACCGCCGGGGCCATGTGCGGCGCGATCGTCGCAGTTTATATACCGGCTAGTTATATCGCTATAATTTTTGGTCTTATATTGATCGGCTCAGCGTTCCTTTCACTGAAAAAAAAGGTTGAAAATATCAACCATAACAAAAGTTACCTGGCCGAAAAACTAAAGCTGAATGGATGTTACCCTGGGCCTAGCGGAACGGTAGCATACAATGTTTCCCGCGTTGGGGGCGGGTTTTTAATGATGATCTTTGCCGGCATCATTTCAGGCCTGCTGGGCATTGGCTCAGGGGCCCTTAAAGTGATTGCGATGGATAACATTATGCGTATCCCGTTTAAAGTGTCGACTACCACCAGCAACTTTATGATCGGTGTTACCGCTTCGGCAAGCGCGGTAGTTTATCTGCAGCGCGGGTATATCAACCCTGGCTTATCTATGCCCGTAGTGATCGGGGTGCTGGCCGGCGCCTTTACCGGATCAAAAATATTGGTACAGTCAACCTCGTCCAAATGGCTCAGGTATATTTTTGCAGTTGTAATATCGATTTTGGCTGTCCAAATGATCTATCATGGCATTACGGGAAGGATTTGATTGGCAAAAAGTTAATAGTTGATGGTTTATAGTTCATAGCAACTGCAATGGCATTAAAAACTTTAACTTTCGTTCTACCATGAACTATGAACCACGAACTAAACAGAAATGAAAATATTCAAAGACAAGGACATGCAACTTCTGCTTAGCAACGTGCTCAGGGCGGGGACCGTTGTTTCCATCAGCATCGTTTTCTTCGGGGGCATTGTGTTTATGCTCCGCCATGGCCATAGTATTTCCGACTATCGCAAATTCAATGGCATCCCTGTTTTTGTTCGTAATCCGAGCGGCATTTTTCATGGCATTTTAGCGTTCAAGGGCCAGGCCATTATACAATTTGGTATTGTGCTGTTGATTGCAACGCCGATCTTAAGAATCATATTTTCGGCCATCGGATTTGTGTTTGAGAAAGATTATATGTATTTGGGCATCAGTTTGCTGGTGCTGGGTATCATCTTCGTTAGTATGATGAGCGGGCATGCGGGGTAATCCACCGACCAGTACTTAGTTTTCGTTGCTGTTGTTCAACCTTTTTTGTTCGTCCTCGTTGCCGGTCCGGTGCGATGCTGATTTTGCCGATCCCTTGCCGAATCTATAGGTAAAAGTAAGCTTTACCACCTGCGTCTCCGTTTTGTCCACCGTATTCATGTAAAGGTTCTCATAATTCGTGCTGAACCTGTCACGACGGGTATTAAAAATGTCGTTCATGCTCAATTTCAGACTACCCCGGTTATTGAACAATTGTGTGCTGATATAAGCATCCAGGTAATAATTTGCTTTAAACTGGCTAATGCCATAAAAACTCGGCGTTTCGTAATTCCCGGAAAGATCAGCTGTAACTGCATTGCTGATTTTAAAATGCTGATCGGCCGATAAAATAATATCTTGTGTGCCTTTGTTCAAATTGCCGTTTACCGGATAGGCCACATATCGCTGATAAGCAGCATCAACCTTAAAATCAATATTCCACCAGTTTGCAAGGTTTGCCGGTGTCAAAAACCTGATCCCATAATTGTATATGGTACCGAAATTTTTAGGGATATTGATGTTTACTTTGGAACTATCGTTCTGCACAAAATACCTGAATTCGTACGCTTCGTTAATTATATTAGCATACAAAGTTGTCAGGATGGTCTTGTTATAATTGTAGCTCAACTCAATATTGGTTGTATATTCGGGCTTTAGGTCGGGGTTTCCGGAACGATAATCGTATAAGTCGAGATAGTACAGGAAAGGGTTTATATCTTCGTAGCCGGGCCTTTTGATTCCGCGGTTATAGCTGATCGTCCAACCGTTTTTACTATCAGCGTTATAGGTAAGCATTACTGATGGAAATAGGTCGGTATAATTGCTGTTAACAATCTCGCCCTCGGTGCTCGAATTTCCCTTTGCAATAGTTTGTTCGGCGCGCAAACCTGCTGTCAGGTCGAATTTGTCAAACTTGTTTTGGTAATTGGCATACAATGCATTAACATTCTCGGTATACTTAAAATGACTGCTAAAGTTCGGGTCACTGGTATACTGCCCGTTGACAGATGGGCCGAATATCAGGTCGTTATCGCTAATCACATCGCTGAATTTGATCCCAGCCTCGAACTTTGAGGTTTTTGATAGCGGATCAGTAAAATCTACACGTGAAAGCCACACTTTTATATTTGAGGGGGACAAATTTTGCAGTGAGTCAGGCGATTTGTATTGGTTGCCTCCAGCATTATAGAAAGTATTTGTAATGTACTCATCGGAGGTGCGGTTATTGGTGGTGTAGTTAAAGTCGGCAGTCAGCATTTTGCCGGCACTGTCCAGTTTTCCGCTGTAATTTAAATTATAATTTATCCTGCTTACATCGCGGTTAAGGTTAGAAGCAGCTGTAATCGTCGAGTCAAAAACAGCCTGGTTATAAATAGTCAAGTTATTGTTTTTAGCAAAACCCTCGTCAGTGACGGAGCCATTTACAAAGAACCCAATCGTTTGCGTACGGGATAAATAGAAATCACTGCCCAGCCCGAACGTGTTTATTCGAATAGTTTGCAAACTATGGTAGTCTGTATGATAATTACTCAGCGTATCATCGAAATTGATATTCCGGTCGGTAGCAATGGTATGTACGTTCTTGTTGTCGGTATAGCTGTAATTACCGAAGATATTGAAATGATCGGTCCGACCATTAAAAACCAGGCCGCCGTTGCTTTTGTAATATTTTCCATAACCGGCAGCACCCGTGAAAGAGCCGTTGAAGCCGTTATTTTTTCCTTTTTTTAACACGATATTGATGATTCCACCGGCGGACGCATCATATTTGGCGGAACCACCTGTTACCAGTTCTATACGATCGATCGTACTCGCTTGTATGCCGCGCAACACCGCCGCCAGGTCTTCGCCGCTTAAGTTTACCGGCTTGTCATCAATAGTTATTAAAGCACTTTGACGGCCGATAATATTAATATTATTGCTGTTATCAACCCTTACCCCGGGCGACTGCCTGAGAATATCGAAAGCCGAATTCCCTTGCGCTCCCGGATTGTTTTGGACATTTAAAATGAGTTTACCCGGCTGCGCTTCAATATCAGGCCTATTGCTTACAACCTGCACCTCGCTTAAATTTTGTATAAGCTGTTTTAATATAATATCGGGCGTCGTGAACGTTTCACCGGATTTAACACCATACGGCCCGGCGTACATTTTTTGATACCCCGCTTTACTGATCAACAAAAGATAACTGTCTGCCTGCAAGGCGGCGAAATGAAACAGCCCATTATTATCGGCGGTAATTGAGGCAACGATTGACGAGTCCCTTGATCTTAATAGAACAACGGTAGACGCGTCGGCGGGCGAGCCATTGTTGGTCATTATTTTACCTTCCAAAACGGCCGGGGCCACCTGGGCATATGATACAGAGAACACGCATGCAAGGAAGGCTGAAAACAAGCATCCTACTAAAAGCCTCATTAACAGTTAACGTAGAATTTTTCGATAAACTTACTTATTAATTAAACGTCTGCAATATACCAACAATAATTTGCCTGCTAAATTTTAAGCTCATAAACCTTTTTAAATTATACCAACTACAATATTTGGTAGACTAACTGCTTTATTGTCGATATAAACGTATTTCAAAGGCTTATATTTAATGAAAATATTAGTACGGTTATAAGTGTTAAAATGGCGCGGGGCACAGCATGCAGGAATAACCCCGTAAAAACCAACTTAATATTTAAATTTACCGCAGTCAAATGTTAAGCAGCCTGTTAATGAGTTTTACGCCGCCACAACTCCGTACTGTTAATGTAACCCGTTATGTTACGCCTTTGCGCGAAGGCGGTTCGCTGCCCGCTATTGCCGAGGCGGACGACGGATTTTTGTACGTGCTGAAATTTCGCGGTGCCGGTCAGGGGCCTAGGGCATTGATCGCCGAGTTGATCGGCGGTGAAATTGCCAGGGCCGCAGGGCTGAAAGTGCCTGAAATTGTTTTTGCCAACCTTGATGAAGCCTTCGGCCGTACCGAGCCTGACGAAGAAATACAGGATCTGTTGAAAGCCAGCGTCGGGTTGAACCTGGCGCTCCATTACCTTTCCGGGGCCATTACTTTCGACCCGATGATTACTGCAGTCGATCCTTTACTGGCCTCAAAAATTGTATGGCTGGACTGCCTGCTGATGAATGTTGACCGAACCGCACGGAACACCAATATGCTCACCTGGCACCGGGAGCTATGGCTGATCGATCACGGCGCTGCGCTATATTTTCATCATTCATGGGATAACTGGCGGACGAAGGCCATACAGCCATTTGTACAGGTAAAAGAGCACGTACTGCTACCCCGGGCCACGATGCTGGAACTTGCGGACATAGAATTAAGGGAAATTTTGAATAAAGACCGCATTCGGTCCATTGTTAATTTAATACCCGAAGCGTGGCTCAGCGACGGCCCATTCAGCTTGCCGGATGAATACCGCGATGCTTACCTGGAGTTTTTACTAACGCGGATAGCCCATTCCGACATATTTTTAAAGGAAGCCCAACATGCAGCAAAAACACTTATTTGAGTATGCCGTTATCCGCGTAGTGCCGAGGGTGGAGCGCGAAGAATTCCTGAACATCGGGGTAATGGTTTACTGCGCCAAATTAAAGTTCCTTCGTGCTAAATACCTGCTGGACCAGGAACGCTTAACGGCTTTTTCCAAAGACCTGGACCTTATGGAAATCAGGGAGCATGTTTGCGGTTTTGAACGCATTTGCCTGGGCGAAAAAGACGCGGGCCCCATCGGCAAACTGGATATGGCTTCGCGCTTCAGGTGGCTTACGGCGGCACGAAGTACGGTTTTACAGACGTCGAAGGTGCATCCGGGTTTTTGCAATGATGCAGCGGAAACACTGGAAAAATTGTTTGATCAGTTGGTGGCATAACAGAGCAGACGCAAAATATTGCGTCTCTACATTCTGGACCCAATTTACACCATCGATGGCGCTACCCCGTACGCTTTTTTAAAAGCAAATGAAAAATGCGACAAATCTTCAAAGCCCAAATCGAGGTAAATATCAGATGATCTTTTTTGCTTTTGGCTGATCAGGTAATGTGCTTCCTGCAACCTGCGCTGTTGCAGCCATTTGCCCGGCGATTGTTTAAACACCTGCCCAAAATCGCGTTTAAAGGCGGCCAGGCTGCGGCCGGTAAGCTGCGCAAAGCGGCCTATAGGCACATTGAACATAAAATTGCGCTGCATAAACTCCTCCAGGTTGATCTTGCCCGGCTGCCTGAAATCGAAAAACATGTTTTTTAGTTCAGGTTTGATGCGCAGTAGTAATAATAAAGCTTCTTTTGCCTTCAATGTTGTTAGCGGGCCACTCAATTGGTTCGCCGGGTCGAAATAGGGAAGCAGTGATTTAAAAAAATCCTGCAACAGCCCGTTAGGCGGTAAAACCTGGCCATCCGGCCCGGCGTAAGGTCCATCAGCCCTAACCAGGTACTCGGCGCTAAAATCTTGCAGCAAAGCAGGATCAAAGGAGAGAACAATGGCTTTAAAAGTGCCCGTCTCAGTATCCGGGTATTTCACAAATTTAGCAAGTTGGTTGGCCCGTGCAACAACAATATCGCCGCTGTTGAATATAGCTGTGCCTTCGCTAATTGTCACCTTCATGCTGCCCGCAACAATACTGCTCAGTACATGCATTGGCACAAATTGCTCTCCTTCGCGCTTGCTGTTAAACTCGCACGAAAACATGATCCTGTCAACCTCTTTAAAATCTACCGGCTCCATTATTTCAACCTGCTTTCAATCATTTTATCAAATATAGCATCACCCAGCCATCTTTTAACAAACAATATGGGCACCGACATATAACCTGCAGCGTACCTGGCCTTTGGCTTATTTACCGTAACGGCTTTCCTGATCAGCCGCGCTATCAATGCCGGGTCAGACCCTTTTTCTTCTGCTTCATCAAACATCGGGATAGCTTTTTGCACAAGGCCTTTGTAAGCCGTGTCGCCGGATACACGTTTCATGCTTTCAGCAGCAATACCGGTCCACTCAGTTTTAATGCCTCCCGGTTCTATCACGATCACATCAATACCAAATTGTCTTACTTCAAGCCGAAGGCTGTCGCTCAATCCCTCCACTGCAAATTTACTGGCGTGGTACCAGCCACCCAATGGCATCCCGATTTTACCGCCTATAGAAGTGATATTTACAATCTTGCCAAAGTGCTGCGCACGCATGTGCGGCAAAATAAGCTGCGTAAGCCTGGCCAAACCAAACAAGTTTACATCCAACTGATACCTGGCGTCGGCCATGGTCACATCTTCCACCGTACCATACGACCCGAACCCGGCATTATTTACCAGCACATCGATGCGGCCTTCGTTTTTAATGATCGCGTCGACACCTTCAACTATTGAAGCGTCATCAGAAACATCCATTTTCAATAATTTGGCGCCAAGCGCCGCGATATCGCTCATATTATCCACCCTGCGGGCAGCACCATAAACAATATAACCATCCTGCAAAAACAACTTTGCGGTTGCTTTGCCTATGCCGGCCGATGCGCCGGTGATTAATACTACTTTTTTCATTTCTTATTTTGTGTTATGAATTAACACCACAAAGATGGCCGAATTAATGGGTGGCCGCTTTGTTGTAAAGCTCAAGTTTGGTTTGTTGAAAAGCTCAAAAATTAAGGTTGATTGACGTTATTTGCTCTTTTCCTCAATTTCAGTTTCAATCCGTACTTTTTTTATGTCGATCCTGATCAACCCAAAAAGGCTCATGTAAACATTGGCGATAAAAACAAGGGCGAAGCCGGCTATAAAATAGCCCCGCCAATCGTCAAAAAGCAATTGGAACCGGGTAATAACCAGCATTAATGCCGTAACATAATGACTGAAACAATACTCGCAGGTAAACAGGTAAAAAAATTTCCGCTCGGCAATGCTTTTACCTTTTTGGCAACGCCGGACACAATAGTCCCTGGGTTCCCTGAAGACTTCTTCGTGGGTAACCGTCCACGAAATGCAGGCAATAGGTATGGCCAGCAAAAATAACCAGGCAATTTGTGTAAGCAGCGGCATAAACAAGAAAGACTAATCCGCAAAAAAAGTTTTTTTTTTATTTAGCACTCAATCGGGGAATTGGGTTTAAAATCAAGCGCATCTTTTCCCGTAATTTATGGCCTTTAAACCGGGTGCAAAGTGTTCACGTTTTGCACACATACACTCTGCAAATTGCAACGAAAAGCACTCATTTTTAGCTTGTTAAAATTTAAACTATCCCCAAATTGTTACGTTTTTCGGGAATTTCGTGAACACCTACAGCGGATAATCGGCAAAACAGTGCTCGGCCCCCTGTCAAACACCTCAGGAAACACTTAAGAAATACTCTAAAACGCATTCGGGGCGGATACGATAAGGCAGCAAAAACGGCATCGAAAAAATCGAACGTTGTTAAAAACAAACGATCCATATCAATAACTTGATTCAAATATAGCTTGGGCTTGGGGCGATTTGCTATAAATTTAATTAATCCGCATATTTATTCCTTTTAAAAATCCTTCAGATATTAGCCTAAATGAGAAAGTCAACCATTTTACTCATTTCTTTTGTTGCAATAGTGATTGCGTTCGCTGCAATACGGGAGGCGATCTATCCATCTGCAGAAAATAAAAATAAATATGTACGGAGCATTTCTCAGGAATACCTGGACCTTTTCACGCCTGAAATGCAAAAGAAATTTTTAGACTCCGGGGTTTTGGGTACTATAACCATGCCTTCAGGGGTATCTGTTTCGTCAATAGTGTACGCTGATGACGAAAACGGCAAAGGAAGGGCTTACGAAATTGAATTATTTAAAGTTGAGCTAAAAGATGATATCTCACTTGCCCAAATTATCAAAGTTAAAGAAGCAGCCAGTGAGGAATCGACCGACACTAGCTTTACAAGCCTTTCTGAAGGTGGTTTTGACCTAAAATTTAAACCAGGTAAAAATGAGCTTGTGTCGACATTGATATGGAACTTTAATGGCGATACTTTTAAACCGATTTTGAAAAAAGATGATTTGCTTTACTATGCGGTACAGTTAAATTATTTTTCATTAAAATTTGACAATGGGAGTGAGTTTTGGGCCAAAAGAGAAATGCGCGGTCTTTTTCCACTTCCTTCATCTGGAAAATTTATTTTTATAAAAAAAAGACGTGCATTATACATGATCTTTTTTGAAGACACCGACGCATTTTTTTTGAGGCCTAATGACGTTTTAAAAACAATAAATGATACCCTGATCAGCCAAAATGGAAATATCAATTGAACGGAACATAAAGGAAAGTGCCCTGGCGATTAATAAAATGCAATGGCAGTTATTTTTGAAAAAATATTACTTGTGGGTAGCATTTTATGCTGTAACGGGGACTGTTTTCATTGTTGTAAATTTCAATGGTGATTCTTTTTATGGACTGGCGTTTGGTATGGGGCTTGTGCTGTTTGCTTTCTTACACATTTTGAATTTGATCCGGGCAAGCGAAAAATCCTATGACCGAATAAAAATGGACCTGGTAAAACGGTCGGAGACCGACCCCATTAATCGAATTAAATTAAACGACTCGAAATTTATTCAGGAAAACAGAGACATAAAAGTAGAATTGAGCTGGAATACTTTTCAATCCTATAAAATTTATAAAGGTTCAATTTTTTTGATATTAAGCTCTTATTTGGATTCATATGTGTTACGTAAAGGCGACATGTCGGATAGCCAATTTTCTGAAATATCAACTTTTATTGCACGGACGTTGCCTGAGAAAAAGTAAATAGAATTAAAATCCTCACCGCTGGGGCAGACTATACGCGGAAGCCCCATTTGTCGTACAAAGACAGCGGCACCCGATCATGATTTTTTTGTTTAACAATTATGTTTACCTTTATGGCACAGGCCATTCGGCGCGGTTATGGAAGCCCCCTTCGCAGCCCCGCAAATTATACGGATGCCTTGTTAATCGTTTTAATTTCCAGTGCCCCCGGAAATTGTGGTGCTTTATGCTGCTTAAAGATCTTTTGCGGTTTGTGTTTTGTATTTATCAAGCTTAAATAATATGAGAACTGATCTTATTTTCAAAACCGGGAAAACAATGTTCGCTGTAGCGCTTATTGGCATGGGCGCACTGCATTTAACAAGCGGGCATTTCCTGTTCGATTTCCCGGTACCGGCTACTTTTTTGGGAGGCAAATGGCCGGCTTACGTAAATGGCATTTTATTAATAATTGCCGGGGCGCTGATGTTAACAAAAAAACAAGCGCTGCCCGGGGCGCTGTTAACCGCGTTCATATTCCTTGCCTTCCTGCTGATCCGGCACGTGCCGATGCTGGTGATGTGGGAGAATATGCCTGGCGAAAGGACAAGTGCTGCCGAAACCGCTTTGTTTTTGGGCGGCGCCCTGATGGTGGCCGGGACTATTTTAAAAGCTGGCCCAACACAAAACCGGGGCCGTTTGACGTTTATTGCCGGCGAATATCTTTTTGCGCTTGGCCTGTTTGTATTTGGCATACTGCATTACGTGTCCGAACCCTTTGTGGTTTCTATAATACCAAAGTGGATACCATGGCCAGTATTTTGGGCCTATTTTGTAATGACCTGTTTTTTTGCGGCTGCCATCAGCATATTTATACAGCGGCTGGTGCGGCTGTCGTCATTATTGCTGAGTTTGATGTTCTTTTTATTCATCTGCCTGATGCACCTGCCTGATGTGATCAGGAATAGCCATGCCGAACCAAACTGGACCAATTTATTTGTTCCGATAGGTTTGAGCGGGATCGGGTTAATACCGGCCGCCTCAACTGCACAGAAGCGATAGTCTATTTTTGGGGATTTCACCGATTTGAAAAGTGATTATTCGCCAGTGTTTGGTTTTCAAGCGGTGTTCATGAGGTCGCTTCGCTCAGTTCCACCGATTGATTTTCTTTCCTTCTTTCGGACTTATTTTTGGGATTTCGCCGATTTGAAAAAATAATTTCACCGATTGATTTTCTTTCCTTCTTTCGGACTTTCGGACTTCCGGACTTTCGGACTTCCTCACTAATCCTCAAGTTTATATTCCTTTTTCAGCGCACCTATCAGCAAAACGGCATGGTGCTTTAAACTATCGGCGTCTTGTGCGTCGGTTCTTAAAAATCTCGAGCGCACCAGTTCAACAAACTGGTTAAAAACAACCTTGTCGGTTGAGAGCAGCGGAGGATTTGTCCGGATAAATGAATCGACAATAGCCCGGTTATATTTAATATATATGCGCTGGGTAACCGTATTTGCTGCATCATTATATTTAAAATTAAACAACAAGGCTTTTGTCTTTCGCACTTCTGTATAAAGTCCCTGGTCATCCTCCAGGATCGACTTAAAAAATTGCAAACGCTGGTCGTATTCGGCTACCATGCGGTTAACGGCAGGATTGGTAAAAAAGCGCAGCGACCCTGAGCTTTTCATTTCAAGCAGGGTGGCATCATGCGGCACAAAGGCCAGTTGCATACCTCCGAATAAACCATACCAGTATAATTTACCGGAGGGCACATCTTTGGGGTCATTCGCCGACAGCAGCTGCATCAGTGTGTCCACATTGTTGGCCCCGAAATCAATCCGTCTTAAAAACTTGTGAAGGCTCACCGTGTCGGCTTTCAGGTCGCTGTAGAGTGTTGCTGCGTATTCTTTTGCACGGCTATGTTCGGACAAGCTTTCCCGCGCGCTTTCAGCAAAAAAGCCCATCATTACAGCTATAAATATCATCAGGCCTTCCAATAGATATTCTTTCAAGCCTTTTTTCTCTACTTCGGGGTGGTGGTGTACTTCCATTTTTATTTCGGAATTCGGATTTTCGTCCCGATAGCTATCGGGATCGGATTTATTTTTTATTTCGGATGTCGGATGTTCAATTTCTGAATTTTTTAATTCGGATTGCGGAATGTCAATTGCGGAATTTTTTAATTCGGATTTTCCTTCTTCCGACTTAGGACTTTCGTCCCGATGGCTATCGGGATTAGGCTTCTGATTATTTTCCGGACTTTCCGGACTTTTCCGACTTTTCGGACTCCTCCCCTTACTCATTCTTTAAATTATATTCTTTCCTAATATATTCAATAAACTTTGTGGCCTTATTTTTCAGGTTACGTTGACAGCTAATCATATCATCGTTGTAGCTTTGAATCAATTCCATATCCATGCTTAGCTGAGTCAGGTCATTTTGCGTGAGGTTACGCATGCCGCCATTTACAAAAGGCTCGCTATGGATAAATGCATACAAATTTTGCGGCGTGAAATGTAATTTAAAAAACGGGGCCAGGTCGCGGTCTAAATTATCGCCCTGAATTTTCTCCAATGCCTTCAGAATTTGTAATGTCAATTCATAATCAGCAATGTATTCGGCGATCCGGGATTCCGAAAATTGCTTCAGTTGCAACTGGCTTTTTATCGCTTCAAAAGCGCCCGATGACTGGTGAAATAACCCTATATTATAACAATCCATAATCAGTTGCTGCATTTTTTTGGTGTCGGCTTTCGCTAATGGCTGTTGCAAAATAAAAAACAAGCTGTCATTTTTCTTTACCAGTACCGATTCAAAAAACATCAGTTTCTGCAGGTGCAGCGTATCTGTTTTAAGGTCCTGTGCCAATTGCGAACTCAATTGTTTTACGTGTTCGCTGTTGGTAATATTCTCACGTAAACTCTCGGCAAAAAAACCCATGGTTACGGCTAAAAATATCATCAGGCCTTCAAGAATATATTCTTTAAGGCCTTTTTTTTCTACTTCGGGGTGGTGGTGTACTTCCATGGTTTCAGTTGGCAGTGATGAGTTAGCAGTTTGCGGTGTTTCTATTTTTTCGCTATTGGTTTCTTCTTTTTGGTGCTCAAGAGGGCTTCGCCGTTCGGATGTCGGAATTTCGTCCCGATAGCTATCGGGATCGGATTTAATTAATTCGGATTGCAGGCCAGCCGATGGCAGTGCGGATGGCTCAATCCGCGCGTTTTTTTTACCTTTCGCCTTTAACCTTTCGCCTTTAACCTCCTTCGTCCTGGCTCCTGGCTCTTGACTCTTGATTCTATCTTCCGGACTTTCCGACTTCCGACTTTCGGACTTTTCTTCCTCTCCCTCCATTATTTAATATCGTAGGTTGTTTTTAAATAAATGATGAGGCGCCGGCTAAAATCCAGTTGTTTTTGAAGCATGTAAGTGTAGGACGATTTGGTCGCCATGTATAATGATGCATAATTGAAATAGGCTTGCATCAAAACCTTATCATTGCTGATTGCAGGGAGTTTACTGCTCATAAAGGTGTATTGAACGCCTGTGGCGCCGGCAAGGTTTTTATGCAGCGCGCTCGTATCCTGGAAAATAGTAAGATCCTCCACTTTCGTCATGGTGGTCAGCATTTCTTTAAATACAAAATAATCATCAGCTTCCTGCGCAGCAATGTTTTTGTTAAGCAATTCATATTTAAAAATGCTATCGACGGTAGCGCGGTTGCTGATCAACCGCAGGGAGCCCGACGAATTTAACTGCTGCAATGCCCCGTCATTGCTCCTGAAGTAACTATCGTTCGAAAACCCGGCCAATGAAAAAAGATAAAATTTTTGTTTGTTGCTGCCCTGCGTTAGGTCCAGGGTTTTCAGGCCCATCAGGCTGTTAACAGCTTTTACTGTGCCGGTCGACTGAAGAATAATGTCGTGCAATTGTACGGTATCGCTCGCCACTGCCTTTACCAGGCTTTCAATGCTTTGTTTTTCGTGGTCGCTGTCGGCCAGGTGTTCCCGGTAGCTCTCGGCAAAAAAGCCCATCATTACAGCTATAAATATCATCAGGCCTTCCAATAGATATTCTTTCAAGCCTTTTTTTTCTACTTCGGGGTGGTGGTGTACTTCCATGGTTTTGATTTCGGAATGCGGAATGTCGATTGCCGAATTAGTTTGTATTTCGGAATTCGGATGTTCGATGTCGGATATATTTATTTTGGAATGTGAAACGTCGATAGCAGAATTTTCTTCTCCCGACTTCGGGCTTTCTTCCCGACAGCTATCGGGATCAGGTTTCAGACTATCTTCCGGACTTTCCGACTTTCGGACTTTCGGACTTCTTTCCTTACTCATCTTCCAGCCGGTATTCCTTATTTATTTCCTTAATTATTGAAGCAGCAAGTTTTCGCTGGTCGTCCAGATCGTGTATCTCACCCATAAAAGTTGATTTGCGCTGGTGAAGGTAATAGATCAGCAGGTTTACCGCGTCTGGGCTGGCGCTGCGCAGCTGCGGGTTGCCCGGTGGCTTTACGGTAGTATTTCTTTGCCCGGTGGCATAGTCCTTTTCGGCCCCGCCCACGTATTTTTTATATACCACCATTTTATTAAATATCGTCGCGTCAAACAACTGCCCGATCAGCGGGTACGTCAGCAGGTCTTCCCTTTGGGCAATATCATCCAAATGATTGTACTGGGCGGTTGCTCTTTCAAAGTTCATCAGGTCGTTCACGATCTCCCTGCTCCTGATCAGGCGTAAATTGCCTGAACTTTTCATTTCCTGGATGGTGTTGTCAGTCGGCTCAAAAACAGTCGACCGCGTCGCATACCTGGCCAGGTAATACATATTGCTGCCCTCTTTTACAGGCCCGGGTGTTTCCAGGTAGTTGATGAGTGTATCAAAACTCAGCATGCGCGCGTGCAGGGCCGGTATCCAAACGCCCAGGTTAGCCGTATCGGCCACCAGATCTTTTTTTATGTTGACAATATACTCCCCTTCCTTTGAATGCTCACTTAAATGCTCACGGTAACTTTCGGCAAAAAAACCCATCATTACAGCGAGGAAGATCATTAAACCTTCGAGCACATATTCTTTTAAGCCTTTTTTCTCTATTTCGGGGTGGTGATGTACTTCCATGGTTTGTATTTCGGATGTCGGATGTTCGATGTCGGATTTATTAAATGCGGAATACGGAATGCCGATTGCAGAATTAGTTATTTCGGACTGCGGAATGCTGATAGTAGAATTTTCTTCTTCCGACTTGAGACTTTCGTCCCGATAACTATCTGAATTAGGCCTCAAACTATCTTCCCGACTTTTGGTCCCGATAGCTATCGGGATTGGGACTTCGGGCTTTCCGGGGGAACGCTTCATTTGAAATCGACAACAAGTTTAATTGCCCTAATATATAAAAACCTGATCGTTAAAACATTTATCACCTCAAAAAAGCGTTTTTGGGCACAGGCATTAAAACTGCTTGTTTTTTATTAATTTCGAAGCCGCTGACTATACCCCAATGAAAAGGATATCCCTGTTTTTATTTGTTGCATTATTTATAGGTAAAACTTATGCCCAGGCCGAGCCTGCCAACTACCGCGTTGCCATAGCAAGGTTTAAAATGTTTTATAACGGCAACCAGGTGGACAGTATTTTTAAAATGTTTAGCCCTGAAATGAAAAACGTGTTGCCGCTGGCCACTTTTAAACCCACCACCAACCAACTGAAGCAACAATATGGCGACCTGCAGACCACTGAATTTGTAAGCTTCAGCGGATCGATAGCGGTTTATAAAGCAACATTCAGGGGAAGCATTTTTTTGCTCAACCTTTCGCTTAGCGATAAAAACACTTTGAATGGGCTGTTTTTAAGCCCATATGGAGGAGAAACAGCAGCAAAGGAAATAGCCGATCCGGACGCAACGGAAACGCCAATTTTGCAGAAGACTTTAAGCGGACAGATCGCAGGCACTTTAACAATGCCTGTTACCGTAAGCGGCAAAATACCGCTTGTATTAATTGTGGGCGATGCCGGCCCGACCGACCGCGACGGAAATAACGAGAAAACCGGTATTACCTGCAGCCCATATAAAACACTGGCGCACGACCTTGCAAAAAACGGTATCGCCTCCGTTCGGTACGACAAACGCCTGGTGGGTGAAAGCACCAGCGTAACCAAAGAGTCGCAGTTGCGCGTAGATGACTTTAGTGATGACGCTGTAAAACTGATAGGCGTATTGAATGACGACCCCCGTTTTTCGAAGATCGTGCTTTTTGGTCATGGCGAAGGCGCATTGGTAGGTATGATTGCCTGTATAGACCAGCCGGTAAAAGGGTTTATTGCCGCTGAATGTGCCAGCGAGCAGGCCGACAAAATACTGATGGATGAAATGAAGTCAAAGCCATCATACCAGGCCGACGAAGTAAAAAGAATTTTAGACAGCCTGCGCAAAGGCAAACTGACCGACAATGTTGACCCCGCAATATATAACATTGCCGGCCCCAGCAAGCAAAACTTTTTGATGTCGGTATGCAGGCTGGTTCCAATACGGGGAATAAAGGGCATGAAAATTCCGGTATTGATTATCCAGGGCAGCACCGACCTGGTGATACCCGAGGAAAATGGAGAGAAATTAAAGAAAGCAAAATCAGATGCGGTGTTCCTGGCGATAAAGGGCATGAACCATATTTTTAAAGACGCCCCTGCCGATCCGGATCAAAATGCGGCTACCTATACCAAGGAAAATGTGCCCTTAAGCGCCACGTTGGTGCCCGGCATTGTGGCGTTTGTGAATAGGGTGAGGTAAGTCGAAAGTTTAAAGTCTCAAGCTAAAAGCCGAATTCCATTTTTTCTGACTTAAGACTTCAGACTTTTGGCTTAAGACTATTGCCAATCGCCCAAAGATCTTCTTATGGCCACAATTTCCCCTATATGATAGGCATTATGATCGGCTATCTGCAAGGCTTCGCGAAGAATAGATTGGCCATCGCCGTGCGGCAATTTTTGGTAAAGGTCGCCGTGTTCCATCAGCTCTATAAATTCGTCCAGGTCGCTGTTAATTTGGGATAAGGAACCGTCCCAATCGCTTTCATGGGCCGGCTTGGTTTCCTTCGGCCAATAATCATCAGGCCATTTTGGCGATTTGTGTTCCGCATCCTTGCTAAATTGAAGCATATCCCATTGCGCTATCCGGATATGCTCAACCAATTGCCAGATGGTGTAGGGCATATGTTCAACTTTCGCCCCGCGAAGTCCGGGTTTTAATCCCTTTAATGCATCCTGCAACGAAATATGCGCCGAGCCGCCAAGCAGCAGTTTGGTTAATTCGTCTATAATAAATTTATCGTGGCTTTCCATAGTTTGCTATTACTGTTCAACAAGCACCAGCTGCTTTTGATTGATAAAATTATCAAAAAAACAGAAAGTGCTGGCCCAAACTGTAGCATAAAAATTTTACATGCGGCCGGTCAATCTCTTTATATATTTGGCGTAATTGTTTTAAGTTTATAGCGTTTAAATAAACCTCGCTCGTGGTGATCAAAAAAATATTAGTTGCGGCCGCTCTCCTGTTTGTTATTCTTGGCGGATGCAAAAAAGACAGCTCCATAAGCCCGCAATTGGGTAAAGACGACGCTTCATTTACCATTTATGAAAATAATTTCCTGGATGGTTTGTGGAAATTGGATCCTGACCGGGCTTCCATGGCAGGCTATCATAAGTACGACAGCCTATTGATGATACCGGATGACAAAAGCCGCGACAAATTGTTAAATTACGCAAAGGTCCAGCTCGATTCGTTGAGCAGGTTTGATGTAGGCACCCTGAACGCCGGCAACAAGATCGATTACCACATGATGGAGAACCAAATGGATTGGATTGAGTGGGACATTCAGCAGCTCAGGCCTTACCAGTGGGACCCTACTACTTACAACGTTACCGGAACATTTGCCTATATCCTTAACGAGCATTATGCGCCGCTTGCCAAGCGGATGCGCAATTTTTATGAAAAAATGTCCAATATACCTGCTTATTACAAGGAGGCTGAAAAAGAGATAAAAAACCCGGTGAGTGAGTTAACCGCACTGGCGGCAGGACAGCTTACGGACGGCCTGAATGTATTTGAAAAAGACTATGAGGATTCGTTGAAGAAAGCGAACATCCCGCAGGGCGAACAAAAACAAATGATAGACAGGGCGCATACATCCGCCGATGCGATAAAAGGTTTTGCCGCCTGGCTGACAGCGCTTAAAAACGACCATCCACGCAGTTTCAGGCTAGGGAAAGATTTGTACGCCGATAAATTTAAATACGAGCTTCAAATTGAGTCGTCGCCTCAACAGCTCTTTAATGCCGCCGTTGAGCGGAAGAAAACGATCCACCACGAAATGCTGCAGATCAGCAAGAAATTGTGGCCGAAATATTTCGGTTCCAGGGCAATGCCTGCGGATTCGCTTGCACTGATCGCACAGGTGATCGATACCATTTCAGCAAACCATGTGCAGCCGGCTGACTTTCAGTCGGCGATTGAAAACACACTTCCCAAACTCACTGCATTTGTTAAGTCCAAAGGCCTGCTAAGCCTCGATCTTTCCAAACCCCTGATCGTACGCAAAGAACCCGGCTATATGGCGGGCGTTGCCGGCGCCTCAATGAGCGCACCCGGCGCCTATGATAAAAACGGAAATTCGTACTTTAATGTCGGCAGCCTTAACGGCTGGACACCTGAAAAAGCCGAGAGCTACCTCCGGGAATATAATAACTACATGCTGCAGATCCTTTGCATCCATGAAGCTATTCCCGGTCATTATGTACAGCAAACCTATGCCAACAAAGCGCCAAGCCTTATCAAATCAATTTTCGGCAATAATGCTATGATCGAAGGGTGGGCCGTTTATAGTGAAGAGATGATGCTGGACAATGGCTTTGGTAACGACGACCCGGAAATGAGGCTGATATGGTACAAATGGCATTTGCGCTCGGTCTGCAACGCCATCCTGGATTACAAAGTGCATAACGAAAATATGTCCAGGCAAGACGCACTAAACATGCTTACCAACGAAGCTTTCCAGCAGCAGGCAGAGGCGGAAGGTAAATGGCACCGCGTTACCGTAAGCAGCGTACAGCTGGATGCCTATTTTGCAGGCTATAAAGAAATAATCGACCTTCGGGAAGCCTATAAAAAGAAAATGGCTGATAAATATACCCTAAAGGACTTTAACGAGAAGTTTTTGAGCTACGGCAGTGCGCCGGTAATGTATATTAAAGAGGCCATGCTGGCAAAAGAGGCGCAACCGCAGAATTAGCACATCGGTGGCGTCATGCGAAACAATAGAAAAAAAGATCAGGACCCAAACCAACCCGGGTTTTCCATATTTAATTAAAATAGAGGTATCCACTGTCAGTTAAAATACATCAGGCCCCATAATTAATAATTAATGTTAATAATTATTATAATCGGTTAAACCATTGCTGCCGTTTATCGTCCAAACTCCCAAAATGGTTGGTTACTAAAAAGCACGACGAGTATTTTTTACCTCATAATGAGAATTTTAACAGGTTTACCGGGAAGTGCCAATAAAATCTGCCAATTTTGTAGACATTAAACTATAACAAGAAAATTACAAAAAATAATATTTGGATTTTCGGTATAGTTTTTGTTAACTTTGAGTATAAATAAATCTAAAACGTCAATATCATGAATACGTTAACTTGGGTCGGCATCGCTATACAGGCAATTCCGGTATTTTTTATCATCAAGACCAGCATTTCGATGATAAAGCAAAAAAGGATTTTTTAATGCTTCTTGTGCTTTAAACATTGAATTAAGCGATAAAATTTATTGCTCAGGCCTTATTCGCCTGAGCTTTTTTTTGTAACACTGCCGACAGTTTTTGCGTATAAGATGGTGAGTGAATATTTAATGATAATGCTAGTTTGAGTTATAGCCAGGGTTGAGAGCCTGGCTATTTCTATTTATACCCATCTCATCTATCATGTTTTCAGGCCAATGCTTCGCCCGGTCATCATCAGGCACCGGTTAACCTGGGCGGCCCGACATCCGCTGTGCAATTTCATTTGAGCATCTGATACTTTGTAATACCTTTACCAACGCAGGAAATTGACTCATGAAATCAATTTTGGTCTTTTGTCTTTTACTTCCGTTTTTTTATGTTAAGGCGCAAAAAAACAGGCCATTGCTCCATTTAATGAGGGGGCAAACGTATTACTTGGAGAGTAACGATACGTCAACTTCGTTGCAAAGCATCGGGGGAAAAGAAAACAAGGTCAATACCATAATTTATTTCCGGACCGCTTTCAGCATAACCGGCATAACAGACACTCTTTATAGCCTTGAAACACGGTATCAATCACTCGCAATGAAAATAAAGCTGGCTGATACTACGCTGAATATGAGTTCGGAAGTGATCATTAAACCCGACACTCCGTCCATGATAATGGCCAGGATAGTGAACAAGCCTTTTATCGTGACCATCACATCAGGCGGCAAGGTCCGATCCATAAAAAATCTTGATAAACTGATCGCCGGCGCGTTCAGCGATTTCCCGTCAATCGATTCGATCAAAAAAAAGAAAGTTACTGATCAGTTTGTCGAGGCATTTGGCGAAGGCGCTGTTAAAGGACTCCTCGAAATGGGGATTGCTGTTCTACCGGCCAAACCAATCACTAAATATGACCGATGGATGCTGAATTCGATGATCTTTTCGCCCGCTTCAGCGCAGGTACACACAAGTTACCAATTGGTTGATCAAACGCCCGATTTTTATTTCATAAGGGGAGAAGGTACAATTACTTCCGAAAAGGCCTCGAAACCAGGCGACCTGAACGGCATGCCCGCTACCTATGATCTGAACGGCAGCTTGCTGAATGAAATAAAAATCGACCAAAAAACAGGTTGGATAATTGAAATTAAACTGAAGCAATTGATTGAAGAAAATATTGAAATATTGGACAATCCTAAAATCCCGGGCGGGATGACGGTCCCAATGATGTTTACAACCGATATGACAATAAACGGCAAGCAATAGCGGCATCTTCAACAATGCCGCTATTGCAGGGTTATCAGTGCCAGTGGCCCGGTACCCAAACCCAGCCACCTGGCCGGCGCACCCAACGGCCCCGCACCCAAAATCCACCCGGGCGTTGGGGCAAAGCCCAATAACCCGCGCGCCAGGAGTACGTACCGCCAGCAGGAGCCCATTCGCCGCCAACCCAAACATGGCGCGGCGAGGGTCGCGCCGGCCTAACTTCACGGGGGTGGTTGTACATACGTGATCTCACCACCACCTCCTGCGCATGCGCAAAGGAGGTGCTAAAAGCCGACAGCGCAAAAAACAGCATCAAAACTTTAACGAGCTTTTTCATAGTAGAAATGATTTGAATTTATTTTATGACAAATAATTTCAAATAATGTTTATCCGGGTTAATAATTAGTTGCCCCTTTTACATAGCAGTTCTCCTGTCGCCAATGGCTTTTAAACGGGTGTTAAAGTGTTCACGTTTTGCACGCACCCTGTAAACCGTAACGAAAAGCACTGGTTTTTAGCAGGTTAAAATTTAGCGGTGTGCCATTTTGTACCATTTTTGAGGTTTTTCGTGAACAGTACAATCATTTTTCATTGAATATCAGTAAGTTAGTAATACGCCCGCTGTGTGCGGGCTATTGCAAATCGAAAACTGATGCCTGATAACCAGTTAGTTAGCGCACAAAAGTGGTGTACCATGAGGTCTTTGCTCCCGCTACACTAAGCCTTAGTCACCCCGGCCGGTGTACCGTCCCACCCGTGTCGGTGGGGACAGGCAAAAATCCTTTCTGCCAACTGCCACTTTACTGCCTCTGCCACTAAAAAAATCAGGGCGTTTCCCCCGTTGATAGAAACGGGGGCCGCGCCATTCATTCATACTGCGCGAGGCATTAGCCGCGGCCGACCGCACGACCTCCTCACGGCCGGTATCCATTTCTGTCGCTAACGCAGCCCGCCGTAAAAATAAAGTCCTTTCCAACCTTGATGCATCTTCCTATCCGTTTCAAAATCGGTGCAGTCCCATAAAAAAACTACCGACAAAACACTGTCACTAATAGATGTTGCGGCATCACCACAAATTTGTACGGGGCGGCCGTAACTACCGGCAACGGCTATACCAATGTGGCCTGGCCGACCACTAACGTGACCACTACTTTAAGCCTCAACTATTACGACGGCTATACCATGCCAGGTTTGCCATCGGCTTATACCGCGCCGACAGGTGCTAACCTCTCGACGAGAGGCGAGTTGACCGGCACCCAAACCGATGTGCTGGGCAGCAGCAACATGCTTTGGACGGGGCACTATTATGATTACTGGGGCCGAAGCCTTGAAAGTTACGCGCAGCATTATTTGAACGGCACGCTCAATAGCAATAACTATGATGCCATTACCACTACTTACAGTTTTACCAATCAGCCCACCACGGTAACCCGTAAACACTGGACATCAGCCAGCACAAGTTACCCACTAGTAACCATTTATAACAAATATTTGTACGACCAGGTAG
>Ga0302185_10000443_pt1 | contig 32313 bp, 35 predicted proteins | sample II_Bog_E1_1_FD_200231 | JGI IMG/M metagenome (GOLD analysis project Ga0302185, IMG submission 200231) | Peat permafrost microbial communities from Stordalen Mire near Abisko, Sweden - II_Bog_E1_2 | ecosystem: Environmental > Terrestrial > Soil > Wetlands > Peat | place: Sweden: Abisko... | reverse complement strand
GCGGTGTGCCCAATAAAACGGCTTACAGGCGTTTTAAGATCCGGTCAGCAGAAGGTAAACCCGATGATTTTCTCTCGATGCGTGAAGTGACGATGCGCCGTTATGGTGATACGGTCGTTGAAGATATGCCGGATCTTATCATTATTGATGGCGGTAAAGGGCAGCTGAGTTCAGCGCTTGAAATCATTCGTGGTGCTGGGCATCTCTTAGTTCCCGTGGTAGGTCTGGCGAAACAGTTTGAATATATCTTTACGGAAGGTGAATCAGAGCCAGTTATATTGCCACGCCACTCACAGGCACTTTACTTGGTGCAGCGAATTCGTGATGAAGCCCATCGATTTGCTGTTACGTACCATCGTAAATTGCGCAGCAAACGAAATCTGGTGTCGGTTCTGGACCATATTGTTGGTATCGGTCCGAAACGACGTAAACTTTTACTAGATCATTTTGGTAGTGTGGATAAAATAAAAATAGCTGGTGTTGAGGCGATGGCTGAAATCACTGGTATGAATCTGCCTTCAGCGCAGGCTGTTTATAATTTTTTTGCGAGTCGAACTGAATTATAAGATATATATAATGCATTAAATTTTTTTTGTGATTATATATAACAAGCTAGAGGAAAGGAAACTCAATAGGTGATATTTAAATGAAATTTGTTGATTTACATGTACATTCTAATATATCAGATGGAAGCTATACCCCTGTAGAGCTTATTAAATTGGCTCATAAAATAGGTCTTAGTGCGATTACGCTGAGTGATCATGAAACGATTGCGGGTAATGCAAAAGCGAAGGCACAAGCCGATAAAATGGGGATTGAATTTATTCCGGGGATGGAGATAACCGTTGACTATAAAAATCGTCAGTTGCATATCGTGGCTTTAGGGTTTGATGCAAAGCAGCCTGCTTTTCAAACATTATATAAAAAAATCAGAGATCTTAAAGAAGCAAAAATGGAAGAGCTCATTTGGGGAATCCAAGCAAAAGGTGTGCCAATATCGGTGGCACTTGTCCAGCCATTTGTGATGCTAAATACAATCGATCGCTATGCAATTATGCGCTATCTGGTTTCATTGCAATTATTTGATCATGTTCAGCCGGTTTGGGATCAGTATATTAATCCTGTGCTTCGTCAGTTGAAGCTGAATCATAATGTTTCAGTGGAAGAAACGGCACAAGCAATAAAGGCTGCTGGCGGTATGACATCACTCGCCCATTTTCACAAACGACTGGGGCTTGCTGGACTGAATCGCGACGAACAAGAAACAGCCATTGCTGAACTGTGTGCAATGGGGCTTGATGGTATGGAACAGTATTATCCAAATTATACAGCAGAGGATCAGGTATTTGTCGAAAACATGCTGATGAAATATCAAATGATTCCCACGGGAGGGTCGGATTTTCATGGCTTGAATCGTCCGGAAGTGGCACTGGGGACGGGGATGAGCAACAATCTTGTCGTGCCTTATGCCCTGTATGAGAATGTTCTGCAGTATTGTCAGCGGCAGGTTTGAAAGATTGATTTTTTCATTATAAAAAAATCTTGTAGTTCAATGAAAATATGGTAATATAAGTATAGAATCAAAAAGAGAATATACGGAAGTGCGATCCCCGTACTGGTTTAGTATATTTCATTTTGAAAAATAGGATAAGGAGGTATTATTATGAAGAAATATGTATGTACTGTTTGTGGCTGGATTTATGATGAAGAACTTGGTGATCCAGACAATGATCTTGAAGCAGGCGTAGCTTTTGAAGATTTACCAGATGATTTTGTCTGCCCGCTTTGTGGCGTTGGCAAAGATGAATTTGAATTAACTGAATAAAAGTTAAAAGTTAAGCTTGAAGCCGTAACTGTAGATAAAAAACAGTTACGGTTTTTTTTGACAAATTCTTTGTTATTGCACCCAGATTGTACCTAGTGTGATAATAAAATGGTTATTCGAACTTTCTGGTTATTTAATACTAGGTATAAAGTTTGATAAATAAAATTAATGTTAATATAAAAATGTACACAATATTCATTGCTTTTTCAGGGCGATTTTGTTATAATTTGTTACGTAAAGGACTTCATCCCATATAGATGGCTTGTAGTTGTCAAGAGTGTGCATTTCCCCCTTTTTAGCTAAGGGGCATGGATGTGCATCCTAAATAATAAGGAGGTCTATTTTATTATGAAAGTTACAGTTGTTGGAGCAGGTAATGTTGGAGCTACGGTGGCAAATGTCATTGCATTGAAAAATTTTGCCAGCGAATTGGTTTTGTTAGACATTAAAGAAGGTGTTTCCGAAGGTAAAGCGATGGATATGATGCAGACTGCACATATGCTTAACATCGATACTACAATTGTTGGCTGTACAAGTGATTATAGCAAAACAGCTAATTCGAAAGTAATTGTTGTTACATCGGGTATTCCTCGTAAACCTGGTATGACTCGTGAACAATTGATTGGCACAAATGCTAAAATTGTAAAAAGCGTCATTGATGAAGCTTTAAAATATTCTCCAGATGCAGTGTTTGTTATTATTTCCAATCCAATGGATACAATGACATACTTAACACTTAAAGATTCTGGATTACCTAAAAATCGTATTATTGGTCAGGGCGGGATGCTCGATAGCAGCCGTTTCAGATATTATTTGAGTCAGGCTCTTGGCTGCACACCTACTGATATTGATGGTATGGTAATTGGTGGTCATGGTGATACAACAATGATTCCGTTGACTCGCTTTGCTACATATAGAGGCGTTCCTGTAACGGATTTATTAGACAAAGAAACATTAGACAAAGTAGTAGCTGACACAATGGTTGGCGGTGCTACATTGACTGGTCTTTTAGGTACTTCTGCTTGGTATGCTCCTGGTGCTGCCGGTGCTGCTTTGGCTGAAGCCATTGCAACGGACTCGAAAAAAATGATTCCTTGCTGTGTATATCTTGATGGTGAATATGGCGAAAAAGACATTTGTATTGGTGTTCCAGTTGTTCTTGGTGCAAATGGTATTGAAAAAATCGTTGATGTTAAATTGAATGCAGAAGAAAAAGCTTTGTTTGATAAGAGTGTTGCCGCAGTTCGTAAAACGAATGCTTTATTAGGCGATTCCTTGAAATAAGTTTTTGCAACAAAATAGGCAGTCCCTAGGGGCTGTCTTTTTTGTTGCATTTTTTTGAAAACATGAGACAATAATAGGTGGATTGAAAATTGAATGTTTGAGCATTGCTATATATAATGTATTAAAGAAATTACACCTAGACTATCAGTCTGCCAGGAATGGGATATAGAACATTTAATGCACTTATATAGCATAAGATTGGCAGACAAATTTCAATTTGTATTATGAAAATTGGGGGTTCACTATGGCGATAAAATTATTTGTAACAGATTTGGATGGAACACTTTTAAATCGGGAAAATGAAATATCAGCAGAAAATAAGCTGGCAATTCAGGATGCTGTGGCAAAGGGGACAACGGTAACTATTGCTACTGGGCGCATGTATATTTCTGCTTTGCCTTATGCGAAGCAGCTTGATGTTGATGTACCGATTATTACATATAATGGAGCACTCATTAAATCCGTTTCGGGAGAAGTCCTTTTTGAATCGTATCTCGATCCGCAAACGGTGAAGGGTGTTTTAGATTATTGCTTGGAACAAAACTGGTATATTCAAATTTATCAGGATGACCGTCTGTATTTTGCTGAACGCAATCATATTGCACGCGCTTACGAAGAGATGGCGGGACTTGAAGGCGAAGCTGTGGGAACAGCAGGTTTATATGAAAAGACGAAGCTGGTGCCAAAGATGCTTGTAATTACGAGTGGCAGTGAAGAATCGGATGCGGGCGTTGTCAAACTGCAAGCTCGTTTTGGCGATCAGATTTTTGCGGTGAAATCGAATCCCACCTATATTGAAATCATCAATCCAGGTGTAAATAAAGCGACATCTTTACAGATTTTACTCGAAAAAATGAATTTACAAAAAGCGGAAGTCATGGCAATCGGCGATTCGAACAATGATCTGCCAATGCTCAAAGAAGCTGGTTTTAGTGTGGCTATGGGCAATGCCAGTGACCAGGTGAAGTCGGTCTGTGACTATATTACGGAAGATAATACGCACAGTGGTGTAGCCGCGGCTATTCATAAATATGTATTGAAATAATTCGATAGAATCAGGTGGAAAAAATGTCAATCAAATTAATTGCGATGGATTTAGACGGGACTTTATTAAATTCTCAGAAAGTAATTACGCCGCGTACATTTGCAGCGCTGCAGGCAGCGAAAGAACGCGGCATCTATATCACGATTGCGACAGGTCGGATGTATATGGCAGCAGCTTATTTCGGTAAAATGATCGGTGCACAAGTACCGGTAATTTGTTGCAATGGTGGTTTGGTACAGGGGGATTCAACGCAGCCACCAATCTTTGTAAAATGTTATGAGGAATCGGTAGCGCGTCAGGTTCTGGCGGAATGTTACAAAAATGATTGGTATGCACAGTGGTATATTGATACCCAGATTTATGCGAAAGACTTTCGTCCTGATATGTTTGGTTCTTATCGGACGGTAGAGGGTTTTTATCTCAATGCCGTTGGTGAAGATTTTTTGCCTTATACGAAAGATGTCATTCAAATTGTTATTCGTGATAAGGATGGTGGTGTAGCCGCGATTACAGAAAAAATCCGTGCTAAATTTGCTGGCTTGCTGGATCCTCAGCAAAATACGGATATAAGCGTTGACTTGACACCGCCGGGTATTAATAAAGCGGTGGGTCTTAAAGCGTTGCTGGAGCATTTGAACTTAAATCCGGATGAAGTGATGGCCTGTGGTGATGGTGACAATGATCTGGCGATGCTCGAATATGCAGGGTTTAGCGTGGCTACGGGCAATGCGCTTGAACAGGCGAAACAAGCAGCCGATGTGGTTACTGATACCTGTGATCAAGATGGAATTGGTAAGGCAATTGAACGCTATGTGCTGTGCAGCCGGACCTTTTGATTTTTTTTTATTTTTGACTTATAATTGAATAGACTTTATTTTGAATACTATGGAGGTGGTAAGCGATGGATGATTTTCATTTAGTTATTATTACAGGCATGTCTGGTGCTGGTAAAACACAGGTGTGCAGACATATGGAAGATTTAGGATATTTCTGTGTGGATAATCTGCCACCGATGTTTATCCCCAAATTTGTTGAACTTTGTTCACATTCTGCCGGTCGGGTTAATAAAGTTGTGTTAGTTGTCGATATGCGCAGTCGTGAATTCTTTGATGCACTGATTCATGTCGTTGAACAAATGGATCAGGAAAATCAGCATTATGATATGGTTTTTATGGAAGCCTCCGATGCAACAATTATTCGACGTTATAAAGAAACCCGTCGCCGCCATCCGATGGCGCCAAGCTCAAGAATTAGTGATGGTATTGCCAAAGAACGGGAACGGTTGGCGCCGATTCGCAATCGGGCAACTCATATTATTGATACAACGGAACTCAAAAAATCGGAACTAAAAGATAAAGTCCTGCGCTTATTTGGTAATTGTCAGGGTGAACAGATGAATATTACGGTTGTATCGTTCGGGTTTAAATTTGGGATGCCGTTGGATGCAGATATGGTTTTTGATGTACGTTTTTTGCCAAATCCATTTTATATTGATGCCTTGCGTCATAAAAGCGGTGCAGTGCCGGGCGTTGCTGAATATATTGCAAAATGGCCGGTAACGAAGGAATTTCTTGAAAAACTCGATGATATGGTTGATTTTCTGGTTCCCCAATATATCAAAGAGGGGAAAAGCCAATTGGTTCTTGCCGTTGGCTGTACCGGTGGGATGCACCGATCCGTTTATATAGCGAAACATTTGTTTGAATTTTTAAAAGCACGTGGCTACGGAGCGAATCTTGAACATCGTGATTTAATGAAAAACGATGTACATGAACATCCGCGGCAAGAATGAGATTATGAATTGAAGTCGAGGGAATGTTATGCATTTATTAAAATGGCTGTATCCGGGCATGCGATTTAAGCGATGGCTGTTTTTGTTTGCAGTCGGAGTCATGATGGTCAGCTTAGGCTTGGCAGTTGTATTTAACTACAAATACATTGATGATATTGAAGAAGTGATTTTCCGGACGGTATATATGTGGACTGGCACTTACTATTATATGGTAACAGCTGTGGTCGGCAGTGCTGTGATTCTGGTTGGAAGCATCATTATGCTTTTCGCAACGAAGATGATTATCCGCTCGGTTATTACGGTCTTGTTACCGGATAGTTCTGATAAACTGGTTGATCTGATCTATGAAAAACGCAAACTTAACCGTGGTCCTGCAGTCACTGTAATTGGTGGTGGCACGGGACTTTCTGTTTTGCTGCGCGGGATCAAGGAAGCAACGAGCAATGTTACGGCGGTGGTTACAGTGGCGGATGATGGTGGTTCTTCGGGGCGTTTGCGGGAGGAATTGGGTATTATTCCCCCTGGTGATTTGCGCAACTGTTTAGTGGCGCTTGCGGATACAGAACCGTTGATGGAAAAATTATTCCAGCATCGGTTTGGCGGTACGAGTGAACTGGCTGGGCATAGCTTCGGTAATTTGTTCATCGCGGCGATGACGGAAGTGACAGGTGATGTGGAAACTGCCTTGAAAGAATCCAGTAAAGTATTGGCTGTAAAAGGGCGGGTGCTTCCGGCAAGTACGGAAATTGTGCGCCTCGATGCAACGATGACGGATGGTACTGTCGTGGAAGGTGAATCACAAATTCCGCTGGTCCATAAGACAATCCATCGAGTTCGTCTGTCACCGGAACATGTAAAGCCCGTAGCATCTTCGATTGAAGCAATAAAAAAAGCAGATGCGATTATTTTAGGACCGGGCAGTCTGTATACGAGTATTATGCCAAATTTACTGGTGGATGATGTTGCCAAAACACTGCTGGAGAGTAAAGCAGTGAAAATCTATATTTGCAATGTAATGACGCAGCCTGGTGAAACGGATGGGTACACGGCTTCTATGCATGCGAAAGCGATCTTAGATCATGCGGGTCGGGGGTCTATTGATTATGTTCTGGTGAATTCCAGTATTATTTCACCAGAATTACAGGAATTTTATGCAAAGCAAAATTCATTTCCAGTCGTTGTTGATGAAGATGAGTTAAATGCATTGGGCGTTGGTTTTGTTAAAGCCGATATTATCAGTGAAACGAATGTAATACATCATGACTCGGTCAAATTATCGCGAAATGTCATGAAAATGGTCTATGGTCTGAAAGCAAATCCTGAAAATATGAGGATGTTAGATTATTATATGACTGGTAACAAATTAAAATAAAGAGGATTGAATGCAATGCCATCCTTTGCAACAGAAGTAAAAAATGAATTGGCGCGGCTTGTGGATGAAAATAGTTGTTGTAAAATAGCTGAGCTTGCAGCACTCTTACGAATGGGGGCTGTGATGACAATGGGAGGAAATCGAAGCTTAGGTATTAATTTTACAACGGAAAATGCTGCTGTTGCCAGACGGACACTGACACTTTTAAAAGCCAGTGGCGAGGTGCGGACAGAGGTAATGGTCAGTAGGGCTAGGCGTTTAAAAAAACATAACAGCTATTGTGTCAGGGTCATACCTTCGTTGATTGTCAGTGACCTTTTGGCGAAGTTAGGTCTTATGCATGGTGATAATTTAAATGTCGGTAGTGACAGTGCAATTTTGCGTAAACATTGCTGCCGCCATGCTTATTTGCGCGGGGCATTTTTGGGCGGCGGATCTGTAAATAGACCAGAAGGCAATTATCATTTGGAGCTTGTTACAGGGAGTGAAGTTTTTGCCAAGCTATTACTTTCGCTTTGTCGTAAATTTGATTTACCAGTTGGACTGAGTGAACGTAAAAATGATTATATCGTTTATATAAAAGAAAGCGATGCCATTATGGATTTTTTAGCTATTATTGGAGCGGAAAATGCTTTAGTGGAGTTTGAAGTGGCTCGCAATTTGAAAGACGTTCGCAATCAAGTGAATCGTTTAGTTAACTGTGAAACAGCAAATTTGCAAAAAACAGCTAATGCATCGGTACGTCAAATGGAACATATTAAGTTAATAAAAGCAACGCGAGGTCTTGACAGTTTGCCGGAATCTTTGCAAGAAATTGCTGTGATTCGCCTTAGTCATCCAGATGCGAGCTTAAAAGAACTGGCGGAAGTACTCCATATTAGCAAATCAGGTATAAACCATCGGCTTAGAAAATTAGAAAAAATTGCAGTAGAATTAACAGAAGGTGAAGCAGATTGAATCTAAGAAAAAAAATCTTGGCGCTGGGCGCCTTTTTTATTGTGTTAGCAGCATCTTTTCTAATTGATACGATGCTACATTCACCAAAGGGCGTACCTATTCTTGAATACCATATGGTCAATGATACAGAAGATAATGCCTATGCAGTGCCGTCCGAAGAGTTTGTTCAGCAGATGCACTATTTAAAAGAGCAGGGCTATACGACGATTTCACTGTTGGATTTTATAAAAGCGAAAAAAGGTAAAGAAACATTACCGGATAAACCAATTGTCTTGACTTTTGATGATGGGTATGTTGATAATTATACGGATCTTTTGCCAATTCTAGAAAAAGAAAATATGAAAGCTACCGTTTTTATAATTACGAATACGATTGGTACAGAGGGGTACTTAAATTGGGCGCAGCTGCGTGATATGCAAACTAGAAATATTGAAATTGGTTCACATACAGCCAATCATATGCCGGTGACAACTCTGAATGAAAAGCAAAAAAACGACGAATTGAATCTTTCTAAGTTATTGTTGGAATGGAATGGTATCAAGACGGTTTTTTTCTTTTCTTATCCAAATGGAGCCTATGATGCTGAGGCAGAGGAGATTTTAAAAGATGGCGAATATTTAGGAGCGGTAACGGGGGATACGGGGCTTAATACATTTGCAACGAATCCTTATTTATTACAGCGAGTCAATATACCACGACCGCGTTTGGGGTTAATCGAATTTAAAGTGCGTCTGCTGAAAGCAGAAATTTTTACCAGGCTGGGAATTTCACAGCATGTTTGAGGTTTAGAGATACAAGGGGGATGACGATGAAAGTAATTTCAAGAAATTTATTTATTTTTGCAGCCGTGCTGGGCTTAGTTATTCATTTGTCAAGCGCAGAAGCTGCACATCAGCCAATAGATAAAGATACCGAAGGTCTTGTTAAAACGGAACAATCGATGGTTGCAGCTGATGGTAAGGTAAAACAGCCTTATTCCCAAGCTCCCAAACCTGGCATCAATACGATGCAGAAATGGCCGGTAGTATCTGCGGATGTGGGCGGTACATTGCTTTTTTCGGACAGCCCGGAAACGGTTGAGCAGGATGGCATCTTGTATACGGATACGGTCCAAGGGAAAAGCCGGATTTTATATTACCACTTAAACGCAACGAAATTAAATAAGAAAATTGCGGTTGTTCTGGAAAATATGTCGACGGATGAGACGGATGTTGCTGTTTCACGTGGTGGGATGGGAGTTCCTAGTGCGGATTATTTGTCTGTTGGCAAACAGACTCAGACCGAATATTTTAAGGCACCTAGACTAGATAGAATTCATATTTTAGGAAATGGAAAACGCTTGTTGAATTCGAAAATGAATCAACTTATTGTCGAACCAGGACAATTGGTCTATGGTGTGTTTGATTTTGAAACGACGGTACCGGTAAAAGTTTCGGTTGTTATGCTGCCAGCGGAAGAAGATCCGTTGCAGTTTATCAATCGGGCTCGTATTTTACCAGCCGATTCACATCGCTTGCGTGGTACATTTGTCGGTATGGATCGAATTATAAAAAGTGAGCAATCATACGACAGCAGTAAAGATGGTGCTGTTTATATTACATTGGCTGATGATAAAAATGATGAATATCGCACGGGGATTGATGCTACGGATGGCAGTATCGTGAAAAACTACGGGAATTATGGAATCCTTTATAAAATTCATATTCCAACGAAAGGATTGGGAAAGACCAAATATTATCTGATGCCGCGCGGTGGTGTTTATGCTGGGGCGATGACCGTAGCTCGAGCTATGAACAGCTCAAAAGACATGATCTTGACTCCGGCTGATCGAATATTTTTTGGCGAGAAAATCAATGTCAATGAATTAGCAGATCTGGGAACTTATAATGATTTTGCTTCTACCTGGTTTGAGTTTTCACCGCCGGGAGCTTCGAATTTACCAGTAGATTTAGTTTTGATACCAGCTGAATAAGAGGTATACTTGATTAGTTAAAGAAAAAACGCTACAATATATATCAGTAATATGTTCAAAGTATTAAACTTTGCACAGGTTATAGAAAAGTAATAAGGAGGCTGAGCACATGGCTAAACGGATCACGACAGTGAATAAACCTTCACTTCAACGTACAGTTCATACAGGCGGTTGCGGCGAATGCCAAGCATCTTGCCAATCAGCTTGTAAAACGTCTTGTACAGTAGGAAATCAAGTTTGCGCAAAATAAGCAGCAAAGAAGGGCCTCTTGTTGTTTTCACGGCAAGGGGTCTGTTTTTTTTAGGTAAATATAAAATGTATTTTTTAGTTAAAGCTAGCCGCCGGCGACATGTAGCGGCATTGTTTAATTCGATATATATGAATTAAAGAAATTACATCTAGCCTATCAGTCTGCCAGGAATGGGTAGGTTATCGTTTGCTTTCGCCGTAAGACCACTCAATCCTATACCCCATTCCTGACGATTGCCATATAGAATATTTAATGCAAATAATAGAAAATAAACTAAACTAAGGGCAGGGAGATAAGAGACGTGAAAGATAAAATACACAAGTTTATCCAAAATGGTATGTACTTGATGCTAGATATTAATAGTGGTGCGGTCCATGTTATTGATAAGATGATTTATGATATGATGGATATTTTTGATGGCAGCAATGCTGAAGACACGGTACAAAAACTGAAAGGGACATATGCAGAATCTGATTTAAGAGAGTCCATTGAAGAATTGCAGGGTCTGATTGCGGCACAAGAACTTTTTGCTCCGGATATTGATGTGCCGCCGACTTTTAAAGAAGAGGGTTTAGTTAAATCCTTATGCCTTTTGGTCGCACACGATTGTAATCTACGTTGCAAATATTGTTTTGCCGGTACGGGCGATTTTGGTCACGATCGTGGACTTATGAGTAATGAAGTTGGTGAAGCGGCAGTAGAATATATTATTAGTCATAGCGGCAACCGTAAAAATTGTGAAATTGATTTTTTTGGCGGTGAACCGCTAATGAATATGCCAGTTGTCAAACATGTAGTGTCTTATGTACGCAAACGTGAGCAAGAAACAGGTAAGGTTTTTAAACTGACACTTACAACCAACGGTATTTTGCTTAATGATGAAACAATTGCTTATTTGAATGATAATCATATTAGTCTGGTACTGAGTCTGGACGGGCGTAAGGAAGTCCATGATCGTATGCGTCCCAATATTGGCGGTAAAGGAAGCTATGAGCAAGCTCTTAAAAATTTCAAAAAAACGGTACGTTCACGCAATGGTCAGGATTACTATTTGCGCGGTACCTTTACGGCGTATAATCCGGATTTTACAGCGGATGTGCTTGATATGGCAGACCAGGGGTTTGATATTTTGTCAGTGGAACCGGTTGTTGCAAAAGATGAAGATTATGCTTTCACAGACAAAGATTTGCCACAGTTATTTGCTGAATATGATAAATTGACCCAAGCGTATTTAAATCGCCGTCGTGAGGGTAATGGTTTTTTCTTTTTCCATTTCAATATGGATCTAAGTAATGGTCCATGTGTTGCCAAGCGCCTCAGTGGCTGTGGTGCGGGTCATGAATATTATGCGGTAGCTTCGAATGGTGATATGTATCCATGTCATCAATTTGTGGGACGGGAAAAATATCTTTTGGGTACGATTTTTGAAGGAGTTCAGAAAAAGGATATGCCAGCATATTTTCGCAACTCTCATGTATTAAATAAAGAAAAATGCCGTGATTGCTGGGCAAGATTTTTTTGCAGCGGTGGGTGTCATGCTAATGCGGATCTTTTTAATGGTGATATTCGTAAACCGTATGAATTTGGTTGTGAACTGCAAAAAAAACGGCTTGAGTGTGCCTTGATGGTCCAAGCCAGTATTGCTATGGAAAAATAAAAAGTGATATAAAAACCGATTGATGAATTATATTTCATTTATCGGTTTTTATTTTTTTTTACATTATTTTAGAGCAGGAGTTTTATGAGTTTTGGTGAAATGATCATAATGAATACAAAGGGACATTTTTAATCTTAATATAATTATAAATTATGATTAATACACCCAATATAAGCATATTTTATATTTAAAGAATTTTTTGATAATTTAGCATTTTTATCACTAAATTAGCCTCAATTTTATTGAAAAATCATTGACAATCCATTGAAATTTATTGTATGATAAGCATCGGGATAGAAAATAAACCGGTGGGATTCGATAAACCCCAGGGGTAGTGGAAATTGAAAGAACTAGAAAAAATTATTGATTTGCAAAAGAAGATCGTTCCTGAATTGAACGGTCTGATGGAAGAACGTTATAATCTTCTGAAGCATATTCGCTACCATCAGCCAATTGGTAGACGTGCGTTAGCAAGTCAAATGGAACTTGCTGAATCGAGCGTAAGAGCTGGGATTAAGGTTTTAAAGAATGTCGGTCTGATTGAATTATCGGGACTTGGTGTCTCCGTTACACAGGCAGGGCAGGCTGTTATTTCTGATCTTAGTGAATATGTCGATGTACTGCAGGGATTTTCACGACTAGAATATTATTTAGAACAAGAACTAGGACTTAACCAAGTCAAAATTGTTTCTGGCGACAGTGAACATGATCCTTGTGCTTTTCGGGAACTTGGACGAGTTGCATCACGGGTTTTTGTAGGTATGCTATCTGAGAATATGACCGTAGCTGTAAGCGGCGGATCTACAATGGCCGCTGTTGCTAAAGCTGTTAATGGAACTATGCCAGATATACTGATTGTTCCAACACGCGGTGGACTTGGAGAAAATGTAGAACGCCAGGCAAATTCAGTTGCCGCTATGATGGCTAATAATTTAGGCGGGCAATATCGGCTTTTACATATTCCCGAAGGGTTGAATGATGAAGCACTGGAAGCCTTGAAAGTAACGGATCATACGATCAATGAAATTGAGCTTTTGATTAAAAGTGCGGATATTTTGATTCACAGCATTGGTCGAGCTGATGTTATGGTACATAGAAGAAATCACACGGCTAAGATTGCAGATAATATTTGTAAATTAGCGGTGGGTGAAGCGTTGGGTCATTACTTTGACCGCAGCGGAAAGTGTGTTTACACATACAATGCAAATGGTTTTCGTCTGAATAATCTGGCGGGAGTAGGCAGGACAATAGCGGTAGTTGGCGGCGCAAATAAAGCCGAAGCTATCATAGCAGTAATCAGGGCAGGCAGTCATGATGTCTTGATTCTGGATGAAGCTGCTGCCAGTAATATTCAGTCAATAATAAAATCTGAGAAATCTCAGAAAACTTTTTAAAAAAAAATAGGGGGTATTTTCACAATGGCAGTAAAAGTAGCAATTAATGGGTTTGGACGTATTGGACGTCTTGCATTTAGACAAATGTTCGGGGCAGAAGGATATGAAGTTGTTGCAATCAACGACTTAACTAGTCCTAAAATGCTTGCACACTTATTGAAATATGATTCTTCACAAGGCAGATATGCTTTAGGCGATAAAGTAACAGCTGGTGAAGATTCCATCACAGTTGATGGCAAAAAAATCACTATTTATGCAAAAGCAAATGCCGCTGAATTACCTTGGGGCGAACTCAAAGTAGATGTAGTTCTTGAATGTACTGGGTTCTACACTTCCAAAGAAAAAGCTTCTGCACATATCAAAGCAGGTGCTAAAAAAGTTGTTATCTCTGCTCCAGCAGGTAACGATCTTCCTACAATCGTATTTAATGTTAACCATAACATTTTGAAAGCCAGCGATACAGTAATTTCCGCAGCTTCTTGTACTACGAATTGCTTAGCTCCTATGGCTGATACTCTTAATAAATTAGCTTCAATTCAAAGCGGTATCATGAGCACAATTCATGCATACACTGGTGATCAGATGACTCTTGATGGTCCTCAGAGAAATGGCGATTTGAGAAGATCCCGTGCAGCAGCAGTTAATATCGTTCCTAACTCTACAGGCGCAGCTAAGGCTATCGGTTTAGTTATTCCTGAATTATTAGGTAAATTAATTGGTTCAGCACAACGTGTTCCAGTTCCAACTGGTTCAACTACAATCTTGATTGCAGTTGTTAAAGGGGCTGTTACAGTAGATCAGATTAATGCAGCTATGAAAGCAGCAACAACTGAATCTTTCGGTTATACTGAAGAACAATTGGTATCCAGCGATATAGTTGGAATCAGATTTGGTTCTTTATTCGATGCTACACAAACAATGGTATCTGCTTTACCTAATGGCGATACACAAGTTCAAGTTGTTTCATGGTATGATAATGAAAACAGCTACACAAGCCAGATGGTTCGTACAATTAAGTACTTTGCAGAACTTGCATAAAATTTAAAGATCTTTTGGGTCCGGCCTTGTTGGGCCGGACCATTTTAATTTAGTAGGGAGGCCCCATATATGTTAAATAAAAAGTCTTTAGCTGATATTGATGTGAATGGTAAAAAGGTTTTTGTTCGTGTGGATTACAATGTACCAATGGATGAAGCACTTCATATTACAAATGATGCCAGAATTCAAGCTACGTTGCCTACATTGCAGTATTTACTAGATCATAATGCAGCCATTATTCTTGCTTGTCATCTTGGTCGTCCTAAAGGTGAAAGAGTGGCTAAGTTTTCCGTTGCTCCAGTAGCTAAGCGTCTTGCTGAAATCATTGGCAAAGAAGTGAAATTCGCTTCTGACTGTGTGGGTCCTGAAGCTGAAAAAGCAGCTGCAGCTTTAAAACCAGGGGAAATACTTTTACTGGAAAATCTTCGCTATCATAAAGAAGAAGAAAAAAACGATCCGCAATTCTCGAAACAGTTGGCATCTTTGGCTGATGTTGCAGTAAATGATGCATTTGGTGTCTCGCACCGTGCGCATGCTTCGGTTGAAGGTATCACAAAATACATTGAAACTGTAGCTGGTTTATTGATGGAAAAAGAAATTAAATTTGTTGGTCAGGCTGTAGCCAATCCAGCGCGTCCTTTTGTTGCGATTATTGGTGGAGCTAAAGTTTCGGATAAAATTGGTGTTATTTCTAATTTACTGGAAAAAGTTGATACACTAATTATCGGTGGCGGTATGGCGCATACTTTTGATGCGGCGAAAGGCTATGGTATCGGTAAATCAATCTGTGAACCAGATAAATATGAACTTGCATTAGAATTACTCAAAAAAGCTGAAGCAAAAGGCGTTAAAGTTGTTTTGCCAGTTGATTTAGTCATTGCTGATGCTTTTGCACCTGATGCAAATACAAGAATTGTTGATGTTGATAAAGTAGATCCTGAATGGGAAGCACTCGATAGCGGTCCTAAAACTTCGTTGTTATATGCAGAAGCTATTAAAGATGCAAAAACAATTGTTTGGAATGGTCCAATGGGTGTGTTTGAAATGGATGCATTTGCTAAAGGTACGGAAGCGGTTGCTCAGGCGGTTGCTTCTTCTTCGGCAGTCAGTATCGTTGGTGGCGGAGATTCTATTGCAGCACTTAAGAAAACGGGACTTTCTGACAAAATCACGCATATATCCACTGGTGGCGGTGCAACACTTGAATTCTTAGAAGGTAAAACCTTACCTGGGATTGCAGCGATAGCTAATAAATAAAATTTACTTACAAGGGTACTAATTTAAATTTTGAGGAGGCTGTTTACAATGCGTAAACCGATTATTGCTGGTAACTGGAAAATGAACAATACGATTGCCGAAGGTACAAAATTGATTAAAGATCTTGCTGCACTGGTTGCAGATGTAACCGATGTAGATATCGTTGTTTGTCCAACAGCAACAGCGTTGGAAGCTGTTGCAAATGCTTGCGGAAATACAAAAATTCATTTGGGTGCACAAAATGTTCATTGGGCACAAAATGGTGCTTTCACTGGTGAAATTTCCACGGCAATGCTCAAAGAACTTTGTGTGGAATACGTTATTATTGGTCATTCTGAACGCCGTGAATATTTTGGCGAAACGGATGAAACTGTAAACAAAAGAACAAAAGCAGCGATTGCAGCTGGACTTATACCAATTGTTTGCTGCGGCGAAACTCTTGAAATTCGTGAAGCTGGTACAACAAATGCTTTTGTTGGTGGTCAGATCAAAGCTGGTCTTGCTGATTTAACAGCCGATCAGGTTGCAAACATTGTTATTGCTTATGAACCGATTTGGGCTATTGGGACTGGTAAAACCGCTACATCCGATCAGGCAAATGAAGTTTGTGCATTCATTCGTCAAACGGTCGCTGGAAAATTTGGCAAAGATGCAGCAGATAAAGTCCGTATCCAGTATGGCGGCAGCGTTAAACCTTCCACGATTGCTGAACTTATGTCGAAAAGCGATGTAGATGGTGCTCTTGTGGGCGGCGCTGCTCTTAAAGCTGAAGATTTTAGCAATATTGTAAAATTTTAACAAAAAATGAGGTAAAGAACATGGCAAAATCAAATGCTCCTGTTGCTTTAATTATTATGGATGGCTGGGGCTTAGGCAACATACAGGATCCAAATAATGCGATTGCTGCTGCTAAAACACCAATTATTGATGGATTGATGGCAAAATATCCAACTACACATTTGAAATGTTCTGGCGAAGCAGTTGGTCTTCCTGAAGGACAGATGGGAAATTCAGAAGTTGGGCATTTGAATATTGGTGCAGGTCGTATTGTGTATCAGGAACTTACAAGAATAACAAAAGCGATTCGTGAAGGTGATTTTTTCACGAATCCTGTATTTTTGAACAGTATCAAATCCGTAAAAAAACAGGATGGTGCATTGCACCTCATGGGTTTATTATCGGATGGGGGCGTTCATAGCCATAACCAGCATTTATATGCGCTTTTAAAACTTGCGAAACAAGAAGGTCTCAAAAAAGTATATATTCATGCTTTCCTTGATGGTCGTGATGTTCCTCCTTCGAGCGGAGCTGATTTTGTAGCGCAGCTTGAAGAAGAAATAAAGACCATTGGCATTGGGCAAATTGCTACCGTGTCAGGTCGATATTATGCAATGGATCGCGATAAACGCTGGGATCGAGTCGAAAAAGCATATAATGCTATTGCCAAAGCAGATGGGCAGAATGCTCTTTCCGCAGATGCTGTAGTTAAGGCATCTTATGCGGATGGAAAAACCGATGAATTTGTTCTGCCAACGGCAATTGTGGGATATCCTGGTATGAAATCAGGCGATGGAGTTATATTCTTCAATTTCCGTCCTGACCGTGCCAGAGAATTAACGCATGCTTTTACAGATAAAGACTTTGAAGGTTTTGCTCGTCTGGCGAATCTCAAACTTTCTTTTGCTACCTTGACACAGTACGAAAAAGGTATCCATGCTGAAATTGCTTATAAGCCACAGACTTTAACGAATACATTGGGGCAAGTGATCCAGCAAAATGGTATGAAACAGCTTCGTATTGCCGAAACTGAAAAATATGCACATGTTACGTTCTTTTTTAATGGCGGGGTAGAGCAGCCAGTTGAAGGCGAAGATCGTATTTTGATTCCGTCACCAAAAGTTGCAACCTATGATTTGCAACCGGAAATGAGTGCGGTTGAAGTAACGAATAATGTTGTGGATTCCATCAAATCCAAAAAATATGATTTTATAATTTTGAACTATGCAAATGGTGATATGGTTGGTCATACGGGAATTCTTTCAGCAGCTATCAAAGCGGTTGAAACAGTTGATACTTGTGTGGGTCGCTTTGTGGATGCAATTCGCTCCGTTGGTGGAAGTGTATGTATTACGGCGGATCATGGCAATGCAGAAGTCATGGTTAATCCCAAAACGCAAGAACCATTTACCGCACATACAACCAATGCCGTACCATTCATTATTGTTTCGGATAAAGTTCAAAAAACACATGAAGGTTCATTGTGTGATATCGCACCAACGCTCTTAACGATTGCTGGTCTTGATATTCCAGTTGAGATGACCGGTAAATCTTTGGCTGAATAAAATGTTATGCAATTGATTGGCGCGGCTGCAGACGTGCAGCTCGCCGTATCATTTGCTTATTTTGAGTGCAAAGGTTTATAAAATAAAAGATAAATAAAATTTATATTACATCAAGATGATTTTATATTTTATTTATATATTAATTGTGTAATGCAATTTCATTGACCTTTACAGGTCGATAGTGTATTTATATTACTTAGTGAAGAGAGGAAGACAAAAATGATTTATTCGCATGAAGTGTCTCAAATGACATGTATAGCTAAAGAAGTGAATCATGGTTCAGCACCAATTCCAGAAGAAGGTAAATGGGTGCAATCCAAAGAAGTTACAGATATTAGTGGTTTAACACATGGTGTAGGCTGGTGTGCACCACAACAGGGTGCTTGCAAATTAACGCTTAATGTTAAAGCTGGTATTATCCAAGAAGCTTTAATTGAAACAATTGGCTGTTCTGGAATGACTCATTCTGCTGCTATGGCAGCAGAAATTTTACCAGGTAAAACTATTCTCGAAGCATTGAATACGGATTTGGTTTGTGATGCTATTAATACAGCAATGAGAGAACTTTTCTTACAGATTGCTTATGGTAGAACACAGACTGCTTTCTCAGAAGGCGGACTTCCAATTGGTGCCGGACTTGAAGATCTTGGGAAGGGGCTTCGCAGTCAAGTTGGTACAATGTATGGTACACTTGCCAAGGGTCCTCGTTACCTTGAACTTGCCGAAGGTTATGTAACCAGATTGGCTTTAGACGCAGAAGATCGTATTATTGGTTATGAATTTATTCATCTTGGCAAAATGATGGAAATGGTTAAAAAAGGCATTGCTGCTCAGGATGCTATGGATAAAGCCAAAGGTTCTTATGGTCGATTCACTGAAGCTGCCAGATACGTTGACCCTCGTAATGAATAATTTTTGAGAATAGGAAGGAATGAATTCGCATGCCATTATTTGAAGGCTATGAACGCCGTATTGATAAAATTAATGAAGCTATAAAAGAATATGGAATTGCATCCATTGAAGATGCGAAAAAAATCTGTGATGAAAAAGGCATTGATGTTGCTGAAATCGTAAGAGGAATTCAGCCAATCTGCTTTGATAATGCTTGTTGGGCCTATACATTAGGTGCTGCTATTGCAATCAAAAAGAACTGTACAAAAGCTGCTGATGCGGCAAGAGCACTAGGTGAAGGTCTTCAGGCTTTTTGTATTCCGGGATCCGTTGCTGAAACTAGAAAAGTTGGTTTAGGTCATGGTAATCTTGCAGCAATGTTGCTTACAGAAGATGCACAGTGTTTTGCATTTTTAGCAGGTCATGAATCTTTTGCTGCTGCTGAAGGTGCAATCGGGATTGCCAGAACAGCAAATAAAGTTCGCAAGACTCCTTTAAAAGTTATTTTGAATGGTCTTGGCAAAGATGCGGCGCAGATTATCTCCCGCATCAATGGTTTTACGTATGTCCAGACGCAATATGATTATGCAAAAACTGAAGTGAATGTTGTTCGCGAAGTAGCTTATTCCACTGGCGAACGCAATACCATCAAATGTTATGGCTCTGACAGCGTACAGGAAGGCGTTGCTATCATGCATAGAGAAGATGTTGATATCTCTATCACTGGTAATTCCACCAACCCTACACGCTTCCAGCACCCTGTAGCAGGTATTTACAAAAAAGAATGTATCGAAAAAGGTAAGAAATTTTTCTCGGTTGCTTCTGGCGGCGGGACAGGCAGAACTTTACATCCTGATAATATGGGAGCAGGGCCTGCTTCCTATGGTATGACCGATACAATGGGTCGTATGCATTCGGATGCACAGTTTGCGGGATCTTCTTCTGTACCAGCTCATGTTGAAATGATGGGCTTGATTGGTATGGGAAATAATCCTATGGTTGGCGCAAGTGTAGCTGTAGCTGTAGCAATTCAGGAAGCATTTAGTAAATAATTTAATTTAAAAGAGGTCGTCTTGTGCAGAGACGCCTCTTTTTTTCGATAAAAAATAAGCCGTTCCCGGTGAATGCGGGGAACGGCTTATTTTTGTATGGGTGTGTGAAATTTGTATATAAAGATTTAGCCAAAGCAAGAAGTGTAGGAACCAACCAGGCTAAATGCGAGATTTTCAGGTTAATACATATTAATTAAAATAGAAAACATAAAGAAAATCAAGGAAGCACAGGCAGCCCAGCCATAGTTTGGAAATTGAATCAATATTTTTTCAAAAAACCCCGGTTGGATCAATTTGAATGAACGGATTGATTTTGTCTCTTTTTTGTGCTCTTTATAAACTGCTGGCAAAGTGTTTTTCTTTTCAATGGAATTACGGATATCCTTAAATTCACGGTCGGCAAATTCTAAAATACTAGCCAGACGGCAAAAGCGACGTCTAGTTTCATCCGAGGTACCAGCGGGGTTTTTATATTCTAAATCATGCTCGATTTCAGCCCAAGCATGTTGTAAAATCGAACGAATTTGAATTTCTATTTTACAAGTATGATCTGACGCAACCGATCCTAAACCAAATTTGTTAAGCGGTAGGTTGACAATTAAATGCAAAGACAAATAACCAAATCGATCCGGTGACAGTTTTTTGCGTTTATCAACGGAATTTTCTTCATCAACCGAAAAATGGCTGCGGATAAAGTCGGATATTTTATCGATTTCATCTTCATAATACGTAACAACACGGATTCCACAAATATCTGTGATATCGCTTAATCTATTATATTTATCATTTGCTTTCAAAATTTTATTTTCTAAACTTGCTCTGTTTTTTGTTCGACCAACAATGGAGTGAATATGTAAGGGCTGGTTTTGGAGCAGGAGAGATAGCATGGATTGAAACTGCGTTGTTAATTTTTGATAGGAAACATAGTTTTCTTCATATTTTGCAACTAAATTATTCATGTACACAATCCTCTCTTTTTTTTGTCTACTATCAGCATACTGTAGTTTTGTGATATTTTGATGACAAAAGAGTGAGAAAAATTTTTTTTTGCTGCAATATCGGATATTTTCATTTGTATTATGTATATATAATATTGATAATATGATAAGATATAAATATTATATATATATTTATGGAATCTGTAAAAAAAATAGCTAGAGTTTCTATTTTCTGAATATATTTTATTCATTTTTTTACGGAAAAATGTTTTACTTATCGAAAAAAAAAGTGTAGAATATAAGCATAATGCATGTAAAAACATAAAAACTATAAAATCTTTTTTAGGAGGATAGTATTTATGAGTATTATTAATGAAGTATTTGCTAGAGAAATTTTGGATTCGAGAGGGAATCCAACAATTGAAGTAGAAGTTTTTTTAGAAGATGGCACTATGGGCAGAGCAGCTGTTCCATCGGGAGCATCTACAGGTATGCATGAAGCCGTGGAACTCAGAGACGGCGATGAAAATCGTTATAACGGTAAAGGTGTACTCAAAGCTGTTTCGAATGTAAATGATAAAATTGCGCAAGAAATTATTGGTCTCGATGCAACCGATCAAATCGGTATTGATGCGCTTCTTTGTGAATTAGATGCTACTCCGAACAAGAGTGTTTTGGGTGCGAATGCGATATTGGGTGTTTCGCTGGCGGTTGCTAAAGCGGCAGCTGCTTCACATGGTTTATCTTTATATCAATATCTTGGTGGGTTTAACGCAAAATTGTTACCAGTTCCAATGATGAATATTTTAAATGGCGGCGAACATGCGGATAATAATGTTGATATCCAGGAATTTATGATTATGCCGGTAGGCGCAAAATCCTTTGCAGAAGCTTTGCGTATGGGGACTGAAATTTATCATACATTGAAAACTGTTCTCAAAAGCCGTGGTCTTAATACCGCTATTGGGGATGAAGGTGGTTTTGCACCAAATCTTACTTCAAATGAAGATGCTCTTGGAGCGATTGTTGAAGCGATTGAGAAAGCAGGGTATAAACCTGGCGAAGAAGTTAAACTGGCTCTTGATATTGCATCTTCTGAGATTTATAAAGATGGAACTTACAACTTTAAGGGTGAAGGTGTTGTTCGTACCAGCGATGAAATGATTGATTTTTATGAAAAATTAGTTGATAAATATCCAATTATTTCAATTGAAGATGGCTTAGATGAAAATGACTGGGCTGGATGGAAAAAGTTAACTGATCGACTTGGTAAGAAAATTCAATTAGTTGGTGATGACTTATTCGTAACGAACCCAGTTCGCTTAGCGGATGGTATTGCACAGGGTGTTGGAAATTCTATACTAATAAAGGTCAACCAGATTGGAACTTTGACGGAAACGTTTGATGCAATGCAAATGGCTAAAGAGGCTGGCTACACATGTGTTGTTTCGCATCGCTCTGGTGAAACTGAAGATGCGACAATTGCTGATATTGCTGTAGCATTTAATGCTGGACAAATTAAAACAGGTGCACCAACTCGCAGTGATCGTATTGCCAAATACAATCAATTGCTTAGAATTGAGCAGGAATTAGCAAGTGTTGCGCAATTCAAAGGTTTGGATGTATTCTATAATCTAAAATAACTATAGGCAGAACAGCGTAAAGTAATGATGAGTTAGCTCGATGCTTTGCGCTGCTTTTATTTTATAAATATAGTGTAGTTGTCTGATTTACTTTTACTGTAAAACAGATGATGTAAGGTCTGTCTAAAAATGAAAACAAATAGGTGGGGATATTAACAATGTTAAAGAAAACTAAAATTGTTTGTACAATGGGTCCAAGTACAGAAAACCAAGCGGTTCTTGATGCTTTAATTGAAAATGGAATGAACGTAGCGAGATTTAACTTTTCTCATGGTGATCATGCGGAACATGCAGTTCGTATTAAGCAAGTCAGAGATGCTGCTAAAAAAGCTGGTAAAGTGATTTCTTTTGTTCTTGATACAAAAGGTCCGGAAATGCGTTTAGGCACATTTGCTGAAGGTAAAGTTCAGTTAGAAAAAGGTAAAAAATTTGTTTTGACTTACAGTGATGAACCTGGTGATGTGAACCATGCGCCTGTAAGCCATAAAGTTCTTTATAAAGAAGTAAAACCAGGTGATACAATTTTACTTTCCGATGGTCTTGTTGGTCTTAAAGTTGAAGGTATTGATGGTAAGGATATCGTAACTACAATTTTAAACAATGGTGCAATGGGAACTAGAAAACGTATCGCTGTTCCGGGAGTATCGGTAAGTTTACCTCCTATTTCGGAACAAGATAAAAAAGATATTATTTTCGGTATTGAAAATGATATGGATTTCGTAGCAGCATCCTTTATTCAGCGTGCTGAAGATGTGAAGGCTATTCGTAAGCTGATCATTGAACATGGTGGACATATGGAAATTATTCCTAAAATCGAAAACCTTGAAGGCGTTAAAAATATTGATTCAATCATTGCTGCTGCTGATGGCATTATGGTAGCTCGTGGTGATCTTGGTGTTGAAATTCCAGCCGAAGATGTACCGCTTATTCAAAAAGAAATTATCAAAAAATGTAATAAAGTGGGTAAACCGGTTATTGTGGCAACACAAATGCTTGAATCCATGACAAACAATCCGCGTCCAACTAGAGCAGAAGCTTCCGATGTTGCCAATGCAATTCTTGATGGTACGGATGCAATCATGCTTAGTGGTGAAACGGCAAGTGGTGATTATCCTGTAGAAGCTGTTCAGACAATGAACAAAATTGCGCAGCGCATTGAAACGTCACTGCAATATGAAAAAACGTTTGTCAGAAAAGGTTTTGAACATCAGGACAATACAACGGATGCAATTGCTCATGCTACGGTACAATTGGCTTATGAATTAGATGCAGCTGCAATCATTACGCCAACTGAAAGTGGTTATACAACACAAGTTGTTTCCAAATATCGTCCGCAGGCGGCTATTTTGGCTTTTGCTGCTAACGAAAAAGTAGCTCGTCATTTAAATCTTCGTTGGGGTGTATACTCTGTTTTGGGTAAACCTTGGAATGATGTTGATGAAATGATTAGTGCAGCTACTTCAGGTGTCGTTAAAGAAAACTACTTGAAACATGGTGATCTTACAATTATTACTTCAGGTATGAAGTTTGGTGAAGGTAGTACAAGTTCGATTCGTGTGCATACCATATAAGTACAATAACTTTTTATTGCACTAAGAAAAAGAATTGATAAAAAGGATGTTTGAGGCAACAAATCATTTTTCTTTTTGGAAAAGTGATTCTGTTGCTTTGAACATCCTCTTTTTCTTGCTATTTCTCATTACTCTGTGTTATGATAAGTTATATTATGGACAAATAGAAGGAGGTCCGAGGATTTTGCTTATTTCTTTGATGGTTTTAGATTCTTTGATTGCAATTATTCTGATTGCATCTGTTATATTTCAATCCGGTAAGAGTGCGGGGATGGGAGGGTCCATTTCTGGTGGTGCTGATACCGTATTCAGTGGTAAGGCAAGAGGAATGGATGCGTTGCTGTCACGCGTGACCATTGTGTTTGCAATTCTGTTTGCAATTCTTACTTTAATTATTGCGAGAATGACTGCATAATTTTGAATACCAATAAACGTTCTGCATTCTTTTGGAATGAGAACGTTTTTTTATTTTAGGAAAGTGATAATTCTTTCTTTTATTACAGGAGTTTTCTTGTTTTTGTTAAATTTATTAAAGATAAAATGAGTCAGGTTTAGTTTAGGAAGGCAGGCGCGGAACTTCATGATATTAAAAGGGGCAGAACCTTTTTTTTTACCCGCTGGAGAAAAAGGCGTTTTATTAGTACATGGATTTACGGGAACGCCGGCGGAAATGCTTTTATTGGGTGAGTTTTTGCATAAAAAAAATTATACAGTATTGGCACCACGGCTTTGTGGGCATGGGACGAGTCCGGAAGAGCTGGCAAAAACAACTTGGAAAAACTGGTATCATTCGGTTTGTGATGGCTTTTATTTGCTTCAGGGAATTTGCCGCGAAGTTTACGTAATTGGATTATCAATGGGGGCATTACTGGCACTTCATTTAGGTCTTGAATATGATGTTAGAAAAATGGTGGCACTCAGTGCCCCAATTTATATTTCATCAGAAAAAATGCTGCATTTATTGCCACCACCGGAAAAGTCCAGCGGGCGCTATGTTGCCAAACGACGTCGTACTTTGCCTGGTTTACCGGAACGCTGCAATGTTTTTTATAATAAAATGCCGCTGCTAAGTGTCCATCAATTACTGGAATTTATCGAAATAATGAAAAAAGAGCTGCCGACAGTAGAGAAACCCTTGCTGATTGTCCAGAGCAAAAACGATCATACTGTACTTGCCAAAAGTGGCGAATACATATATACCAAGATTAAATCTTCGTGTAAAGAAATATTTTGGCTCGAAAAATCGGGTCATATTGTGACATTAGATTTAGAACGCGATCGGGTATTTACTAAAATAGCAGATTTTCTGGCGAAATAAAAATAAAATTGATGAGAACTGGGGTGACACAAATGATCAATAAGAAACTACGTGAAGAAGAAAATCAATATTGTTTTGCGTGTGGCAGAAAAAATCCAATTGGGCTGCATTTAGAATTTCATGAAGAAGGCGATACCTATACGGCGATGTATATTGCACCGCCTGAATTTCAGAGTTATGATGGTGTTATGCATGGTGGAATTGTCAGTACTCTTTTAGATGAAATTATGGGAGGATATCTATATTCGAAGGGACATAAAGCCGTTACAGCACGGCTGGATGTTCGGTATCGTAAGCCAACACCAATTGGGACACCACTTAAGATTATGGGCTGGATACAGTCACGGCGTGGCAATTTTATTGATATGTGTTCCACAGTATCGTTAGCGGATGGAACTGTCACAGCCGAAGGCACGGCAAAAATAGCCATTTTGGAGGATGAATTATGAGATTAAAAGAAAGAATATTGGAGTATATGCGTCATGATGCCTATAAACCAGTATCCGATGAAGATTTGGCGGAAGGATTACACCTAACCCGTGAAGAATTAGTGGAATTTTGGAGCGTTATTGAAGAACTTGAAAAAAATGCAGAAATTATAAAGACGTCCCATGACAAATATGGCATTCCTGAGCGGATGAATCTAGTTGTGGGAAAATTAAGCATGACGAGTAAAGGGTTTGGTTTTGTCATTCCTGAAATAAAAAACAGCGAAACGGATACAGATGTATTTATTCCGGCATCAATGCTGTTTAGTGCAATGCATAATGACCGAGTGGTAGCAAGAATTAATGAGCCGGGAAGCGGCGGAAGGGCTCGTGAAGGTGAAATCATACGTGTGGTCAAGCGTGCCAATACAAAAATTGTTGGTACCTTTGAAAGTAGTCAGTCATTTGGCTTCGTTACACCGGATGATCCAAAAATCGGTCAGGATATTTTTATTTCAAAAAAATATTTTAGCGGAGCGAAAATCGGTACAAAAGTAGTAGTTGAGATCATTGAATGGCCGCAGGCAAGGCGCAGTGCAGAAGGCAAAATCATTGAAGTCTTAGGTATGATTGGTGATCCCGGAGTCGATATTTTGTCTGTAATTCGTCATTATGATTTACCGCTTGAATTCCCTGACAAAGTTCAAGCTGCAGCTGATCGAACGGAAGCAAAGGTGAGTGCGGAAGAATATAAAGGGCGTCGGGATCGGCGTGATTTTCATGTTGTCACCATTGATGGTGATGATGCGAAAGATTTGGATGACGGCGTCTATGTCGCAAAACGTCCGAATGGCGGGTTTTTCTTAGGCGTATATATCGCGGATGTAAGCTATTACGTCAAAGAAAATTCGCCGCTGGATTTAGAAGCTCGTGAACGAGGTACAAGTGTGTATTTAGTCGATCGAGTCATTCCCATGCTGCCACAGCGCTTATCCAATGGTATCTGCAGCTTAAATGAGGGTGAAGATCGTTTGGCGATGGCAGCAGAAATGGAAATTGGTGCAGATGGTCAAATTATCAGCTATGAAATTTTACCAGCAGTCATTCATGTATATCGGCGGTTGACCTATAATCTTGTCAAAAAGATTGTGGTTGATCATGATGAACAGCTGACAAATGATAATACCGATATTTTACCGATGTTAAACGATTTGGTGAAATTACGTGGAATATTGAAAGCACGTCGTACGCGCCGCGGGTCAATTGATTTTGATCTGCCGGAAATAAAAGTCAAACTGGATGAACAAGGCAAGCCCGTTAATTTGATCAAACGCGAAGGTTCTCTTGCCGAATCCATTATTGAAGAATGTATGCTTGTTGCGAATGAAACTGTAGCAGAACATATGGATCGGAAACAACAACCATTTATGTATCGAGTCCATGAACAGCCGACTGCGGCAAAAATCGATAAGTTAAATGATTTGCTGGCAGCTTTTAGTTTGCATATCAACAAAAATTCTGAAGATGATTCCGTGACACCAGCACAATTGCAGGAAGTTTTGCAAAAGGTTGCCGGCAAACCAGAAGAGAAGATTATCAGTACAGTATCGCTGCGTTCGATGAAACAAGCACGTTATGATGCACAAAGTCTGGGGCATTTTGGTCTGGCTGCAAAATATTATACACATTTTACATCACCGATTCGTCGTTATCCTGATTTGATTGTCCATCGTTTGCTTAGGGAGACTTTTAAAACAGGCACAATCCTGGAATCTCGTCGGGAAAAACTAAAAGTTCTTCTGCCGGAAATTGCAACCCATGCATCCCAGCGTGAACGAATTGCCGCTGAGGCTGAACGTGAGACCGTTGACATGAAGAAAATCGAATATATGGCTCAGTTTGTGGGCGATGAATTTGAAGGTGTCATCAGCGGAGTAACAGCATTTGGTATCTTTGTCGAACTTGACAATGGTGTCGAAGGGCTCGTTCATGTATCCAGTATGGAAAATGACTATTACCAGTATGTTGAAGAACGATATGCGTTGGTTGGCGAACGTACGGGCAAAGTATATCGTCTTGGCGAGCCGGTTACGGTAGTGCTGGTAAATGCCAATATCGAAGAGCGGAATTTGGATTTTATCCTCAAAGGAAACGGCGTTTATATCCCAGCTAAACCGAAAAAGAAAATTATTGCTGAAGTAAGACCCGATAAAAAGAAACCACAGCAGATTATCCATCAACCAAACTCTTTGCCGGGCGAAGCAAAAAAAACAAAGAAAAAAACAGGTAAATGGTATAATGCAGTAGATAAAAAATCAAAACCTAAAAAAGATGGTACCGCTTATGGTAAGCGGAAAAATAAAACAAAAAAGTAAGATAAGGTGAAATTATGGCAATAAAAACAGAAGGTATTAAAATTGCTTGCGATAATCGAAAAGCCTGGCATGACTATTTTATTCATGAAAAAATGGAAGCTGGTTTTGCTTTGCAGGGAACAGAAGTAAAATCTCTGCGGGCGGGTAAAGCCAATCTAAAAGACTGCTATGCAAAGATTATCAATAATGAAGTTTTTGTCATTGGTATGCATATCAGTCCGTATGAACACGGAAATATTTTCAATCATGATCCGCTGCGGACGCGTAAACTGTTACTGCATAAAAGTGAAATCCTTAAAATCGACAGCAAGATGAAACAAAAAGGCTTTACTTTGATTCCGTTAAAAGTTTACTTTGTTCGAGGACGTGTGAAAATTGAGCTGGCTTTAGCCAGTGGTAAGAAAAACTATGATAAACGTCAGGATTTAGCTGATAAGGCTTCAAAACGCGATGTAGAACGTGCTTTAAAAGACCGTCAACGTGATTATTGAGACGAAAATTGATTTTTTGAGTTAAATGTGCTATATTATCGTATACGGTACAGAAAAATGCTGCCGTACTTCACTTGGGGACGTAAAGGTTTCGACGGGGGTGGAGTAGCATAGGAAGGCATGTATAGCAAGCCTTCAAGCTATTATTACCATCATAAAACGGTGGCAGAATAATAAATAACAATAGATTAACGCGGCGGCCTGATAGGTCGCCTTTTTTATTTTGTTTTCTCTTATCTCATAGTATAATAACAAGAGTATGGATTGGAGAGATAAAATATTGTTTAATATGTTTGGAAAAATACAGAATAAGATAATGGTGAAGAGTTAGTTGTAGGGGCAATGTATACGTATTTAATAATCAATAGGGCAGCCTAGGACAGGCACTAGAGAATTTTTAATGCAATATATGGACTTGTATAAATCATGAGTACACGGCGCTTAAACCGCGTCACAGGATGTCAAGGAGAAATAATTATTTTTATAAAAGCTTTAATAAAATCATTTAAAGCCTGTGTAGTGGAAGTAATATACTTTAAAAGACTTTACATGAATACATACATAAAGGTGGAAAATAAATGGATAATCTTATAACCGAAATAAATGAATGTGTAATAGATGAGAAACCAAAGGATCACAATAAAATTGGTTACTTTGGTTTAGAAAAAGAAGAGATAGGAATTTATGGTGGGTGATATTTTGAAATGAATAAAATATGGTTAAAGATAAAGCCGGCACTCACGGAAATCGTAAGTTGCACGGCTTTTTTTGTTGCAGTTTATTTAATTGCTTGGTTATTTAATGGACTATACCAGATGCATTTTGATCTTAGTAATTTAACAAATTTCTATATGCTGATTGTCGGTAAACAGGCTGCACAACATGGTATAGATTCTGTTTTTAATTCAGCACGTGGGGAAGATCCAAAAAAGTAAAAAAATATTGACCAACTCTCTATATGTACGTTATGATGTACATATAGAGGAGGCGTTAGCAATGATCATCCAAAATGCAACAAATTTTAGAAAAAATATGTTTTCGACACTGGAACAAGTCACAAAATTCAATGAGGTTGCTGCTATTACTACAAAAGATGGTGGTGCGGCAATAATTATTAATAAAGAAGATTATGACGCTATAATGGAGACTATATATTTACAGAGTGTGCCGGGACTAGAAGAAGATTTATTAAAAATCAAAAATGCACCAGCCTCCGAATTTATTTCTGCTGATGAGGTAAAATGGTAAATGTATAAGGTTTTATACAGTAAACAATCCATCAAAGATATTGAAAAGTTAAAAAGTGTAGGACTAACAAAAAAAGCAAAACAATTAATAGATGTTATTACCGTTGATCCTTTTGTTAATCCGCCGCCAGTTGAAAAGTTAATCGGGAATTTGAATGGATATTATAGTAGAAGGATCAATATAAAACATCGATTATTGTATCTGGTTGATGAAGAACAGAAAATAATAAAAATAGCCAGAATGTGGACGCATTACGAATAACAAAATGGAAAGAGCACTTGCGATAAAAAGCAAGTGCTTTTTTAATGCTTTGAATTATATGAAGATCCAAATAAAAAATAATGAGGGAGTTTTTAATTATGGAAAGTAAATGGTTTACAGAAGATGAATTTCGTTGCAAATGTTGTGGACAATTACCATCAGAAGGTATTGATCAAAATTTAGTTGACATGCTGGATGATATAAGAGATGCGGTCGGTCAACCTCTTAACCTAAATTGTGGTTATCGCTGTGCTGCACATAATGCCGAAGTCGGCGGCGTTCCCAATTCTCAGCATAACGCAAACCCTTGTACAGCTGCTGATATTGACGCAACAGATATTGGCGTGGAAGTATTAGCTGAATTAGCAGAACAAGCAGGTGCTGACGGAATTGGCAAGTATAGTAATTTTCTTCATGCTGATGTAAGAAGCGGTCGTATTGGTGATACCTTTAGATGGGATGGTTGATCATGAATAAAGTAAAAGAATGGTTCATTAAAAACAAAGTGCATGTTAGTTATTGCTTTGTGATTTTTGTTATATTAATAGCAGCATGCTTCTCGTTGTATCACATATATGAAGCTAAAAAAACCGTACCAATACAAACTATACAAAACACGGATAAAACGGCTGTAATCGACGCACAGAAGGCGGTCGGCAAATATAGTTCTGATCCTGATGCGGTCGATGTAAGCAATTTAATTCAAAAGGCAGCAGCAAAACCAGCCACGGTAATATATTATACTTCCACGCAGCAAGAAGCTGATAAACAGGCACAGGCACAGGCTTTGGCAAAGACAGATAAAGCGGATTATGTTTTAAAACAGACTACTACCACAAATCCTGTGAAAAATGAAAGTGTAGGAGCTCCTACTGATCAGGAAATTCAGAATAATTATTATGCTATTTCACAAGAACGTAAGCACAGAATTAGTGCCGGTGCTACTGTTATAAATAGCAAAGCTTACGCAACACTTGCCTATACCAATGATCGGATGACGTATGAAGTTCATTCTAAAGACTTGCGCGGTGTTGATGGCGGCAGTGTTCTTTATACCGTAAAAAAATGGTAGGGGAAGAAAAGTGGTTCGTAACGAACACATTTTTCTTGCACTTGTTGTTGTTGTTGTCGTATAATAAGTATATTAAGTATAATAAAAAAAGAGCGAACCACAATGATGGTCGCCGCAAGTTAGTCAAAAACAAAACAGAGTTTTATTTATCTTGACCATCCTCTACTGGCATAGCGGATGGTCTTTCGCGTTCTGGGAGTCTTTCTCCTGAAAATTTAATTCTAGCCCCAGCACTAGAATTTGCTGATGCTTCACAGGAAATCTTGTCTGGTGGAGTAGCTCTATGCACATAATCTACTAGCGAATAAGACGCTGCAAAAAACATGAACAGAAGACCAATCCCCAGACATTTAGACACGAAATTTACAATAACCACCTCTTTCCCCGACTATGAATATCATAATAGGTTTTAAAGATGACTTATTGTGATGACCATCATGCTTACCATTGTAATAATCCCATAAAGGGATTAGATTCGCTCTATTGGGTACATAAACCCTCATAATTGTATTATACTGAATATGAATGAATCCGGCAATGATATATTTAGTTATTCACCGTAAAAAACAGCCTTAAAGCATTATTTTACGGCTGTATATTTTTTTTATAATAGAAATAACTGGCTGGTTTTTTTCTGCTTTTATTTTGTAGCCAAGTGCTAGACAGAGAAGAACGCGAAGCCTAATAACTGAAATATCCCTATACTTTTTTATTTTAACGGGCTATAATCCCGTCTTTGACACTTGAGAAGAAAAAAGCGTTTAGAACCCTTGGAAATAAAGGGTTTTAAACGTTTGTTTTTTCTCGTTTTTTGAGTAATGTTTTTCCGCTTTTAGTAAA
>Ga0302185_10000437_pt1 | contig 32350 bp, 25 predicted proteins | sample II_Bog_E1_1_FD_200231 | JGI IMG/M metagenome (GOLD analysis project Ga0302185, IMG submission 200231) | Peat permafrost microbial communities from Stordalen Mire near Abisko, Sweden - II_Bog_E1_2 | ecosystem: Environmental > Terrestrial > Soil > Wetlands > Peat | place: Sweden: Abisko... | reverse complement strand
ATTGTATTTATAGTATAGTTTCAGTTCAATGATTGATTGCATCATCAATGGTAGAATTTTAATATCTGTTGGAACGTCAACAACAGATGCTGATCCTTTTGGTCACCCACAAAGGCTTAAATCCTCAGAGCGAAGGGGTAGTTGTGGTTTATGGAATCTGTGTTGTCGTCCACCAGAATCATTTATTCCTTTATTCTTAGTCGCTTGCGCAGATAAGTCAGGTCCTTTATTAATTTTCCCTCCACTCTACGACAGGAGTCACGATAGAATTTCTTTTCAATGACGTTTTCAGGATCGATTACGCGTAGTACTGAATCCGCATAGGTTTTCTTTCCAGCTGTATAGATGTATATGGTGAAAATTTAAGCTGCAGCTTTTAGGAAGGCCTGGACATAGGGACGAGGTTCAACATACATGTTTTATCCTTAAAACTAATTTACTTCAAGAGTACCTGAGTAGTTTTATAGTTGTAATGACCCGGTGATGTTTCTCTGCGAGTATAAACTAGAGTTTAGTCCATGTCCAGAACAAGAATGAGCTTCTTTCTGCCGGCACGATCTCGAACAGCATCTGGTATGCAAAACATCTGCTAATCAGTGACCCAACTATAGATGTAGTTTTTGAGCTGACTATGAAAAGAATTACAGTTGCGAGCACCAGCCACTGGGTGAGTAACCCGTTTTAAAGTAAGGCCACTTGCTTCTCTGAAAATATCCTGCGACCTGCATTGACAACAGCCTCCTTGATGAACATTTGTCAATAATTTCTTAATTTATATTTAAAGCAGAGGTAATCCACGTTATCCATTCACCAGTAAACCGAAACCAATTCAACAATAACAAAATTAGCAACTATCATTATAAATTCAGAATTATAAGTGTTGTGATAAAATTGTCATGGATTTCTGCTACTTGACATTAGTGTAACCTTGCAAAGTTTAGATTTTTTGTTGGCTCAACTTTATTGAAAATATTAAAATCAGTATTTGCTCTCGTTCTCGTTTGTTATTTATCGTTTTATTCGCTGCTTGATGATGAACTCCTTCCCTTGAGGCTTTAAGGGAATGTTGAATGATTAGTTATTATTTGAAATGTTACTTTGATTCACTGCACTCGTGAGAGGCTTCACCTGCTGGTAGATGGCTGGGTACAGCTTGCGATTGATGTTGCGTTTTGAGGAGTGGGCACTATTGTTAACTGTCGTATTTGCAGTTGCTATCCTCGATACCACTTTCTTCTTCTCCTTTTATTTATTCTTCTCGTATAAATTGTTCAGTCTTGGAGCGTATTACTTTGCCATTTTCCTGAGGTTGTCCAAACGATTGTTTTTGGTTGCTAAAAAGCTCATACGCTGAAAGCTTTGACTCAATTTTTGATTATTCCTCAAGGGCTTTCCTTTACAAATAAGGTCGAATCCACCAATCTGCTCTTAGTTTCCCAGCAGACTAAATAAGTAAAAAGGTACTATTTTTACATATCCAAGATAGTAAGGGTGTCGTCGAGGAGTCCAACCTTAAACTATCTATCTTTAATGGTGTTTGCTGTCATTGAAGGACTTCCATTGACTTCAATAAGCCATGGCTCAAGATGTGAATCTAGCAAAATATCAAAGCCATACAATTCGAAAGAGTTGTTGCGATCAGAAGTCATAACCTTCTGTAACGCCTCCAAAGTCCTGATGACTATCTCCTGAATCTTAAAAAATGATTAATTGGTTTTCTCCTCTCCGTACTTCGATAGCAAATATAACTTCAGCTGTTCAATATACCATTTCCCCCCAATAGTTTCATCATATCCCTCAGCATGTTTTTGAATGGCCACATTCGTAAGATGCATTTCCGCATTTTGAATTTTGGTCTAATCATACCGACAGTGAGTGAAACGCGCAAACCCGCCCCGGTAGAAGTAGATTGTAAGTGGTGAATAACTCGTCACGAGAGCATAGAGTCGAATATCAAACTTTTTCCCTCCTATAAGTAACGGATCGTTTAAATATTTTTGAGCGATGTAGGGTTCAGCTGAATGATTTTACCATTGCCCGATCTGAGCTAATCGGTTGAATAGGAAAATCCCTTTGCCTTGCGATTTACCTGTTGGCTTCATTATCCATACGTTTTTAGCGTCTTGAAAAGCCTGCATCTTGCGAAACTCATCCGCGAAGAGCACGTACTAATTAGGGAGCACATAAGTCTGCGGATAGAAATTATAACTGCTTTAGCAAATAATAGTACAGTGCGGCCTCTACGATCTTCCCCTATCTCTACAGTCCTTTACGATGCTTCTTGAGATTTTTAATGAGCTGATCCTTCTTACATAGTTAGTAATAGTTTCTGAAGTGATTGATTTTCTGATTGGGAGCGAGTTTCCTCTCATAGAGTTCATTGATAAACTCCTTCTCGCTCCAAATCAAATCCCAATCGTCTCCATCAACGCGCTGCCACCCTCGTAACTGGAAAGCCTCCAGGATGCAGTTATTAAAATTGGTTCTAAATCGCACAGTGGGACTGTATGAAGTATAATATACATTTGCGGGTGCAAATCGCGATGGATGAGCTGCGAAAAGTAGTGACTCATATTTTAACGATTTAATTATAACTTGGCATGTCTCAGAACGAATCAATAAGTACGGCGAGATTACAGAGACTAGCACAATCGCGGGCCATCCTCGGCGAACCTGACATAATAAGCATCAAGCAGATACGCAGCAGCTCGTCGTCCTTCTTCCAAAAATAAAAACGCCAAGAAGATCTGCAGGAAAATTTTATCAATGGACTGATCTTTCCCACGACAGCTCATTTCAGTTCATTCATCTCGTCGCGTTATAAGGGCAAGGATCCCACCCGCGTTAACATTAAAGCAAAACTGTTCATGTTCGACGTATTCCTAAAATAATGCAGGCTTTTGGAGACAAGGATGTGCAGATAGAGATCAGTATTCCGGGGTCTTTGTAGGTGCGGACTTACAACCTGAAGGGTCAGCAACTGGATTTCTCGAACCAAGACTACGAGAGAGCCTATTACAGTTCGTTTCTACGATCACTCTACCCAATGAACTTTCCACAAATCGTGCTCTATCCTTTACTTAATCGCATCGAAATCATGAAACAGATTATGCGCAATTTTGTCATTTTCAGCTTCAAGTAGTACCCATATTTTTATGCAGCGAATTGAGGGGACTGGATTATGAGTTTACCTCTCGGCATGGCGACTCTCCCTCTCAAAACTATCAACCACGCAATATGTCGCTTTAAATCGCCATAAAGTATTGTGCCGATAACAAATTTGACGAACTGTTGAAAGTATGTTAAATTTGACGTAGGTCATCTTAGAGGAGTTGAAAAAGATAAACATCAATACATATCTTGAGCTCGAGATGGAGACCAAGTTTTTAGACAAAAGATACAATTAAATTATATGCAAAACTGCGGAAAAGTTACTCCTGCATGGTCAGGCCAATAAGATAAAGGAATATCAGGTGCGAGCGTTGTTTCGGGCCGGAAAGTACTCGTAGGCTGCCTTCATTGGGCGGACGCTGATCCAGTCAGGAGGAACATCCTATTAAATATACAAGCTCATCCTCTCATCACTAATTGAGATTAAAGACGACAAGAGGTTCATTAAAACTCTGAATTTAATCAGCAACATGCAGAATCATAATGAAAGATAGGTGATGGATGTAGCCTACCAGCACAACAACAGCACCATGTTCCATTTGGATAAGTATGTGGGCAAAAATAGAGCAATATCTGAATATCCAGACCTATGTTTTAGCTTTGACAATCAGTTCTTCAATAGATTGACGGAGTATCAGCAGCAGCGACAGGTGCTACATAAAAATTCAAAAGAAGGATTTACCATTAGCATTTTGGATAAGGTTGAAGAGAGCTTAAGCAGTCAACCACCACTTTTCTATGAGAATCTTGTCGCCTATGAAAAACAGTATGGCTGGAAGAGTTTGCTGAAACTGCGAAAGGAATGCTTCTGGCTTTAGAGTGACTTCAACAGCAATGAATAAAATACTTTAACTACCAAAGACAATGATAATTACTCTTTCTTCGGCACTAACTTCGAAGACAGAGGCCATGAGTAAATGCATGAATAGGAGTTTTAATTCGAGTAAACTTAAAACAAAGATGAGGAGGAGGAGGGGGCCGTCAAGGAATAACCCGATATTTAAAAAGAAAAACTTTAGGAGTCCTTTGATGGTAATCTGAGCGAACATGAAGAGCCAAACTAAATCGCCTAACCCCCGAAATGCAGCACTCGCGTAATGAACCTCCGCGGTCCGCAATTGTAGCACAAACTCTAATCCAAAATCCTCTGTGGAATTCATCTATAAAAGCTTTTCAAAATCGTCTTTAGCGACATCAAGCTGCAAATAAATTTATAGAACTGGTAATAGAAACTAAAAGAAATTGACATCAATACTTTTTCTCCACTTAAAAAGTAACTGACTGCCATGATATTTCTGAAGAAGGGGTTCCTGCATCGAAAACTACAGAGGAATAAGAAATGCGAAGAGGCTTTTAAGATGGCGCGCAAATTGGCACAGTCCAACGCTGTGGGGTTGGTAGCCACTTATCAGCTGATCTTGCTCTATGTTGACAATAAGTACTTATAGAGATAATTTAGAAACGTAAAGGGAGTCGAATTCTATTTAGTCGACTTGATGAGAATCCTCAAACTGTTAGGGATCTAGTCGATTGACACGGTACCAGAGTGGGCGAAGCCAATAATGCAGTTCGTGGTGCATTGCGAGGGGCTATCAATAATAAAGTAACTAGCTGCCAATTCAGAAACATTCATATTCTTTTCAGGAACGTATTTTCCAGTTACCTCCGTAGTAATTATACCGAAGAGCAAGTGGAGCAGATCGTCCAGCTCCGTAAAGATAAGACATGATCTATCTACTTATTAAATCTGCATAAAACAAAAAAAGTATGTTGATAGTATAGATGGAAAAGGAGGTTGATAATGGGAAGAGTAATTTTGAATATTATCATTTGATTAATGAACGAACAAGCGATGACCATTGATCAATCAAATAGCCAATAGGAGTATAGTAAAATTATTACCATCTTGCTGATCATCTCATGTGTATTACTGGGAATAGGAATTGCGGCTTGCTTCTACCGCAGACATAATGCTCCCAATCGCGTTGAGTTCGAAGTGTTTTCGAGTGAGCATAGCACTAAATAGGGAAGCAAGGCATAAAATTCAAGCAATATTAATCCAATACCCCTAGTTTTTAAGAGTGATGAGATGGGCAAGGAAGAGGAGGAGGAAGGCAGCACTGAAGGGTAAAGCAAAAAACATAGGAAAAGAAAACGCGATCGCATACAACAGAGGGAATAGTAAAGCAGCAATAAATAACGAGAGATCGGGCATGATAATGCTGATAATGCTGGATAATTTTCAGTTTAGTGATTCTGTTTTTCGATAGATTGATTCTATATTTCATAGCATAATATCAAACACACTTTTAAAGACTCAGGTATATTCAAATGTCTTAAAAATAGTATCCCCCACTCAAATACCTCTTTCGCAGGTAATGAACGTATTTTATGCAAAATCTTTGCTAATTTGAAAATCAACAGAGGTCCATCAATTATCAAGATAACATAATATCTTCCAAAGGTTTATCAGTAATCAGTAATTTAACTATTTTTTACTCCATGATTCTGCTGTGCAATAATCCTTCTGTGCTGACCACATCCCCTGAAAGCAATAATCTTTCAGTCGTTAATTTTCATTTTTATAAAAGAAATCAGTAGAACATAGCAACTGGCATATCATAACATCATCGTGATGTAATAAAACCATTACTTCTAATAATTATCAAAAATTAAATAGTTGGTAGATTAATCATGACCACCACCACAAAGGATTTCTAAATGCTCAGACAACGACTCAACAACCAACACAACAGAAAGGGGGAGAATCAAAGAATTCGCTTAGTCAAAACTGATGTAACACTTAAATCATTTAGAAATGGAAAATTGTAATGCTTCACTCACTGGACCTTCTTAAGATGGCTTCTGATCAAGATCTCAGCCTGTTAAACGAACTCCGTGCAGTTGTCGACATTATCCCAGAATAGAAGTTTGTGGAGGCTATAGTTAACCTGCAACCATATAAGCCTAATTTCAAAATGACTACTATTTGTGAAGGCCCCAAGCGTCCAATCCCTCGCAGATTCGTCCTTTCACCCTCGAGTAAAGACACTCAAGATGAAACCAAAACCAGTAGTAGTTCACTAAAACATTCTGGATTATAGGCAAAAATAGCAAAAAAGCACAAAGAGCGCGTGGAACTGCTTTCCACGTTCATTGAAGAAGAAACCTTGAGCAAAGAATTATCCCGACCTGGCCACCCCTATTCGACGATCATTGAATCCTTCATTAGTTTGATGGAAAATAAGTATAAGATGATGGCTGATAAACAACATAGACAAATACAAAACATCAGCATGGAATCACTTTGCGATCATCTTAAAAGGGACTTTAAAATGGTGGTTACTTTCCTTCAGATGTCATCTACTCCATTCATTGAAGCCTTTGGTGTAAAGGGAGCTTAGGATCGGGCTTATTTTGAGGAAAACATCAATGATTTTACTCTTTGTTATCTAAGAAACCACGAAGGGATGGGGTCAGTCATAAGGAAGATACTTTGCCATTTCTCGAAGCACTCAGACTAAAACAGGGAATTCCAAGTTAACTGCCCAGATTTTGCGGAGCTGGAGAATTTCGACATACCTGAAAAATTACAAATAGAGGGAAGATTCGTCTATTCCATTAGTGAAATGATCGAAATGTCTCAAGCAGTTCGGGGAAGAGTGTGCCTGACCAAATTGGGAGATATTCGATCATCCATCCATCGTGATATTGATGAATACCACACCTAAAATAAGATTGAGGGTAGTTCACAAGTCAGCAGCGAGTCCCAAGTGTAAATTCTAAAATTCCTTTTGACCAAACTAAAAATCTTCTCATCCTAAATATTTGCTCAATTGCAGTATCTGGATGTGCTTTATGGAGACGAGATGGCTTTTCGATATGATGAAGCCAGTTACATCCACTCACAGTTGTTGTTTGCCTTTGAAGCCATTCAGCGTAAGCTCTGATTTCTTTTTCTCGCTTTTTCTTCTCATATCGAGCTATAATGGCTATTTAAATTTGTGAATTTATTATGATGATATGTTGAATTAATTACAGAAATAATCTATCGAAAAGGACCAAAGCTAAGCATGGTCAATTATGTTCAAAATCGTCATTCAGTGTCACTCAGTGCTTTGAATTAAATTATAGAATCATAGGTCTAGTTCTGTCTCGTTAGCCTAACTGAAAAGCTTGCGAAGAGGAGGCTCATGCCCTTTGGGAACAAGGTTTCGTACTGTATGGAGAAAATTTGTACAGAGGTTGATTGATTGAAGGTTATGCCAGTCTACTAACAGTAATAATTTGCAACCTTCGCTTGTCACTAAATTGTTCCCTAAATTGTGATAGTGGTACATAGACTGCAGTGAGTCACATTTTTCCAAGGCGCGCGTAGCAGATAGCTCACTCCGCAATCTCCAATGAAGTTCTAAGCTGGATCATCTTTTTTATACCAATCCATAGTTTGTGTATGTGGGGCCACTCGGCTTTAACCAAATGGCCAACGCCTTCATCACCAATGTGATTATGACCTTTATAAGATGACTATTACCTAAGTTGATCTCATCTAACTGTGGCCAGTTTCCTTTCGAAAGGTATTTCACTCCCTTTGGTCCAACTCCGTTATTGACTGCATGTAACGACTATTACCAAGCCAAATTTTACGAAGGCGAGGCCATGGAGCCGAAGAGAGGTGCCTCGTTCCTTCGGGGCCGAGCTGATTCCAGCCTTTATTAGCATAGTGCTACCAAGGTAGATCTCAGTAAGAAGGGGAAATTTTCCATTGGCGATGATTTCTGCTCCCTTTTCTGTGATTTGGTTGACACCTAAATAAGATCACACCTACTCAGCCAGAGGACACTAATATTAAATTCTGCCTTGATAATATCTTGAACATCATCATCAGTCACATTACATTAATCTGCATTTCAAGAGACCTACAGAGAGTAAGCGACTTTTCACTTTAGCAGTAATTTTTAAGCAAATCCAGTTTCCGGCCTGGTTTTCTCTTGATCCTTGCTTTCATGGGTAGTGCAGTGAAGTTTGAACAGAAAAATAATTCTAATAGTAAATGGAAAGGAGTGATAATTTTGGATGGGCTATTTAGCTCCCTTCTTCAAATCAAGAAGCATGACTCTCAAAATGGTATCACAATTTGATGATGCTTAGAAAACAGAGTCATTTAAATAACAAAGTCAATGTTGCAATTAAATTTTATCAATCAAGGTTTCAAGCGGTTGAATGAGCTGAAACTCTTTTTTTATTAATAAACATTAGGCATTAGCTTTGAGTCTGAACACTTTCACCAAAATTGTGAAAAGATTTAGGTGTTGCCACTCAATTATTTTAATCAAATTTATTCCGCAGACAAATCCTAATTATTTAATTGATTAAGTGCTAATAATTTGATTCAGCATATTTTTTCTATTTATTTCAATTGAAAGGTTATTCATTATACTCGAATAATTGGCATTATCTGGTAATTAGCTATAGATTATTTAGATAATTATACAATTATCCTGATTTTGTCATAAATATGAATATATATATACAAATTCATAATTGGTCAACTTTAAATCCATTTAGCATTCTTTTATCATTTCCACGTTTTATTTCATATTTTCTTTAAAGAAATAATAACTAAGATTAAATTTAATTGAAAATGCAACTCATTAATAATACTAGTGAGTTCAACATTTCATCGGACAACAAGAGCTAAAATATATTAAATATACTTAATAATGTTCACTTATCAACTGATTTGATAGAAGCCTCGGTAATGACTCGCCGGTGAAAGCTAGAGTGGCGAATGGTCCTCTCACTTTCGTTCTATTTACATTTCTCAAGGATATATCTTCTCATTTTTTTGATGTCTTGTGCTGTTTGGTTATCTTCCTCACCTTCATTTTGATTTGGCTGGGTCACATAGTCAGCCCTACTTCTGCGAGGCCGCTTGGTTTTAATGACTATCGATTGAGGTTTTCTTACTTCTGTCTGGGAGAGATAGGTTTTAGATAGATGCTAGACAAGTTCTTGCTTAGTCTAGTAGTAATGCCTTACTTGCTGGAGGATGATGTTTTCAGCCTGCTGTAGTTCCATTTGCTCTTATAACTGCCGATTTTGTTCGCTAAGATTACGAATGCGACGTTGATCCTGCTCTCGAATTGGTCTTCTATTCAAAATGTTTTCCAACTACCATATTTTAGTTTTATAGAGCTGCACCTGCCGCCAATGTAGAACATTAACTTCCCTCATATCTTAGAGAAACTCTTCACGCACCATGATAATATTACTAGCCCATTAATCCCTACAGTTCGTCAGTCCTTCCAATTCATGACCAACATGATTGAGTTAGCTCTCCTTGACTTAAATATCACACAAAAGATCTTCCTTCTAATGCTGCAACTGCTGGCAATCCCTTATCTTTTCTTAAAGCATTTTCCGCAGATCAAGTTTTATCTTTTCGTCCTTGTTTGATTTTTACAGACCAACCTCCATTGCTGTTTTTTTATGATCGATCTCCTTTTCTAACTCCTTCACTTTCAGGAGTAAATTGGAGCGGACATCACTTAATTCTTTTCTGATAGCCTTTTATTTTTAACTGGCGAATTCAATGACTTATTTACTCTTCACCTTCTCAATTTACAATAATTTGACCTTCTCCTACATTTCTGCAGCAAGTTGGCTCTGCGTCTACAGCAACTTCATACTAAACTCAGACTGCATCTTCATCTTTTACTTCTTAATTTAGGTTATTCTATTTTAAGTTTATAGCTTGATGTCAGACACTTATTTTTACTTTTCAGTGAGCAAAGACAGCTTCTCTATTGCTTGCTATTGCAGAATCTTTTGCTTCTCAGATTAAAATTATAATTTCAGCTGTTCGTTTACAGTGGCTATTCTGGTTTGAAAATCTTCGTTGGTTATGGTAAGCTACTCCATGGCTACTTCAAGCTATCCGATCTTCATGGAATACTCATTGATTCTAAGCTGAAATTATAGTCTAAAGCTGTTGTCATTTTAAATAATCATCCCATTATTTTCACGTAACACTATAAGCAGTTCATTCTTCTCTATTTCCACCTTACTCCTATCCTCTTCCGTTTGTTTTAATTTCAGTGACAATTCGGCTATCTGCTTCTGCAGTTAACCTATAAACTTGGTGTCCTCCTCATGGATAAATAGATAGGATTATATTTTTCGGGAAACCTCTGCTTTCTTGGCAGATAGCTACTTCTCATGCTCCTTTATCTTATTTGCCAAGGCCTTCTCTAAACTATTTTTCACATTCGAGAATTAATTGTGCCACTTTTACTCGTAATAATGCTCCAAACCTTTGAAGGCTTCTTTCACTTGATCCAGCTACACCTCCAAGCTCTATATCTTAGCATTTAGTTCTTCCTTCTAAATATCTTTTTGCTCAAAATGGTTGATCATACTCGTTATCTCCATCTTGAGATCATTGACCTTAGCTTCAAGAGCAATCTTCTTGTTGGTTGTATCTCTAAACTATTTCTTAACCACTGCTAGTTCTTCCCTCAAAGAGGAGACAGTCTGATTGAGGTTTTCCGCATTTTCCATTTTCGAAACAATTTCTCGCATGTTATTCATCTCCCTCCCCTCCAACTTGGCTCCATCTTCAATTTTCTTAAGCCCCTGAAGCATTTTCCTAAAATTCTCATCTTTACTACGTATTTCCTACTTTAATTTGACTGACTCTTAGTGAAATTATTTTTAAACCTACTGTCGGTATTCAACTAACTGCTGTTTTGTACTTGATATGACTGTCGCCACTGCCACTCTCTGCTCTTCGGTAAGTTATACTTATCTCTTTTAGAGGATTCTTATTTTATCTTATAATTTCCATTATTTTTACTTCTGTTACTTTTGTACTTGTTATAGCTTGGCAGTCAGTTGACGCTCGCTTGCATCCCTAAATTTTATAACACTGTGAAGTTACTCTTAAACTTTTTATAGTTTCTTGGTGAGTGCTGTCACTGTGGAGGTAAGTTCTTGGTTCTTGATTTAGCTCTGTCCAAGTTTATTCCTGAGTTAATTAAGCTGCTAATGATTATCTTCTTCCTTACTGACAGTCCTATCGATTTCGGTCATCAACGCCTCAAGAGTTTGCATGGGTGTCTCATAAAATGGTGCTGGCGATCCGATTCGTTGTATCTGTTTGAGCATAAGCTGTTCGTAGGCTGGAGGTAGTAAATAAATGAGTACCATTAAGATCTTTCCGTAAAGCAACGGCCTCGGTTCTCAATCTGTTATTTTAATTCTGTAATTCCTCCATCATTCCGAAGAGATGATTCTTCTTCATAACTAACACAATGATTAATGAAAATAACTTATAAATAATACATTGAACATTTTAGTCCTTACTTATAAGTGGATGGAGGCATTTATCAATTAGATTCAGTCAATATAAGACTTAATCATAGTTAAACGATAAAATTAAATGGGAACTCTCCTTAGAGGATTAAAGAACGAATGAGAATTAAATAAGTTCCTTAAAAATTCATTATTCGAGATTAATTTATAATTATTCATCAAGAGGATTTGATATGACTGATCCTACTAATAACTAATTACACCTGTCTGCAGCTGCCTAAAAGTAAAAACACACAGCCTAAGCGCAGCCAGCACCAATTTAGATTGATTAACCCATAGAAGAGCCAATTTAGATCAAACCAGAATAACCGTAAAAGGAAAAGTTTATCGAAGACAATCCTATAATGGCTGAAAAACTCAAGTGTGAAGGCAATGAACTCTTCAAAAATCTTGAATATATAAAAGCAATTGAGTGTTACCAATCTAGTCTGCAGTATGTTGCTTCGGATCAAACAAAGATGCGGTGTGTGCTCTACTCTAACATATCAATTTGTTTATCAAAAGGAGGCGATTATAAAGACATGATAGAATACTGCAAAAAGGCTGTTGCCTGTGTATCAATACTCTTATTCAGGATCCAACCTACTTGAAGGCTCAGATAAATTTAGCACTGGGCTACTAAAAAACAGACAACCCCGAAGAAGCCTTGCAACAGTACAAAAAAGTACAAGAGCTGAATCCAAAAGATGTCGCAACAGTTCTCAAAATAAAGGAATTATAAAAAAAAGTGGAAGACCTCAATGAAAAACGAAAGACAGAGGTTGTTGATGGTCTCAAAAAAATAGGAAATAGTATCTTAGGTTACTTTGGAATGAGCCTGGATAATTTTAAGCTCAATCAGGGCGATAATGGGGGCTACAATGTCTCCTTTAAAAATTGATGACGTATTGAATTTGATGTGGTTAATTTGATGTGTAATTTTATAGTCCATAGTCACGGGTGAGAGTGTGTCGATAACGGTCACTTATCCTTGTAGGAGAGATAACTCGTGAAAAATTGTTTTCTTTGAAAATAGTGAATGTTATAAGGTCATTTTATGATAATTATTTCTATTAACAAAATAAAGAAAATACTATGGGAAACACTTGCGGATGCGCGTCCATCCTTCAGATTCAATCTCCAAGGCCACTCGAGCCCTCGAACCGCACAGCCCGTACAACTCAACTATCAATTCGAACCCAACCCAAATTTACAGACATCGTCCCATAATAAAACCAGCCAATGGAGCTGACATAACTCAATTTAAATTTATTAAACTAAGAGCTCTAGACATTCTTACTACAGTACGAGCAGTTAAATGGGGAGATTTCTAAAAAATTTACGAAGAGAAGCTTGAAATGTTAATCAGTAGATGTGGTAAAATTTAACTCTTCGGAGTCGTTTGAACAGAAATAAACTTAATAAGTTGCCAAGCCAGTTGCGGAGAATTAACTGTATTTACCTCTAAGCAATTAAAATATAGACATTCAACTCGAAGAACCGTCTATAAATAGCAAGGACAATACGTAAAAGCATAGCTCGACTATAACAAGCTGCCTGCTCACTCAGCAGAGTCATATATTGAATGATTCACTTTTTACGGATCGGTGCTAGCTTAAAAAAGAGTTCTATTCGAAATATAATAGTATGGGCAATACTGAATTAATGTAATGGAAGGATGCGCATAGACTTTCCTATCAGTTGTATATCGATGAATTCCTTGAATTGAGGGAGACCTCAACAAACTAAAAACTGATTGTTTGTCTGGAATCAATTTACCAATACTGGAAAAATCTTGAAATTAATCTGCTGTCTTACAGCCTCCATCCGTATGGTTTAAAGGTCCATGTCAATGGACTGAAGAGATGCTTTCCGATTAATCCTGGATCAATCTCTCAACCGTGTCTATCTACAATAAATTAACAGTTGATTTCTAAAATTAAGAAATATAACCCTTCAGATATGATCTTTATCTTAACTGGGTGGATTCCTGAATATATAAACATCGGCGATATAAAAAACTTTAATGGCATCTTCGAAAGATTGGCCAACAATCTGCAAGAGGGCAACAGTCTAATAACTTTTACGAGAATGACATAAAATTCTTAAGAGTATGTCTGTCTGTCGAAAATTGATCTTTAAAACTAGCTTCTCTATCTCAATAGTGCTGGCACAAAAACTACTATCCCAGATATATTGTTTTAGTAAAATAGCGATATTTCTAATAACGAAGCGGTACTCAATTTTCAGAATTTTGTAGAGATGTTCGATATGATCAATCTGAATTGGAATCCAAGCATATACGAGGTGGCTATTAGCAGGTAGGGATTGATAAGAGCAGGGGAGAGGAGCATCAATAAGTATCGATTGATCATACCTCCTTGCAGTCAGGACATTGAAATTCGACTTTTCTTATAAAAGCATCATAATTTTAATGGTGAGGTCAAGTAATCTAACATTCAAATTAGCCTCTTTGAATCAGAAGGTACAGGGCAGGTGAGTGAAAGCTAATCCATCCGCCAGCTGCAAACAACTCAATTAATTTACTCAGACGTTTTTATTTTCGAATCCTGCAAGGAAAAGACCCAATATCTCCTAACTGTTGCTGTTGAGGGAGAGTAATCTCCATCATAAGACATCTATTTGACTCTAACTTTATTTTCGTTTGTCGAGCTTAACTTTGAATAACTTAAAAGCAAATCCATCCTTAAATAGAAGAGCATTATCGCCAGCATTACTCCATAGAATGCGGGATATGGTATAAATTCACCCTATTTTAATAAAAACCTACAATTTATCATTGACGTCTAGAAGTAAAAATAATTAATAATCACACTACTAACTTCAAATAATTTTAGCTATTAAATCTGTCTCATACCTGACCCCGAAAAACAATAGAATCTCATTAAATTAAGTCTTGAAAACATTATCAATAATTCCATTATATCGAGTTAAAAAAAGGGAGTGGGCAGCTTCTGCATCAATACCTAGTTCAGCAATTATCTTTTGATCATTAATGCATACTCATAAGTCACTGATAATATTGAAATCAAACTAGGGTTGTATGGCAACACCACATAACATTTTGCCTAATCAACCCTGAATATTAAACAGTACGGGTAAATTCAGAATATAGCATTTGTTCAAGATATCAGATGGCTGCCACATCATTATGGACCACGAAAAAGGTTAAAATCGAATAGTGTTACGACATATCAACCTCTCCAAACCTTTTCCTAATTTTTTAAAAATCCATTAATCGATAAGTTCATGAACAAAGGCAAATACCAATTTTTCGTAAAAAGTCAAACGTTTAAGGACTATTTTTAATCAGTTGAAGGCTATGAAGATAAAAACCAATGCTAGCCCCCAGCCTTATCAATGGCCATCTTCCAAACCACCGAAGACAAACAATAATTTAAAATAATATTAGACGACGCCTTCTATGTGCCCTTCGGAGTAGGTTTCTGGAGTGGCTAAATCGAGCTCTAATAAGGATTATATCGATTTGTCTTTCCTAAGATTGAAAAAGATTTTAGCAAAGGCACTTTTGGAATCATAATATGCTGATATTTATTTACTGCTCTGTAATATGGGTTTGAATTTAATAAGGATCATTTCTTCTTCTTTTTTGGCTTCAGAGGTTATTTGACTTATTTCACCTCCGCTTCGGGGAGAGGATTCGCCTCAACTTTTGGTTCGGGCTTGGTCTACTGAACAGGCTCTTCTTTTATGGCTTCCTTCTCAGGTTTTTCCTCTACTTCAACAATTTTCTCTTTCTTTTTCTTCTTGCTAATTTTTTCTTATTTGAATTACTTGACTTATTCATTTTTTTATACTGCTTCTGATGTGGTTCTGGCCAAATTCATTTCGACGATATTGCTCTTCTTTTTACTTGTTTTTTATTATTTCACATCTTCCACTTTTTGCTAGGGGACGGGCACTGTTTTAATAAGGTTTATGTCAGAATTGTTCTTTTTCTTTTTTGACTACTTTGGAGATTCACTTTCTTATTCGAGGACATTAGATTTTTTATTCTTATCATTTTTGCCCTTCTTTTAGGGGATGGGCTCTTGTTTCTTCTTCTTTTAGGGTTTAAAATCAGGATATTACTTCACGTATTCCTCTAATTTAGAGTTCAACTGCTGCAAGTTTTTCTTTCGTAATACCAACTACTATTCAATAATTTTGTTCTTTTCCTCTTGCCTCTTCCTCTCAGTATCAAGCTCCATAAGGTAATCGTTTTCTCCCCATTCCAACTTGTCTTTTTCTTCATCAAGCTTTTTGTTTTATTTACTCACTTCTTCAATCACATTCAACGTTTCAGTTAACTTCTCATTGTTTGATATCATCGCTGAAATCTTCTTATTCATGCTCTCAATCACCGAGGGAGGAACCAGCTTATCCATCTCTGCTCTCTATGCTTCGTATCTGTTTATTGTTTATTTAATCTCCTTTCTGATAGTTTCATTTTTGGATAATAACGCCAATAATTACTCTGGAATTTTTTCTTCATATTTCACTATCTTTTTCAGCTCCTCTCTTTCAGCATCAATTTTGGTTGACTCAGCTTTTAGATCCTTTATTTTTTTACTGTATTACTCAGATTTCGCCTTTAGTTCAGTAATAGCCTTTTACTTCTTCTTTTCTTAGTCCTTTAAGACGGTGGATTATTTTGCTTTGCGCCTTATCTCCTCCTCCAATTGCTTGTTAGACTGCCCTAATTAAAGATTGACTTTCTGCAAATTTTTAATCTCATTCAAAATTTATTGATTCTCCTTCTTAGGACTCTCATTTTATTTTGATTTTAGGGAGGCTAGTTCTTGCTTTTTATTGTTAATTCTTTCCTTAGCCTCAGCAATACGCTTCAATAGATCGCCTTTCACTTTTTGGTCCTTGGTCTATTTTTATAGGTGGACCTTTTCTTTATTTGATAGTTAATTTTGGATAGCATTCTTTGAATTTCTTAAAAAAGTCATCCTGGCTGCTATTTATGCCTTCTTGGTTTGAATTGATTGATAATTGTCAGTTGTTGCTTGGAGTTTCAACCGTTATTACTCAATTAATTTTTATTTCAAAGCGAACTCTTCCTTTTGAGCTAAGACAGTCTTATTTTTCTCCTAAATCTGACTCTAGAGATCTTTGTTTGCTGCTTTGAGACGTTAAATTTGAGAAATTCCTTCCTGCTAAGCTAAATCTTTCTTTAATCTTATATCTTCAATCTTATTAGTGAGTTCATGCTGTTCTTTCCTCAAAATCTAAAGAGATTGAACAAATTGTTCATTTTCCTGAGATGCAGTATTGGAATTAAGCAGAGCTTCTTGCTTTTCTTTAAGTTACTGTTCCAACAATCGCTTTTTCTCCCTCAGATCATTAACTTTGGCGCTTATCTCTTTAGATTTCTCTTCTTCCTTATTCCATAGCTTAGTCACTATTTCTAACTTTCCCTTGTTGAGAGTTGGAGAATTACTTCTTCGAGGCGAACCACCCTTAATATAAAAAAATATACACTTCTTGGAGTTTTAAGAATTGATTATTGCTGCTATCCAATTATTATTTCACTGGGGGGACGAATCAAAGGTGGATTTTCAATACTTTCTGTTTTAGTCAGAATTTATGGAGGAGATTAGGCCCTTACTTCGACTTTTTATAGTTCCTTTTCTTTTTGCTCAGCCGACTATAAGGCTTCAGGAGGGCTGATTGGAGGGACAGGGATGGTTGCTTATCCAGTAGAAAGTTAGCTTTGTTGAGTGGTAGTATCCTCTTAAACTTTAGAGATGTTTTGAGGTTATGTGTGTTCACCCTACTCCATTCAATAATGATATAAACGTGTTGATTTTAAATTCATATCCACTGAAAATCAGTATTTTAATGCTATCAAGCAAACTATATTCTAAATCTTATCGCCATATCCAAATCCATTTAATGTGAAATCATTGGAAGCTAAACTTAATAGGGTGTTCATATACCTGAAACTACAAATCCATAATGAATAATCTTTAAAATGATTAAAACTCCACATCATCACTCAGACTCCATCAAATCTTTATATTTTACATTCAGGGAATGAAGATTAGCTAACACTAATTCGTTATTTATATTGTGAATAAGATTGGATCCCTGCTGTATCTCGCTTGTCGCCACTGCAAACCGATTTGCATAGTTTTTCAACTATCGATTTAAATCCATATAACGGCGTTAGAGATGTTCGGCCTGCAATCGCTGCATTTGAAAATCCTTCGACCTTTGAATTTACTTGAGCTGGAGGTCATCTGTCTGATGCAGTCTGTCAAGACACTCCTTAATTTTCTTTAAAACCTTATCATGACTCGTTCCCCCTTCCAGAAGCAATTACTTAATCACCTGCCTATATTTCTCTTCCATCAGAGTTAGTTTCTGGTAACTCTCATCCTTTTCCCTGAGTAAGGCCGATTTTTCAATTGATATAAGGTTTATTTTTTAATTCAGTTCTTGTATGTTGACTTCGAGTGTAGTGTTACTTTTTTAAAGAATTGATAGCTTGATATTACTCTTCTCTAGATTGGCTATGGCCATCTATTTATTTTGGAGCTGATTCTCAAAAGATATATTTAACTCTGATAAATTTTGCAAGTTCTATAGTAGATTTTGTATCCGAGCTTACTGAAGAGATTTTTTGTGCTAGTAATCTTTAATGATGGTTTGCTGTAAAGCGTTGGATGTCACCAACTGCTTTTTCATTTCTTTATTTACACCTTGCAAATCCTCCTTCTCGGCTTTGGTCTTTTCCAACTCACTTTCCAGCATCCTTACCTTATTATTCAAATTGGCAATTTCATCAGTGTTCTACTAAACCTGCTTTGCCTTTATTAGAATATCTTCCTCAAGTGATTGTATTCTCCTTAGTAATTGAGACTCTTGGAGGATTGGTTATTGTTAGTTGTTTTTTCTGCTCTAACTTTAAATCAACGATATGGTCTATAGATATTGCTTCTATTTATTTGACCATTAGGAAGAACTTTTTAACAACTCCTCGTTTTTTACCACCAGTTTGGCCGAGAGGGATTATATTTGCCTGTTCTTATCGATGATGACCCTACTCTTTTCTGACAGCTCTTTGTTTCGCAGACAAATCTCTTTATTCTTTTCCTCAATATCTCGTTAGAATTGAATGTGCTTAGCAGCTACCTCGCTCATATCATGAGTCTACACAACTATTTTCTATTCGTTGATCATTCTCACCCCCCTCTGCTCCAATAGGTTCTGAAGATTGATATTTTTAGTCTGTTCTGTCTCGTTAACTTCTAAATGCTTATTGAAATCTGAAGTTCGATAATAAGAGTATTTCTTATCGGCTGTACTGCGAGACATATCTTTTTTGAGTAACCCCTCACCAACAGATGAAATCAAAACATTTTTGCTGTTTGAATCTTCAGGTCTCTTTTGGGCATAACTCAAAGTTAAATTATTCTTTTTATCGCTTTACAATTGATATGAACTAAATTTCGTGTTGGCACATTCATTGAAGACAGCTCCTTTTTGGTATTTTTGGTAAGTATAGGGTTGCTTACAACCTAAAATATTTGCTTTATCATCTTTTGTCACCTCTTTTATTGATATTTAAGGGAAATCTCCTATCTATTTTTGCTCATCTCTCTGTTATTGATTCATCTCTAACAACTTTGAGTCAGTATAACGATCGCCATTCACTCCATTCACGCCATTGTCATACATCTATTTTTCAGATATATTCAAAACAGCTCGATTATTACCTGCAATGGGAGGATTAGGTATTTATTTCTACTACTTTGGAATTTGGGACCGGTTTTGCAGGAAGGAAATATAGTTATTAAAGGCAGCATTATTAGTCTGTTTGTTGGTACCAGTAAATTGAGGGGGAGACTTATGATGCTGAGAGTTCGTGCGAAGGTCATGAATATAGACTTGACTCGATGAGTTAGGACGATTTGGTTCTACTTTAAACTCTTGAGAAGAGGGAAATTTGTTTTGAATAGGATTATTCTGAATAGCAGGTCCTGTGTTTTTATCAGTGGTATTTAATGCAGAATAGAGAATTTCATTATTGCTTCCATTAGAGGTTCCGTTCTTCCCACGCAGAGAGTAGTCAAGATACATAATACTAATAATTTAATATCTGTGAGAATTCAGAATATATAGTTAAATCATAGTTTTTGCAGTAAGGTTCATCCGAGGACGGATTCATTATGATTGTCATAATGCATACACATTTTTCAATAATATTTAAGATAGATACTTCTCATAATTTAATGAATTGCATTGTTATATCATTCTGATATATATAAGCTTTGGAAAACGAGATTGCATTATATTTGATACATAATATTAATGAGAATCTTTAGGATAATACTCGCATGTCTGCTCATGATCGCAGTCGCCCCTCTCACTGTCTAAATTAACAACATTCACTTTGGATATCGCAATATATATGTCGGATAACCAAAACTAATCGGCTCTGCACTTAGTTTAACAGAATACGTATATTTGTGTTCATTTAGCAACTTATCAAAGAAGAGCTCACTTCTGATGATATTCCTTTCGTTAAAGCACAGTCAGATACAGTCATAGTTAATTTTAATCAATTGGTTCGAAACTACTAAATAGATGAAATTGACATCTCTGCCCCTGTCCTCCCTTTTCGTTTTTTCGATAGTAAATATCATTCCATTCAGAACCCTCCATCATCGTGACTTTATTCTCCGAAAATGAAAACCAAAAGGAGAACTAACTCCTGATGGAAATCGCCCCGCTGGGACTTGATTTTTCGTCTCTTGATCTATGATATGATAAAAATTATCCTCTATTTTTAACAGTATTCTACCTCATCAATTCTCTCATTAATAGTCCTCAATAAGAAAAGACTCTTTAATTTAGTAATCTTTGAAATTAATAATGCAATTTGATTCACAGCATATCAAAAATACGTTTTGATTTCTGCATATCCAAACTGGCTGCAAATAAATCATAGTTCATTGTTTCTTATTGATTCTAAAAGGAAACGCAAGTTCTAAGGCAACCCTTGAATCAAGGAAAAACGGCGAATTATTTAGTCTCGAGGCTCAACTACTTTGTAATTCAGCACCACATCTTTTTTCTATTGCTCAATAGTACTCTGAATAGAAAAATATATACCAAAAGCCTCATGCTTTTGTGAGTCCGGAGAAGGAGGCAGTTTTTGGGACCGCTGCATTTCAAGTGATATCTTCTTCGTTTGAGATACTCCAACTATTGAACATAGACGATATTTCCAGTGCAGAGACTGAAGTAGATCAAATTATTGTTGTAAGTTGTGCAGCAGAGCCAATCCGGCTCCAAGTTAGCAATATATTCCATCCTCTCTCCCTTCAATACGTCTATGTAAATCGATGTATACCATTCAAATTAAGCGGAATACGAGTTATTGTTGCTCCATGGGCATTAATCTTTACAAATTCATAGCGAACGTGTTGATCTTTACTTTTTTAATAAATGGGTTGATCTGTATTTATAGCGATAATCAAATGTAAGTATGAGAGGCATCGAGAAGCCACCATCATAACCACAGTTCCAGCATCAGTCTGCCAGATAGTGCCCCCTTCATTAACTTGGGAATCAAACTTGACGATAGAATTGTTCTTCATGACTGCATAATAGTGTTCCATTTTATATATTGTGAAGAAAGGAAGCTAATTATCTGTATGTATATCGGTGCTCTCCTGATAAACTATTACTAGTACTGCTGTGCTTTTTATCTGCTGTTTGCAGAAAAAATTATTATTGTTTTCGAGTCTGACTTAATTATTATATTCAAAAATATCTTCAAAAAAGCGGGTCACTGCAACATAGCCGTTGGTATTTTGAGTGATGATAATTATAACTCGGCTATACACATCCAAAACCAGAAGCAGATGCATTTCCATGAAGACTATCTGTGTTTCTTCAGGCTGGAATGTCTTTAATAAAGTTAAAGCTCTGGAGTATAGTAAGAATTCGTTAAGATTGGTACCTATCACCAACTTGTTGTGGTCCATCCATTTCATTCCTAATACGATCAATCTTTTGCCTCCTATTTTGCAACTTTTACGCATCCCTTTCGAGTCTATCACGTGCAAGTAGTTTTAAGAATCTAAGAGGCAGATTTATTAAAATTAGTTAATATCCACAAATAGAATGTGCTTCTCTTCGAACTATAAATCAAGCGCCTTGAATATAGGAATTGTGGCACTTTGTTTCTATCGAAACACGTTTTGCAAGGCATTTGTAAGCTTTTGTAATTGCAATTTATTAGTTTCTGGAGGAGGGGCATCCAAACAGGACTACTGCACAATTCCAAGAATGGTTTACAAATTGGTTGATTATCGTATTAATCGTTATATATAATCGGCATCTATCTGTTGTTTGTTCCTTGATGAGGGTATCTTCATGCCTGAATGTTCTGGATTACTCACAATACAATCACCTTCCCTTTCATTCTACAATGTTTGCAAAGTCTGTTCCATTTTCATGAGGGCCAGTAATTATTTGATGAGTTCTATTGGTTCCTCATCCATTGGCTCCTCCCTTTGCGAAGAGCAGTTTTGGTTATGATCATAATTCTTTTTAAAATCGTTTGGCTAGCTAACTATGATAGATGGAGGCTCGGATATTAGTGAGTGGCTATCTTTCTTTATTTACTAATTGATCATGTATAATTTTATTTATTTTATCATGTGCTATTATACTCTTTTTACAAGGGACAATCAGACATAAAATGACCCGAAAACATCAACTACATTTAATGGATGGATATCTCCACGTAATCACAATATTATTATGAGTAGTTGCTCGTTTAATTGGATATTATCTTGATTAAGAATACTCTAACTTTATAATATGAATACAAGCGGAGTTAAAAAGAGCAGTGATAAGGTTATATAGTAATGCCTCAAGATATTAAAAAGCAAAACTAATTAACCAACTCAGAAGTGGATTGCCGATAACAAATTGAAGTCGATGACTCTTAGGAACGTAAAGGCGCTTTAAATAATAAGTCTGTCCAACTACCTCCTTTAAAAGATGCTAATCAGCAAACTTTAATGCAAGTATAAACTACTATATCTCCTCTATGACTATCACGTATGAACATAATCATTTAGAAAAAGAATGCAGAAAAATGTTTTTAATTCTCGCATTTGATCAAACACTTCTCAGAATGGGATTACGAGTTTGAATTTATTTATCATGTGGCAGTGGATGAAAACATACAGCAGGTGGAACTTTATCTGAAAGTGAGGGAAGTACTGAGAAGTGAGTGGAACAAGGCCAAGAAAGAGATGCTCAGCGGAATTAATAAAGAATTAGGTATATGTTAATTAAATATAGAGGAATGGGCGGTCATTGCAAAAATAGTATTCAAAGAGAAAGAGGAAGAAGACGTTATTGATCTCTTCACAACTGTAGTCAAAAGTCACTATATTCATGTCAAGAAAAGCCAATCATAAAAGTAGAATCTTTTTTATTTAGGGTCAATGGCGCATAGTTTCTTAAGATATGCTAGATAATGGCCAATTCAAAAGGATTTAGTGGAAAAAGATCTTCTCTTTCACCAGAACACAGACGATAGCAAAGCTCAGGCAAGGGCACTTAAAATGTGGTGAAAGTATTTGATGAGACTTTGCTCAACGGATTAAGCACGCAGGACAAGTAGCTAATTCGAGTCTTATCATATAAGGACAAAAACATAGCTCATATGCTGTAATAGAAGCATACTAAAGTATCGTTTACTCTAGGAAGATGGTGCATCTGATCGGATAGGAGGTGAACCAGTTACGGAAAGACATAAATAGAGAGAAAGAGCGTTATATTGAGGTAGTGGAGTAAAAAAATAGACTGGTGCGTCTGATAGAACGCTTAAAGGAGAGTAGTCTCAAGTACATAATTGACAAGAGTGAAAGCAACGAGTTCGAATTGCTCCAACTGCTGGATAGCTACAACAAGAAATACAATCTCAAAGCCACAGACGTAGTAAAAACAACCAGCCTCATCAACAACCGCAGACTGATCGACATAATCGAGCGAGAATAGCTGTAGAAGGATTGATTCATTAATAAATGATTGATTTTATGAAGTATGAAATATAAATCAATACTGCACCAACTTCTTTAGTTAGTAGATCTCATCCAAGAGGGTTCTCATTTTAGTTTTCAGCCACTATTTGCTGTAACAATTTCCTTATCTGCTGCAAGAGCGTATCAGCTCTCTATATTTCATTTATTTTTAGATGATTTATTTTTATAGCTGCTGCTTTCTAAATCCTGATAGCAGTTGATTTTTCACGGGATAGACTTGGAGTTATAATGGATTATCATAGAGTTAATTATCTGATATATTTGGTTCCTATATTTCACCTTATTAAGATTAGGTTGATTCGAGACTGAAAGTGAATCCCAGGGAAGTATCGCATTTTTATGGCTGGAAAAGATGGGGCTGAGACACCGATTACTTCAGGGGTTTATTTTGAGGGCATGATTGGCGGTTATCATTGATTTTGTTATTTTATCTGATGTAAACTTAGACATTCTTTTACTCTATGGAAATGGCTTCTTCCTCATCGGACAACAATGGCTATGCTTCCATAGGTAGAAGGTAAGAAGATGGTTACTTTTTCAAAAAACGATACTAATCGTCCAGAATTGGAGCGCTTTTAAAGATCCGGAGATATTCCAGTTTGGGGTGTGTTCCCTTGGGCTGAACATCGTATTTACGAGGTGATCTTTTAAATTTGGGAGAGGTTGTATTCTCATTCGGGTGACAGCTATTGCTCATCTTGGAATGGAGTGCGGGACTGGATGCAGTGGGTCGATACGGTGTAAATTCCCGTTCATCCTCCTGTTTCCACGAAAAGAAAAGAGGTCCTGAAAAGGAAGGGGACTCGTTTGGAAAGTTCATGCTAAATGCCTACAACTACAAAATTATATATTTATAATTTTTGGCTTTAGGATATCAATGATCAACGCTAAATCATTCACCAAAAATCATTTCACAATGATTTTGATGAAGAACTTTTTATGAAACGCCCAAATATGATTTTACGTATTACTGATCTTTATTATTTATTACAGTTTCTGGTAGAGACGGCTTTGGTTTGCTAGGGCACTTGAGTTTTAAACTTTTAGGGACTTGAAGAGTTGCAATTCACCCTCATCTTGAAATTTGAAGAAAATTATTGTTTTGTTGAATGGGACTATTTAAGGTTACTAAGTTCATCTTGATTTATAATATGCTGCCGAGATAGCTGATACCCTGTTGTCTTTCTCATGCTGATTTGGGTTTGTTGGTTCGCTTCACTTTAGATGGTCTGGAATACTTTTGAACTAACTTTTACAAAATGTTTAAATGCTTAGAGAGGTATTCAATAAAAATAAGATTCTATTCTTCTCTATCTGTCCAACCCAACCTCAAAAATGGTGGATTATTCAAAATAAATCTTCAATCTGTCTTGGAAACTATTCCCTCCATACAAATACATCTATCCGGACTGAATTCAACCCGATTAAAATTATTGTCAACCCACATTCGAAAGTGCCTTCCTTGCATTTAAAATGCGGCGAGATAGAAGAAACCAATAATTCTCTCTCATCAATTGCTATCTTTAATATTAATAAATTATTATCAATCTAACTAATCCAAATACAACATCAAACAATCTACTTAGACTTATAAACAATAAGGTTATTATAGGGTGCTTGCTTTTTATAATCATAAACCTAATAAGTCGGATGAGGAAAAAAAAACTCAGTCAGAGCAACGCGGAAACCGAGGGAGGTGAAGAGGAGGAACAATAACTGACTGTGAAGACCCTTCTCGAGGAGAACGCCCCCATTGTCGACGTCTGGAACTACAACTTCAAAGAACAACTAGCCATTATATGCAGTCTCACCTAATCCTATAACATTGTTGCCATGGTACCGACCTTTCGACTTAGGACACAGAATTTCCAGGTAATTTCGTGAAAAAACATACCCTTACACCATATTACAGCAACCATGAGATCGATTATCAGTGCATATGGCACAATGTTTAGTCGACCAAACTCATCCAGATAGGCTTCTCCCTTGCCAATGCCCAAGGCGACCTCCCTGCCAAGACCAGCACCTGGCAATTCCATCTACACTTCGATTTATTGCACGAAAACGTAGAGCGTGACTCAATCGAAATGCTGCAAGCCGCTGGCATTAATTTTGACAGGTTGAAGAAAGATGGTATTCCCCAGAGAAGATTCGCTTAAGCTATCATGTCCTCAGGTTATTTTTAATTTACGCAGGGCTCACTCTCAATAAAAACATTAAGTGGGTGGTCTTTCATGGAAGTTACGACTTTGGATACCTTCTGCGGTAATTGAGGGGATAGCCTTTGCCCAAAAGCTCGGAGGACTTCTACAAATCCACTCGCATTTACTTCCCAAACATATACGATCTCAAACACGTTATTAGTGATGACGAACAACTCAAACTCATGGGGCTCAGTGCTCTAGCTAAACGCATTGGAGTATTTATACACTTATTCAGTGTGCAAGAATTGGACCTAATCATCAAGCAGGTAGCGATAGTTTGCTGACTCTCAGAAGCTATTTTCAGCTCAGAAAGCTATTGGGAGATCCCCATTTTGAAGACAAGGCGAACTACATATACGGAATCAGCCAGCAATAAAAACCACAATATATGGGTCAACATCACAGCAACTCATCGTCAATGCCCTACTTCGGTCCACTCTATCAGTACCTACAATACAGCGGGTCATACCCTTCTGAGTATTACCCCTATTACCATTTCGGATCCCAGTGAGCCTGCTGCTTCCAGCTGATTCAAGCCTATATATATAAAGTCTTTTTGATATAATCGAGCTTCATCATGAAGGAGCCATGACTTCTGACTCACAGATCAGGCTTTCAGTTTCACTTTAGCACGACCATTTGCGAGAACGAATACTGCAGCTTTCTGACTGCACAGTTTCAATGTCATTAAAGTGATAGTCATCTTTCTCGAGTTGTAATGCATGTGCGAACTGATCAGTATCTTCCTCTGATGACCAAAAATCAGTTGATTCCATGTCAGTCACGAATCCCAAATTATGAACCTTCTATCTAATTAAAGGGACGGAGGGAATCAAGTTCATCAGCTTGTGCCGTCGAAGTGATTTATTATTGTATTTGGAAGTTTTTTGTTTTGAGATTTATTGCATGGCTAACCAGTACTGCTCATCAAATAGGCAACAGACTGAGGTGAGAGCAGAGTGCGAGTAGATGAGTTGAATGGCATTATTTGTGCTACTGAGACTTGGAAAGAATAGCTTCAAATACACCATTGATATAAATGATTATAACCTTTGGACACAAACTGTAGATTTGTCTTGAATGTTCATAAAATTTTAACAAAGAATAGCCATAGAATTAGTGATTGTCTTGATTGCTGGATGGTGCAAAAGAGAAAATATTTATAATATTATGGAAAATCCAGTCTTTAAATTCGACTTAGGGAAAGCTTTCGCGAACCTTTGTGGGTATCTGACCACTTCTGATAAGTTAAGTTTAGCGTGCACCTGTACTTTACTACGAGAAATCATGCTTCAGCACATTAATTGGCAATAATTAGAAATCTCAGATTACTCCATCACCACATAATGGAATAACTACCTACGGTGGATTTAAAAATTTATTCTCATCATCAAACCTTCAGCACTGTACATTAACATCAGCAATGAAGATCATTAGGAGGATAAAAAACTGCTTAGTATATTTTTGCATCCACATCCTTATGTCCAACAACTCACGATTAGGACTCGCAGCATTAACCTGCACCTCATAATCGCCAATGCCTGTCCAAATGTGACTAAAATCGTCTTCCAATCAAATGACATCACTGATGAACTTGTTGAATACATGTTTAAACACCTCAACTGTGTCACTCATATCGACATCAACGCTGACGCACTCGAATTTACTTGCTCTAACATTTCAAAATACTTGAATCATCCTCTTTAAAAATTGATACTCAAACCGTATCAATTAGACTACTAATCTATCTTGAAGCTTGTAAGCAATTAAGAACTCAATCAGATCAACTAACTTTAAATTGATGTCGAGGAATGCCCATCCGATACTTTAATCAGTATTATCAGTCATTTGCGTTTTATACGCAAATTGAGATTGTTTCATATGGAAAATTTCGATGATGTGGACACTCTTTCAAGCAATTTAAGTCAAGAAATCACTGAGTTAACCCTCACTAAATGCTACAAACTTGACATGAGCACAATCATATCAAAAATATCCTCCAGTAGGCTGTAATGCTTGGATTTAACAGAGGCTTTAGGACTTAGAGATAAGTAAGTTTTGGGTTTGGCCAGTAAATCGTTAAACCTAAGAGTATTGAACATCAGCTGGTGCAATTAAGTAAGCGCCAAAGCAGTTAAATGTATAATAAATAGCTGCCTATCAATTGAAAAGTTAATTTTAAATGGTCTCAAGTGCCTCACTGATGAAGCTTTCGAAGAGTATGAGCAGTTCAAGCCTTTCTTCAATGAAAAATACTATGATGAGATGAAGTATCAAATCAAAAAGAGCATCAAGGACAACAAAGCACAGAGTGTGGCTGAACTATACGACTAATTCGAAGGGAAGACAACCAATGCTTGTATATTTACCACCTGTGCTTTCCCTGCGCGCAGGGTCACCCTCACCAATCTAAGATTGCTCGAATGCAACAGTTGCAACAACATCAGTGACAAGCTGTTGAAAATAATATACTGCTTCAATCGGATGGCCCAGGTGATCAACTACTACGGAGAAGATCTGGCTTTGTTCAGGGGGAGTTTTACTGATTAAGATTTCGATTGACTTCTTGTATAAATAAAAGATAACGTGATTGACTATATCATTATGACTGATATTAATAAAGAATTTGTGGGAGAGTGGCCATTCATTCCCCCTCAAGCCTTTTTCTATTTCCCAACAGGTAGCTATGCGTTAACTTAGGAGAGTAAATCAGAGTCGGTGAGAAGGAGAAGCAATGGCGAAAAATATTTTAAAACGGCGAATAGTATTAAGAATTCGAAGTTAAGTAACTTGAAAAACTCGAGCAAAGATTACAATAAAAAAATATTACTCTCGACCCCTTTTTTGGAAGACCCAACAAACTCAGATTTTTACAAGCAAACAAATTTAAAATATCCAATACGGTAGATGCAATGGTGGAGTACACGAAGTGGAGAGCAACCTCCTTTCCCGTTAAAATGACACCTAAAATTGAAGAGATGCTGGTATCTTAAGTTGTAGTTAGAATTCAGGAGCCTTCTATTTCTGTGGAAGGGATAATAAGTATCGCCCCATAATAGTTGCGAACATTGGTAAGTTTAACCCTGATGATGCCGATCTCATACCTTAAACGCTGGTGGTTATGATGGAGTTCATGATTAATAACCTTCTCATCGAGGGACAGGTCGAAAATTATATACTGATCATGAACTTAGAAGAATTTAGCCTCAGCCTGAGAAGCGTATTCATAATGCTTATGCAGATTGTAATGAAGATCCTTTCATTCACTAGCAACTCGTACAGAGGTAGACTCTTCGTTAGCTACCTTCTTTCAGCGCCAACAGTTTTATATTGGGGCTGGGAAGGTATTGTTTCGAACTTTATCTCGGAGAATACGCTAAAAAAGATTAAAATTACCAAATAGCCCATCATCAATGATATGTGGACACATATCAGCAAGAATATAATCGAAAAACAATACGGGGGCAATATGCCAGATCTGAGAGACTCATTTTGGCCACCAAGGCAGCATCTACTTACATTTATAGACCAGCCAGTTCAACAAAATAATGACCTTGTTTCTCCTGAACAATATCGACATCTCTACTTAACAGACAAACTTCATCAAAGGAAAATAAATAAAAATTTGGCAGGGCTGAACTAACCTGCTCCCGAGCCAATAAAATAAGCTCCCGTTTTAAAAAATCCCTAAACAACAGCGATAATAAGACGAACTGAAAAGACTGAACAACGACCTGGCTCTAAATTATTTAAATCTTTCTAGGCTGAGATAGTATAAAATCCAAGCAAATAACTATTGATAAGCAGTCGGGAGAATATTGAACCAAGGAAGAGCGAGATCAAAAATACAAAGTCCAAGATGATAATAAAAACGGAGACTGTTTTCGTGCGGGATGCAGTGCAAATAAAAACCTTCTTTAATACTGATGCCTATCGGAAAATTCGTGCCTTTGCACCCATTAAAATAGAGTGATGATAATCTATTCTATACATTTGTTAATCTACCCATATATAATGACTATAGTGTGCTGTGATAATGAGGCCAAATCATTATTCTTATGTTCATTCAGCTGAACTGCTACAGTAATGATTTTGAAAAGATTGAACCGAGTTATTTACAGGCTTCGGTACTAATAGTCAAGTTCAACTGCAAATTAGAAACATGTCCCTCGACTTCAATGCCAATCTTTATAAATAAATATTTACTTTTTCATTAGGAATGTTGCTGGCGAAATATATCGATCTCCTCAGGATATCAGCCACGAAAGGAAACATCTCAAGATACTCTGTATTTATCTCGGAGATGAACGATGCTAATGAGGGAGTTTACTCACAAATTTAGTTTATTCCGAGTTTGTCAAACAATTTATCCACGCTCTATGGACTCTTTAGTTTCAGGTTTATCTATCCTGCCTGCGCAACTTTAAAAACAGGAAAAAATTCAGCCAACGGAGAGGTAAAATATTGTACAATTCTATGATTTGCTTCGATATGCAGGCGTGTGGTCGCTCCCTCTGCAATCCATTTAACAAATTTTTTGTTAACTAATTCACTCTAGTCACTCTTGATGCTATTCTTAATGTTGAGTTCTCCTTCTACTTTAAAGACTGTATTATTACTTCCCTTGCCTTTCTCATCGATAATTGATATCAACTCACGAAGAATGAATTCTTCGAATACTTTGGAGTGGACAATGATCTTGAGGGCTTTGTCAGTTTAAACAAAATCGATTTTGCATAATTTTAGTAGATGGTAATCGCTGGATTTGTAGATCTTTTTCAACTCGTTTTAAATCATTGTGCGCAGCTCAAGCTTCTTCTTTATTTTTATGTCAATTGAAAGTTCAAATTTACTTTCTTTGCTTTCGGATAGATGCGCACCGTATTTAAGAACAGTTTTTCCTTTAGTTTAGCCCACTCCAATATGCAGATTGAGTAAAGACTTATTATCGTCAATTAGGGTAACTATTTATTTTAATTTGCTTTAGAAAGACGCAAAAGCGATTGCTTGCTGCGACGCCTTAAAACTATTAATTAATTTTTCAATTGAGGCTTATTCCTCTTTGAGGATCCATGCTTTAAACTATTATAAACTGTGCTACTTTTCTTTTTCTTTGAAATAGGCCAAAACAGTTTAGTAAGTAACTGGTAACCTCGATGGAATTTATGAATTAAGCGCAAATATTATTTTAGAGCGGATTTATTTATTTTCACCCGGCTTATAGTTAGTGAAGAACTACTGGCAAAGCTACAGATTGGACAGTTCTGCTTTTTCTTATTATTTTTTAAGTGTAGGCATTTCTTTTGCTTTAAGTTGTTCCTTTTACTTAACTGACTGTTTGACAGATTATTCCTCTTGTTTAATTTTCTATTGCCTGTCTTTCTACCAGTTCTAATAATTTTATCGGGTGACTGTTTTCTTGGTAAGACGAGTGTATTTTATGTAGTCTTGAATTTAAATTTAATTCATATTGGGGTTAATGATAGTGATCGATTTGCGAATCTACTCATCATTCAGCTATTATCCCTCACACGCCTTTACTTATTTATTTCTTCCATCTTCCTCAATACTATCTTTTGGATTTGCAATAACTTGTTTGGTCTATTTCGAAGGTTCTTTTTCTTATTATTTTTTCAGTAACGCTTATTAATGATGAATTGGTTTATGAGTTTATTCGACTGGATGAGTTTAACTACCCTTGGCCTTTTACATAATTAAGTTATATAATCTGCCAAAAAAATATCAAAAAATCCATCAACATAAAATTATTTGAAAAAAACACCATCAACTTAATTCCTGTTAAATTTGAATGTTGAAATAGTTCATCCCAAATCCATCAACATAGCCTGGCTAAAATAAAGCAAAGTTGAAATCAATTATTTATAATGACTTAAAATTATTGTGTAACTTGTTGCCTGCAATTGGTCAAATGAGAATAGTTGGTGCCAAAATCATTACACCTTCTATAGGGTTCACTCATTTTTCATCATTTAACATGATTTCGTTGCTCTATTCTATCCATTAAGATTCAGGCTTCTCCTACATCTCCAGGAGTTTCCCTCTCATAGCGCTTGTCTTCTCGTTGCTGTCCACCTATGCCTACTAACAGTTTGTTTAGGCTGAATCCTTCATCTTTTCGCTGGGTATTTCTTTCGATATATTTTGCATGAGTTCATCATTGTCAGCAGGAACATTATAATAGGGGTATTGATTGTTCCAAGGGTTCATCTGTGAGTAATATGCCATCATATTGTAATAATTTTCATAAGGGATGCAGGAATTCTGGTCCTCCATATTGGGTTTTCGTATTTTCTTTTCCCGTCTTTCGTGAGCAAAGGTGCAGGCAGCTCCCAGTTTGCACTCTCCTAAATTGACATATCTTTACCTTTAACGTAGAATTTGCAAAAGATTGTCTTGTAATTTTCAAGGGATTGTTGCTGGAGGCTTGACTGATTCCGAGCGGATATAGCTACGCGATTCTAAGAATAATGAAAATGAAAGAAAAGGATAAAAAAT